>OLOX01001672.1_pt1 | contig 20178 bp, 22 predicted proteins | sample 1672091 | NCBI WGS metagenome assembly OLOX01 (sample SAMEA3136644, study PRJEB25190) | human gut metagenome | reverse complement strand
CAATCAGGCTCACGCATCAGCAAGGGACAGAGTTCCTTGCTTCTTTGCAAGCCTCACCTATAGTCGGAGACTTAGGTGGGGTTGTTGACATCTTTTCCTTTCATTCCTTTCATAATGTGCTTTCCACCTTCGCGCTGCACGCTTAGAGGCGGCTTCGATCCAAAGACTTTTTTCTCGCTTATAGGAATTAGATTTTAGGGCCGCTAGAAATCTAGCAGCCCCATCTATCTTCATTTTTTTCTCTCACTACTCTGAAAGAGTAGTTTCATATGCTTTCTTTCTCTCAAGGAACGTCTGCAATATATCCTTAACAGATTCTAAAGAGGTTCGAAACGCATATGCACCGGCTCCACCGGTACGAAGGTTGTTTCTTTCCCAGGCATCTCCGTCACTTCCATTGTTGATGATCAGCCAGACGGTATCCTCGGTATAGCGGATAATGATTCCTCCTCCATACGCGTTAAACGTATCGAAGATCGTTTCGCCTGGAATATCATCTACAGACTTATCGCCTTCGTAAGTGTAGATACTTCCATTTCTTCTAACAGCATATTCTAGGTCCTGACATGCCTTTTCATACGCATGCTTTAGGTCCGCTCGTAATTTTTTATTGTTTTCGTCATTGATCATCTTCTTGCCAGTTTCGGTATCTGAAATATTCTTAGCTTTAACAGAATACCACTGTTCATTCAAAACACCAAACGAAAACCCACCACTATTATGGTAGTACGATGACAGAACCATATAAGGAACTCCATCTTCCATCAGATAACTACCCTTTTCGGGTTTACCAGAAAAGCCGAAATATGCAGGAATTCGCAATTCCACAATACCATCTTCCTTCTCTTGGCGTCGCTTTTCTTCAGCATTTGCCATTCGCTGCTCTTCTAGTTGCTGTTTGCAGCGTTCAATTTCCTCATCGTGCTCATGACAACCCAGCTTATGCAGCTCTTCTACTGCTCTGCTATAATAGCCGCCCTGTCTGTATCTGTCCTGAAAATAACCCCACCAGCGTTGTTCCTCAACCTCTTTCTTAACACGCTTGATTTCCTCATCGTGCTCATGACAGCCAAGCTTATGCAGCTCTTCTACTGCTCTGCTGTAATAGCCGCCCTGTTCATACCGGTTTTGAAAATAACCCCACCAGCGTTGTTCCTCCTTTCGTTTTGCTTCCTGATCTGCTTCCTGTTTTGCTTGTTCGACTTTTTCCTTAGACATTACAACTAATATGGCCTTCGCACCATATCCGTTGAATTCCCTCTGCAGGCAACCAGATATATCCATTTCATCACCCAGCTTGCAGTCTGCAATACTGGATTTATCAACAGTTGCTTCCAACTTGTAGCCATTAGATCGAGGAATCGTGACATGCACCCACTTTCTTCCAATCTTATTGACCGTGATATGGAATGTTCCCCATTCTACATTCTTCATTTACATTCTCCTTTTCATTTATTTGCCTGAGGAAGCCTTGCAACATTGAATAAAAGCCAACAACTCGGCCATTCAATGTCCGAGTTGTTGGCTTTTCTCTAGCTGTACTTCGACGCAGCTTATTTCTCATAATGCAAGACAACCGGTGTATCAACATCTTTTCCGATAAATGTTGGTGGAATCCACCTCAAAACCAGCTTTCGCTCCGTATCCTTCCTAGCGCCTGTCCAGAAGTGATGCCAGTGACCACGGCGCATGTGTGGACGTGGAGAGGCGTGTCCAGTTCGTTCTTTAGGCTCTACCTCTTCAATCGAAGATGCCGAATTTTCGGTTTTGACATCAGAGCGATATTTCCGGATTGCTGTACCAATCCTTACGCCCACATCCCACTTTCTTACATCCGAGTAGCGGTCTTTGCGCGTTACAACATCTTTAAGTGGACGTGCAGGTGTTTCTTCCCGTCCTGTTCCTGATGGTTCTGGAACAAGCTCCGCATTTTCGGCACATAGGTATAGCACCAACTGCAAGGTTTTCTGCAGCAAGTCTTCCGTACTTGCCTCAACTACTTTTCTGACCCGATCTGATAAAAATTGAGCCACTTCTTTACTTTCGACCCTATTGATATTCTCGTAAGACAACGAGATTAACTTCTGAAAGCTCTCAGTAACGGTTTTTGCTGTCAGCGAAATTGGAAAACCTGTTGTTACTCCCCCATTACCAGTAAACAACAATCGTAGCTCGTGTCCTCTTGACAGTTCGTCATTTAGATGAACAAACACGCCATCGTATCCAAAGTGCTTCAACGTCTCACTTTGAAATTGAATATAAAAGCATTGGTATGGGAGTCTCATTAAGCACTCTGCAGGAACACTAAGATTCTCCTGTTTACATAGCTCTTCTTCCAGCTGAGGATCCATAATAAATAATTCCTTGCTCACTCGCCACGGTGCCAAAGCACAGATCTGCTGTCCATAATAAGAGCTCATTATCTGATCTTGTCCACACAGACCATATGCCATGGTTACCCCTTCTTTCATTGGAAAGTAGCACCACTCAGCCCAGTTTGTTTTTTTCTCATCCCGAATCTTTTCAACGCGTTCCCAGATATCTGGGACCTGATTAGTTAGATTGCGAACAACTTGTAATGGCACGCAATCCTGTCCTGGTTTCTTTCTTTTCACTCTGCTTTCTCCTTTTCCTTTTTGCAGTTCATTACAGCAATTGTAACCAACTACACTATACTTTGCAAGCAAACACTTTACTATTTCTTTCTCTTTTTGAAATGTCTGCTGTTTTGCATCCTCTGCCGCGCACTCTCAATGCCGCGTGAAGAAAAACATAGATATTCTATGCCCGACATCTCTTACGCAGAGGATGGTTAGCTCCACCATCTGCCCTTCGTCAAGAACTACCTCACTTCTTCAACACCTCGTTAACAAAATAATCGAGGTTAATCTTAGATAACCCAAACGCTCTCTGTCCTGCCAGTTTAATGGCTGCAGATTTACTCACAAGAGAGCGCTCACGGAAATCATTCTCCTGAGTATGTAGCCAACTGTCCGCCTCTTTTTCACTGCGAAAAGGGCCATAAACCTCATAGCTCCAACCGCTGCGACCTTCGTACTTACTACTAACTCCATACAATTTTTCATTATCCATGTTTTTCCTCCTTTTGACAGAAGGCAGAGGACGGTTGAATCCATCCTCTGCCTTCTACATTTGTTATTTTCCCTTACTTAAATGTACACTTGAGAGTCAGGATAGAAAATCTTAATGATTTTTCCCCTGCTCAAGTCCACCTTTCGGCAAATTTTCTGCTTTGACGTGACATTCTCTCCATCTCCAAGCGGAGAGAACTCGCCCTGTGTCAGTTCGTAGCCTACGTCAATGTAGCAATTCTTTTCTATAATATAGCGTTTCCATTCCTTATAGCAATAAAGAGCCCGTTCCATATCACCTTGCTTATACATTAAGTTTTGCGTAAAGTAGAACTCATTTGAGTTCTCACAGAAAAACGCGATGCATTTGCCGGCGATTTTTGATGTTTTCTGCTTCCTTCTCACATATCGCTTAAGCTCATCCTCTGCTTCCTTCTTATTTCCGCAGATGATGAGATAGCCAATGTCACTGCGTTTTTCAGATGGCAGATTCAAAGGCTTTCCGCAATATGAAAAATAGAAGGATTCTGGAGCATAGCGATAGCCATGCCAGCTAAATAACTTTCTTTTCATATCATCGTTCCTTTCAGTATCAGTATCAGTAATAGAAGTCATCTTGCTGCAGTTTTTCCGTGCTATCAATTACACGGTCAAACAAGACCTCGCTAAAAAATACTCTAGCATCCCACTTCTCCACTTCTGTTTTCACGCGAGTGGTTGCCTGAGATTCATTAATGGCTCCGGATTTTACAAGTGACTGGAGAATGTTCTGCACTCCCGCCATGTAAGATTCTTGAGCAACGTCTTCGAGATCATAGATACTGTTATAAACACTGTTACCTACAAACAAGTAACCTCCTAGTTACTCCATACATATAATTTTTCCTCCTAATATACTTTTTGTTCTTATTTCTTCATTCGACCGTCATTTTGCATTGCTCTGATCGTCTTATCAGCTACATGGTCAAATAAAACGTCGCCAATAAATGTCTCAACATCCCAGTTTTCCATTACCATTTTCAAGAAAACATCAGCGTCAAAGCTATTAAATATCTTAGCTTTCACAAGGCCATCGAACACAGCCTTAGCTCCTGCCTTATAGGTTTCTTGTGCAGCCTCTACAACATCGTATGGAATCACGTTGCTTGCTTCACCGTCAACCACATAACAGAAACGTTCCCAAATTGCCCCTTCTGACAGGATTTCAAGAGCTTTTTTGCAATTTTCATTGCACTCAATAGAAGGATCTTTTTCCAAAGCTCTCCTCAGCGTATCATACACAATATGATCCGGTGACTCTAACACATCGTTTACTACAGGCATTATTCTTGCGTAAGCTTTGCCTAATAGTGAAAACTTACTAAGAAACTGCCACTCTAATGTACCACCAAAGAAATCATAGAGTGTATCGAACTGTTTTTCTGCCTTTTTCAAAAACGCTAGATGTGTCTTTAATATTGTAATCCATACATCAACAGAATGTTCTTCTGTCAGATCAATAGAATATTGCAGTGTTGGTGTGGCATCTTCTCTTTCCAACACAACTAACGCATCCACTACTTCCTTCAGATCTGTGTTCCATGCTTGCTCTACTGCTTGAACACGAATCCGAACCTCATCCAAATATTGTTTCATACTTGGACGATTATGCTTTTTTGCAGCCAAAACATACGCAGCATCAAACAGTAACACCGTATCGACAGCAAAGCAATATGACTTTTCAAAGGCTCTTTCACTATAGCCTTCTACAGCTGCAAAATACAAGCTAAGCTCCTTGTCCGTCAGAGCCATCTGAATGATCTGATTCATTGAATATGAATTCTGAATCTTCTCATCCAATCCATCTACGATTACGTTTCCAATTCTTCCTTCCATATGTTCCATGTTTTTTTTCCTCCTTAAAAATAAATTATCAATAAATAGCAGTCCAGTATTTAGCAGTAAGGCTGCCATCCTTTTGTCTGGCTTCCTTTTCTACGCTCAATCACATAGCTTTCACCTTGCCCTACATAACCGCTTTCTCTGCATATGTAGTTATCACCCCACCTAATCCACGGATGAATGCCGTATGTTCTTCCAACGGCTAACCAGTCGGCATTCTCCGCAAATCCGTTTTTCTTGTTTTCCTCTTGACATTCCTGCCAAGTTTTTTCAAATTTGCGCCTGCATTGTCTTTTTGACAAGCGCTCCGATTTAACCAACTGATTTCCGGCATAATAATACCCACCCTCTGCAGGTTCATAAATCGGATATTCTCTGTAGTATGAAAGATATCTCATCCTTATTCACCTCTTTTACATTTTTGTCAGCCGATGCAGTTTTGCATCATAGTGATAAACACTATTCGACAAAAAATCTTCTTCTGTAACCGCATCTGAATTGTCATTGACATCAGATACGATTTCTTTTAGCCCCTTTACATCTTCTCCGTAATCAGGAACTAAAATTAATTCGTGGATGGATGACGGAAGAATAAAGAACTTTCCACGAAATCTTTTTGCCACCTGCTCTAAAAATTCTGGATAGAACAAGGCACTTGCCCCATATTCATTTTCGCAGGTAACAAAACACATTCCAAAATCCGGGATGTTCATCATCTGTGAATCGCCATGCCATACAAATTCTTTCATGAAATCGTTCATGCCTTGTACATGAACCGGAAACTTCACTGGTGAGTTTGCCATGGCATCTTCATGGAGTTGCTCTAACGACACCCCATAAATTTCAAGTAGCGAATTCGTAATTACAATTGACCACTCCGTTGTTACAAACCGATAAATAATAGACAAGTCCAACTGATTTGTATGCGGAACAGTCTGTAAAAACTGTTCATTTTTCTCGGTTGAAACTCACACTTCTCCATCCCTATCCTTCCAGCTAATAACACCGGGGTCCTGAGTTGCCTTGAAACTATACCAATCAGAGCGCCCACCATCTTTAGCTGATACTTCTTCGCTTGTACCTCCATTTTTTAGTTTTCGCTTTCAATCTGCGAAATCATCAAATAGCCGCCAACTTTGGTTACTACCTCGGGTTTATGGAAAAGTCTCTCAAACTTATCCATTAACTCCGGCGATAACGACGAAATGTCATCATCAGTGAGTCCAACAACTAAAAAGTCTCCATTGATGATATCGTATGGATTGCCATTTTCATCTCTCAACGCTCGATTAAATGGCAATCCAAGTAACTTTCCTTCATCATTGAGAACAATTCCTACATCCTCCTTAAAAGGGTAGGTAAATGATATATAACCACCTACCATTTTCTGGAGAGATTCCAGACCTCTTGAGATAGAGACCTTTTTGGGGTACTTTTCTGGTTGCACAAGTAGTACCTCTACTTCTTTTTCTTTCATAAAGCTCCTTTCTTTGCATAAAAAAAGCGCCCTAACGACTTCTTGTCGTAGAACGCTTAATCATGCTATACAATTATTTCTTCCAGTAGCTGTAAAAAAGATACAGCAAACAAACCCAGCTCATTCCGGGAGTTTTGCATCTAGTGGAACACCCGCTGCCCCACTTCCATCTTCTTCGTTACCTGTACACTGACAGTATAGCAGAGTAGCCGGAAAAATGCAAGCACATTCAGCGTTTAATTATAGGTTGTTGTATATAACAACTTAATAGTTGTCAAATTAAAAAAGGTAGAGGCCAATCTGCCTCTACCTTTTTAATCGTTCTTGCGGTCTTACTCCCAAATATCGCTTTTTGAAAGCAAATTGCTAATCATCTTCGTCTCATTGTGTCTTTCAAAACCGCAACGACAATTTCCCAACTTTCTGGATCAATCGTTATTGTCCTTCCAGAAACGCTCACTGTTACTGATGCAGACATGTTGATGCACTGCTGCACCTGTTCTTCGTATTCACCAGGAACAAGTAGCATCAATTTGGCTTTCTTGCTGTCAAGATAGCTCAACAACTCATCTGCATCGAGATACTGTAATACTATTCCGATTACATTTCCCCACAAAACAGCTAGTAATTGTGTGCTTCCAAAACAGATCCAATTTTGCCATTCTTCCCCAGTTACAGTATACGTTTTTTCTCCAATCTGTACGCACACAGCGTCTTTGAAGCCATTCGTCCAGAACTGGTCATTATTAATTGTCCCACTGAACACGCACATTTTTCTAGGATCTTGTAGTTTGAAAGTGATTGTCAAATTATTATCCTTATTCTCCATAGACGTCTCCTCTTCTAATATCGTACCGAATTGTTAAGTATGGTTTCATCGTTCCGTTTCGCAATAAACCATATCTCATTTGGCAAAAAAGCCTTTACATCTGCTAAACTTTCTTGAGCAGTACAAATTACCTGCTCCTTTCCCTTATTAGAAAAGTACCTGAAAAGCTCAGCTCCTTTTTTAATGCTTAATTGATCAACGTTATCAACTAAGTATATTTCTCCTCTGTTGCCCTTTAACCGTTCCATTTGGTAATGGTCGTCAGCATTGACCATCACAATCGACTGAAACCAATTCACTACTGGCTCAATCTGTTGCTCACCATTTTCTGCCAATACATACAGAAACAGTTGACGTGGCTTGACTGACACTTTTCCGAACACGCCTTCAATCTCTGTAATTTGCCGCTTGAATAATGGCTCAAATGACGTATCGTTATGTATTAGCAACCACTCTTCCAGAATCTTACGAGTATCTAGCGTTACTCCATACTCATAAATTTTTCCCTCTGCCAAGAAAGTGATTTGAAAGGTGGTTTTTCTCTCCATCCCTTTCGCATCGCCTGCAAACCTTTCAATTTTAATCCACTTTCCTGTGAGAACAAAATCTCTCAGGAACCGAATAGAATCCAGAAAGCAGCTTTTTCCAGTTGCCTCTGGTCCATATAGAACACTTTTATGCAACACTCCTAATTTCTCTCGTGTTGTTTCTAGCTGTGTTCTCTTAGAAATCATTTTAAATTCAACCATATGTCCAATGGACATGTAGTTGGATATTCTATACTGTAATATCATCATTCTCCTTTCTGCAAACAAAGATTCCTCTCTTTCGTTTGCTTTAATTATACTCCAACACACTACTATACCGCAAGAAAAATCGAATCTTCTTTCGATATAATACTGGAATATCTCAGATCAAGTTCTGAATTTCGCGTACTGCGATTTTCAAGTTCTCGATCTCTTTTTCTTCCTCTTCCTGCTGCATCTGGTATTCCAGCATACGCTGAATCGCAGATATCACATCTGGCAAATCTCCAGAAATTTTGAGTTTTTTTAGAACTATCTGATAGTGATATGACCGTATTTTTTTGACGACACTGTTCCATATAGTTTCAATATCGTTTTCATGAAGGTCATATGAATCAGAACAACCACTCGCGCCAAATATACCGGTCCGAATATCTATAGCGAGTTGACCACCTTCGTTGACTACATCAACGGAGACACCTTCAAGCTCTCCTCCAAACTCCGTAATCTCTCCTCTCACAATGCTTTTGCATTTTTGCAAAAAATCTTGTTTAGAGAGAAACTCGTGGCATTTCGTTACCATCTCAGGCATCAATACTTGAATTTCGCAGCAGCTTGCCCTTTCTTCAAGATACTTATCATACTTATCATCCCTATCAACATAATCTAGCTTATCAATGCTTTCTTGAAGTATCTGTTTGGCAAAGGCAATAACTTTGCTTTTTTCAAATGCATTAAAAAATCGGCCGCTACGGAATCTACTGTCAACTGCAATACCAAAATGAATTGAACCGTATGGAAACAGCGTAACGTAATATCCTGGTTCGTCACAGCGCTCCCAAAGATTCCCCTTGAAAATAATATAGTCTTTGGCTTGTTCGCAAATCAGCCGTTTTTGTTCTTCGGCATCGTCAGCGACAATCACCGAGTTTTCTGTGAAGTCGCTTTCCAACTTCCCCAACGCAGCCAACTTACGCATCAAGTAATTCGATGGTGAATCAATGTTTGTTAACTTATGATTCACCATCTCTGACAATGTTTTTTGACCACGTATCACCTTTTGGTATAAGTTCTTATCACGAACTCGGATTTCGCTTCGACCATTCCCCTCCGATGATACAATAAAGGCCACTGGGAATTCGTCATTCCTTACCTCTGAAACTTCCACATCAAAAAAATGATTTTCACAACGACATCTTAATTTTTTGTGACGCTGTGATGGAAGATATTGCTGTGTGCTACAAAATTCCACTTCAAATTTCATAACTTCTCCTTTCTTTCTAATACAAATGGGCAGGGAGTATACTCTCCTCTGCCCACATCCCACTTATTGTTTTTTCTCCTCATCTTGCACAGCTACTACAAACAGTCTGTTTTTCGGTACAAGATTTAGCTGCAATTTAGATCAAGTTCTGAATTTCGCGTACTGCGATTTTCAGATTTTCAATCTCATTACCTTCATTTGAATTTGAATCCTCGACCTGTGACATCTGGTATTCCAGCATACGCTGAACTGCAGCTATCACATTTGGCAAGTCTCCAGGGATTTTGTTTAAAACTTATAAGCTCTGTTAGCTGAATACACCTACAAAATCTAGCGTATCCACATTGAATTGTGAATCTTCGATCATTCCATCCTTATAAAGATTGGATGGTAAATAGCCTATTCCCTTCTTCTGGGCATACAGTCTATGATCTTCAGATAGATAGTCTATGTCATTCTGTTTCAGAACATCCATTAGCGAAATGTCATGCGTAGTAAAGCACATTTGACCTTCCACATAATTCAACAGATATTCTACTAATGCACTTAAATAAACGCTATGCAAATCCAACTCAAGATCATCAACGAAAAGAATTTTTCCATTGCACATATTTTTTAAGCACATGAATAGCTCGATCAGTCTCTGGATTCCAGAGCTTTCATTTTTTGCCTCAATTTTGTATTCCCCGTAATCCATAATCAGATCACAAATGAATGAATTATAGCTTTCGCGGCTATCTATTGCAATCATTTTTAGATCTGGTTTAAATATACGAAGAAACTGACACAGTCCAGTAACATCCCTGCGAAACTCCGCAATCTCATTCTTTGAAATGCTGTTTTCGGCAGGATACAGGCCAACCGCTTGTGTATTTAAGCCTGTAGCTTCGTACACATATAAGCTTTGCCCTAAAAGCTGTAAACTGTTTATCTCTTGAGTGCTAAGCTGCTGATCTAGCTTCTTTGCAGAATATACTGCGCAGAAGGACGCGGTAGACAGCAAGTTTCTCGTTTTATTGAATAAAAAATCAAAATCATCCATATCGCCCAAAGAAACCAGTTCCCCGTTTGCGCTCTCAAAGACCAAACGATCACCAAAATTATTTCTCAGCAACAATTTTTCGTGAGAAATCGTATATTTGCCAATGTTATCTTTCTTGATAGCTATGCTATATAAATATGTTGTTCTCTCAGGTGACTTAGCAACATACTCAACTTCAATGAATAGTTTTTCTGTCACCTTATTAACGATGGAATCCAAACACTCCTGAACGAATGGATTGGTTAAGTACCCATCATCAACAAGCAGACTTTGAAGGATTCCGGCAGAGGCTATAATTCCTGACTTGCCAGAACCATTCGGCCCATATATTGCTTTGATGTTACTTCTTTTTTCCGTACCGGATAGGTGAAAGGACAGTGAAATCAGCTTATCTAATGCCTTCACTCCCTTAACAGAATACTTTGTCAAGAATATTTTTTGCAATTCTTTCACTCTCCTTCCTTTTCCGTTAACTGGCAAATCAGGCGAATAAAAATAGCTTCTGCTGAATTGCTTGCCTTGATGTCCTCTCTTGCCTTCGCAATCAGTTGAAGACCGTTTAGTGCCGTATCGGAATCAATTTGACGCACATATCGAACACCTAAAGCCTGAGCTTTTGTTTTCATGGGGCCAGTTAGCAAACTTGCTTTATACCCAACACGAAAACACTGCTCAATGACAGCCATCGTCCGAAGCGCATCGAAATCACGTTTTTGCATCAACTTATTAGCTAATAAAAGTGCTTCCCCACGCTTCTTCTGCAGAATCAAATCCGACAGATCAAATATGTTGGCTGCCGGAATCACCTGCGTGTACTTTTCGACATCCTCAACACAAATGTCATTGCTGCATGCAGCGATGAGCTTATCCAGCTCATTGACAACTGTGCCCAGATCCGATTCAGGGCTTTCAAAATACGCGCAGCGGCTTACCAGAAGCTCATAAGCGGCGTTCTGAAGCCTTCTGTGGGCTTTTGCCACGTATCTTACTACAAACTCGCTCAGTTGCTTCTCGGTATACTTATCGAGCCTTGTGTGTGATACTCCGGCCTTTTCCAGTTGCATCATACACTTTCCAGATTTGCTATCTTCTGGAAAAATGTACAAATTAGAAGAATCACTTTGAACAAACGGTAACAGCTCATCCGGTGCAAAGTCTTCCAGTGTTCGGCACTCAACAATATACTTGCGCGTACCGAACAAAGACACAAATCCGGCAGAGGACTTAACCTCTTCTGTCAGTCCACTCACCGTTTCTGTGCCTTCCTTTGCTAGTTTTCGTTTTTGGGTTAAGACCCGATATCGGTCCTCGCCCGTAATTACTTCAAGCATAGTTTCTCCTTTCTTTGCACAAAAAAAGCGCCTCACGACCATTTGCCGTAAAACGCCTATGTGCAGTTAATATGTTTTTTTGCGGTATCTGTACAAAAAAAAAGGTACAGCAAACAGACCCAGTTTATTCCGGGAATTTTGCATTTAGCGAAGCACCCTCTGCTCCACTTCCTTCTTCATCGTTACCTGTACATGATCAGTATAGCAGATGGACTAGCTGATTGCAAGCAAAACATAAAGGCACCGACACGATGCCGATGCCCCTCTTCGTCCATATTTGCCTGTGATTTCCTTGCTATCAGCTTTCGCATTCCGCTAGAAAGCGAAATTTGCCGTCTGGCAGAGGAAGATCTGTGTCTGGCTTATTAGATAGTTTTGTCATTGTCAATGAACAGTGCAAAGATCCTTTTCAAAATCAGCAAGATCAGCATAGCTATCATAAGCACGGCGCTGTATATGCATGCCGTTAGAATCTTTTTGGCTATGCTGTCATATACTTCGAGCACAACAATTGATAAAATTGCCGTAAAAAGTGAAAGAACATTTGATGTCAGAATTGACACAAACGTTTCATCCATGACCTGCTTTTTAACCTTATTGTCGCTTTCAGTTCTTCTTGCCAAGAACATAAACTCAAGTGCCGTGGCGATCAGTACAAGTATAAGTGCAAGAATGCCAGTAAATGTATCACTGTTTATCTCCCATCCTAGGGCAAATGAAATAATGATTGCCACTATCACTGGCATTACAACAAAACAAATACTATCCCAAATGGATGTTTTACGTGTCTTTGCATTTCGAAAGACACGTAACTGTGCTGCTAATATTTGAGTTACTCTTGTTTTTCTGTTAAAAAGCATTACTAATGCAATTATTACTGTTATGATTACCCATATAATTCTGGTCTCCATACAAACCTCCCTTTTTGTTTCTTGTATTGTCATTGTATACGACAATTACAATATTTTCAAGCTCAACAAGGGCAGAAACAACATCTGTCTCTGCCCAACTTAATTTTTCAAAATTAATCAATAGTTAACCATGTAACAAGTGGATTCCATTTGTACCACAATGGTCCCAGTGGCTTATCCTCATAGTAGGAAGTCAGTCCATATCGATCCTGAACAATCTTAATTCTTTTCAATGTCCCATCGGGCAAAATCCCTAATGCCCGTGTACACAATCTTCCAGGACCCGGATCAGCAAACAGCCACTTTGCCTGCTTCAGAAATGTCTCTTCTTCAATATCCGTTTTCTCGTGCCAATCTAAGAAAAGTGTATTTTTCCCGGCATGAACATTTTTGACGAGACGGTTGTAGTATCTTTCGCCCCAGGCTGGTAATGTAATCTCTTCCATCACCTGCTCACGCTGTACCTTTTTTGCCGTTTCGATAGCGTCAAACTCCGCCATCACGTCTTCTCCGGATACGGCATCAAAGGCCTCACCAAACTTGTCAAGCATATTGATTCGCTTGATGGTTTCGCCAGTTCGGTGTAGTTCAAACGCCTTCTTTCTGCACGAAATATAGTCGCCCTCGAACAGCACCTTGCCATCGTTTGCTACCAGCTGCCACTTCTGATTGTTGTAGTGGATTCCTTCAAATTTTAACATATTTTTTTCCTCTCTTTCTTTAAGTTCCGGGTGAGAATCAAACAATGCTCCTCACCCTTGCACGCGCTTATTCCTCGTCTTTCTCCTGACTTGTCAGGCTGCGTAGCTCACCGATGAAGTTTAAACCAGTCGCAGGTTTGGTCTGCATGAAATACAGATATTCCTTTGCTCTGGTCATCGCAACGTACAGCAGTCTTCTGTACTCAGAAAACAAAGTATAATCAGACTCCTTGTAGGTCCGGCTGCGGCTGTGTACACGGAAAGATTCGACTTCCCAAATGATCACTGCACGCCACTCCAAACCTTTTGAATCATGCGCTGTTACGAGCTGCACGGCATCTGCCTCTTTTGTTTCCATTCGACTTGTTTGCGCAAACATCAACACAGAGGACAGATACTTTTCCATTTCAGCATTTTCCTGTAAAGCAGCCTTTTTCTCAACTGCCTCAGAAATGTCTTGCAAAATGATGTGGCTCTCCAGACCCATGAGTCCCAAAATACGACGGATTGCTGATATGCTTGTTGTTCCTGCATCCAGAATCCAGAAGCTCCGGTACAGCACCTGCACACAGGTGATTAAAGGGTCTTCACTACCATCCAGTTCCAGCACATGGTTCTTGTCCAGAATTCCTCCACAGTAGCGATCCATCGCTGTCAGAAAGTTCTCTCCCTGATCAATAGGCAACTCAAATGCCTGATCCGGTGCAATGGTAACTGCCATATGGTACAACAGCTGCGCAGACAAACCATGATAGTACATAGAATAGATGTCGCGTAGGATACCATAGATCGGATCTGCACATGAATATGCCTTTGCGATCTGCGTCGGGACCTCCAGTGCCTGATGCAAGGACTCCAAAGCATCATTCGTTCTTGCAATAATCGCAATCTCGTTTAATGCAAGCCCTTTTGACTGGAGCTGACGGATAGTCGAGTTTAAATCCAACAAGGTGCATCCCTCCTGGAAGATTGGATGAGTTCCCTTTCGGGATGCCGTCAGTTTCTTTGCAATACGCTCCTCTGTGGATTTCGAAATCACAGCGTCTGCCATTGACAGGATTTCCTGTGTGGATCGGAAATTCTCATCAATTACGATCTGCTTTGCTCCCCACTCACGCGCAAACGCAAGCAGGTAACGATTTGAGCCCCCATTGAATGCGTAGATCGACTGGTCATCGTCTCCTACCACACAAAGATTTCGGTTCTTTGCAGCCAGCAGATAAACAAACTTTGCGCAATCGCCAGACACATCCTGAAATTCATCGACCATGATGTACTCAAACTGTCTCTGATATCTCTGCAGGATGTTCGGATGATCTTCAAACAACTTCAAGCACATCTGGATCTGATCGTCGAACGTGATGAAGTTCTGCGTTGCCTCCGAAAACCTCTCGTAGGCTTCTGCAAATGCTTTCAGATCAATGTCTGCGCGCTGCGGATCATTTTCAAAGCGTTCTGCGTCAAGATGATATTGCTCGCACATCTCTACAAAACGAGCAATCAGACCGCCTCTGCCACTCAGTCTGTCGTAGTTTAAACCACGAATTGGTGGCATCTCTGACAGTACCTGCATGGCAATCTGCATCTTCTCCATGTCGGTTGCTACCTTTGGCTCGAAGCCAAGGCTTTCCGCATTTCGAAGAAGGATATCATAGCCAAGCGCATTTAAGGTACTGACAATTGGCAATTGCCCTCCGTCTGAAAGATACGAGGCGATACGCTCCTTTAACTCCCCTGCTGCCTTATTGGTAAAGGTAACGAGCAGGATTGCCGTCGGAGATACACCATTTTTTAGCAGGTGAAGTGTACGGCCTACAAGAACAGCCGTCTTGCCACTTCCGGGACCACAGGAAAGAATCACCGGGCCTTCTGTTGCCGCTACCGCCTGTTTCTGAATCGGCGTAAATGTCGGCAACTTGTAGTGTGAATTTGCGGCATTCTTTTCAGTCAGGGTACTTTGCAAGTACTCTTCCGAGAATACCTTAACCTTGCACATATCGTACAGCGAGCAGGCTGCACAGTATGGTGGTTCGGCATTTTTCTCCAGCGCATCCTCTGCCACGCGATAGCCCTTTTCAAGCTTCTCCAGACTTAACGATCCGTCTGGATTTCGAAACTCCAAATAGCGATACCGCATGACGTTTGCATTGCTCTTCGGCTGTCCATCCTCTACTACAAAGGCAGGATTTCTTGCATCACCCTCCAGAAACACAAAGGTGACATCTCCCTTCTCGCAGCCGTTCTTTGCCAGAAAACACAATGCTCCGATGGCATCCATATCAAACTCCATCGGATTCTTGCGGCTTCTGGCACTCACCTGCTCAAAATTCTTTCTTCTGATCAGGAATGCCTCGACACGACCATCTGTATACTGGCACATGCAGTCGATAGTGCCTTTCCTGCCAAATGCCTCCCAGCGAACGTAACGCTTAAAGGACTTCGCAAGCGGGCGCACATCACGCATCCACCAATTTACAAATCTCTCATACAGAAAACGATCCTGCTCCTGCATTGCCGGAAGTTGTGCCTCCAACTGATACCAGGCCGGATCGTAATCTGCAATCCACTTGTCAACAGACTTCATGATCTCCTCTGTCGTTGTCTTTGAATTAACGAGCAGATCAATCAGTTTATGAACGTTTGACATAAATACACGGGGCTGCTGGTTCCTCAGCAGCCCTTTTCGAATCAATGATTCTTTTTTTTCACAGAGCATTCTAAGCTCCTCCTTTCTATCATTTCCTACTTCTACCCATTCCCATCTGTTGTTGAAACACACGGTACTTTCGGGTATACTCATAGCTTTCCTTGAAAACAGCATTTGCCGCTGCAAAAAGCTTCGGCTCATACAGTCTCAAAGCCTCCAATTCCTGTTCAAAATCCTGTCCAAATGGGCAGCCGGCACATCCGGTTCGCTTTAAACCATACTTTGTATAACAATTACTATGGTTTATGAGGCAGGTCGTTTCATACTGCCTTTTATCCTCCTGTTTGTACCAAAAAAGCGGACGATATACGTCGGTCAGCTTTCCCCTTGTCACCTTAACCGTATCGGTGAGTATTCTTTTTTTAAAGCAACTACTAAGTGTCGCTCTCTGCCCACCTTCACTTTTACGAATTCCGACAATTTCCAACTGGTAATCCTTTTCCTTCTTGATCTGATTGATACAAGCTATTTTTGAATATTCACAGCATTTTTCGGAGATTCGAAAAGTTGGCGGATTTTGGATCAGGAATTCCTTTAACCACTTGTTGTTTTTGATATTCAACTTCTGCGAGCGGTGTCTATTGCACCACCATTCCAACGCTGATTTACAATTGGGATATTCTTGTATCAAAACCTCAAATGGTTTATCCTCCCAAGTGAACCCATGTTTTTGCAAACGGCTCATGTATTCACTTGCAGTTTTTGAAACAAACGGACGCCCATACGTTTTACAATTGATCGGAACGGGTTTTGCAGGTCTCTTACGAAGAATCTCTACGCCATACTTTTCTTCAAGCTCGACTAAGTGATCCTTTGTAGCCTGGTATTCCATTCCCGTATTGTACCACGCATAGGTAACTTTATTGTCCGTATCGCATTTCCAAACAATATCCATCACAATATCACTGTCTGATCCTCCTGATACAGAACACAAAATTGATGAATATTGTGGATTGTTGATGATGGACCATGCCTTTACGAGTCCATCTATAATAACTCCATTTGAAGGGCAGCTTTTAAGCAACTCCTCCAATGTTTTGGGCTTTTCCATTGTACACTTTCCTCACGAACGATATTTCGTTTTTCGTGAGGCAAAGCCATACTTCGCGAGTGTCCTTTTACGCCGCTATCGCATCCCTTTTTCGAAAAAGAGATCTCAACGATTCAGATTCTTTTTCTTGCGGCAACCTTTAAACGCAAAGGTCGAAGCGTACATTAACCAAGCTGGAGCACAGCATCACCAAGGCGAATGATGGAATCCACATGTGGATTGATCATCTTGTGATGTGGATTTTCTGCATTGTAGTCTCTGATGAACATCTCAACCCAAAAGTCAATATATTCATCGTCGTCACCACTCTCCATCACCGTATACTTTTCCGTCTTTCGAAAGTTTCCGGATTCTGTCTGAAATGAAATGGTGATTTTGTAAACTGGCAATGCGATTTGTGTCTTTAGAAAATTTTTCGGATGAACATTTTTTAGTTTTTCCTTCAAATTCTCGTCATACACTTCCACAACATCAATGCCTGTTCGGATGCTGCACTCCTCAAAAAATTTCGACGGGTGCATAAGTTTTCTCCTTTCTTTCAACAAAAAGAGTACCAAAGTATTGGATTTCCAATACCCCAGCACTCTTTTTTCTCAAACTCTTCTTACAGCCACTTTGAGTAATCTCCACTGCTCATCAAATCGCACTCTTCGTGGCAAGTACAGTCCTTTAGCAATTCCTCAATTTTCTTTCGAAAAAGATTTGCCTTATGCAGTTTTGCAAGTTGCATCAAGTCGTCATCTGAAAGACTATATCTCAAATCTGATGACAAATCATACCCCTTCTTTACAGCCTTTAAAGCAGCTGCGAAGTCCTTTCTGATTGTTGCCTCTTTATATGCATCATCCACAGACACTATTTCTTTGATTTCTGCATATTTTGAAGAGCCTCGAAGAATATCCTCAATTTCGGATTTTCTTTCGTCTATATTCTCCGCTAGAAACAGACTATACGCAATATCTGATTGGAGCAGCATATCGACTATCATCGTTATATCGGATTGGAACAACGCATCAACCTCTGGATATAAACTATCATTTTCCAAATATGAACTATCATTTCCCAGATATCTTTCTCCTATTGCAACATCCAAACAAACCATTTCCTCTATTAACTCCCATTGATCTAAATCCCATTGATCTAAATCCCATTGATCCAAATCTTTGATCATTTTGTACCTCCTTATTTTTCATCTAAAAAAGGCACCAAAAATCTTTCCGATTTCTAATGCCTTTGGGGAAATTCACATTCCATGTAAAAATTTGAATTCAACTTAAAATTTATCCATGATATCCGCAGGGTACCCCGTCTATAATCTTTGATTTAGGCGGGGGTGAATGCGGCTTTTATACAACTGCCGCGATCCTTCCCTGCTCCTCCTTTCGCAACTGAATTTGTTTCCAGCCAGTGTTATATGACCGGCTGATGATTTGACATTTACTGAGTGCTGCACTCTTTCGTCCTGTCTTTGACGGACATTCAAATTCAACATTGACACTCACCTTAATATGCCCTGCCTTATTCTTTTTTCGGCTTCTGTGTGTACCATGTACGGTTAACACTTCCCCATCGAATCGAACCAGACTTCCCGTTTTTAAACTGCTTCGTCCACGACGGATTGTGACACGTCCTTTACTGAGTTTCTTTCCTCGGTATTGATGAAGGTTCTTATGATCCTTCATATGATTCCGACTGATTCTGCCGTTTGTAAGTTCTTTTCCCTTTTTCGTTGTACCGTCACGGGAATCGAGATATTCCGCATCGTAGAATTTCTGCAGAATCCGGTCGTTTCTTCGAATCTTCTGAAAGCCGATTTCTTCTGCCCTCAGTTTTGGAAAGTACTGACCAAGACAGTACGCATCATTCGTATGGCTTTTTGAAATGGAACGCTGCTTTCGAATGACACTGGTTTTTGCACCGTATGAGATATGGAATTCTACATCAGGTGCAGCCTCTTTCAGCCTTTGAAGCAGTTCGAATCGTACAACATTCATGTACGTTGCCGATGCAAGACTTTCCAGTTTAGGCTCTACACCATACAGGATTCCGCCGGGTCTGTGATTTTCCGATGTATGGCACTGCTCACAGCAGGTGGCAAGATTGTCCAATCGATTGGAACGATCCTGTTTCCAGAATCCAATGTGATGAACATGCAAAATGGCATGATCCTTGATACTCCTTCCACAGAATACACAGGCATATCGGTCTCTTGTAAAAACAGCGGCACGTCTGGTTGCGATCTGATACCGCTCTCCCATCTGGTAGTCAATTCCTTGTGGTGCTGCTTCTCCTTTTTCCAGTGCTTTCATGAGTGCCGGATCAAACTGACCCATTTCAAAGACGGCACGTTTAATCGGCATAACCTGATAAAGTCGTAAGAAAAGCTGTACTTGTGCATCTACCTTATGATCAAGTGACGGTGGCAGCCATACATGCTTATTCTTCTCTTTCTTTCGAATCTTACCGATTCGATTGTCAAATCTTGCCTTTCGGTATCTTTTTCGGTTTCTTCTGGTACGACGATATTTGCGTCTGTCATTGTGTTTTTCCCTTTCATCAGGCAGCAGATCTCTCTGTTCCCGAACGAATTCCCGCTTTTCGGAGCATACCGAGATTCCGACATGCAGATATCCCGTATCACTCTTATATTCAATCTCCTGAACATTACCATCGGAACGGTTGACAAGCAGGATTGTAAACGGGCGGTGTTTCACAATTTTTGCTTTTCCGCTGCTTAACAGCTTTCTTGCCCGATAAGGGCTTGTCGGCATCAGCGGCTTATTCGTATTTGTTACAACTGATACGATATTCATTGATTTCCTTTCGTGGCTTACGCCCTCAGCTTTTGGACCGGACCCACAAGGAGCCGTCCCAAAAGTTTCTGTCCCGGCTTTAATCCGTAAAAGCATCAAAGCCGTTTCGTGGTTCACATCCTCAATGTTATCGGATGGTTTTGGGTGGCAGAGCCACCATGCAAACTGCACTTCTCCTACCCTCAGAGATGTTTAACAGTATGCCGCAGAGCAGGGGGCGTGTAAGAAGTACCCCACAGGTGTCTATGTGATTCATCCGTAACGAACTGCTGAGTAATCAATCAGGCTCACGCATCAGCAAGGGACAGAGTTCCTTGCTTCTTTGCAAGCCTC
>OLOX01001670.1_pt1 | contig 20195 bp, 14 predicted proteins | sample 1672091 | NCBI WGS metagenome assembly OLOX01 (sample SAMEA3136644, study PRJEB25190) | human gut metagenome | reverse complement strand
TCTTCTTATTAGGATGGTTGTGAGCGTGTGCATGAGCTTTCTGCAAAGTCTGCTGTTTTTTATCATCCTGCTGATTTAGCTCCGCCTGCCTGCGCACATATTCCAATAAAGATTTTTCCTCTGCCATTACTGTCACCAACCTTATCTCTACATTATTAAAAGGGAGCGCACTAAACACGCTCCCTCATTTTATTCCGCTACCTGTGGCGTCAAAATGCTTTCGATTACCAAAGCAACGCCGTCATCATTATTGGATGCCGTAATGATTTTTGCATTCTGCTTCACGCTGTCCTTAGCATTAGCAACAGCAACGCCGATGCCGGCATTGGCAATCATCTTCACATCGTTATTGGAATCACCGATGCACATAATTTCCTGCGGCTGTACACCGTAGCTTGCCGCTACGCTCTTAACTGCCTCCCATTTGTTGACACCGGGCTCCATCAGCTCCAGAAAATTGTCTTTGGAGCTGGTAACATCCAGCTTACCGGCAAAGTCCTCTTTGAACTGCTGCCATACCTCGGCAAATTCCTCGCTCTTAGTCATAACTAAAATTTTATATGGTGCTTCATCCGTATGATACAGTGCCTCACCGACAGCAGTCGTCTGAATGCCGCTGATTTTGGTATACATGCGGGAACAGTCATTCTCCTGCTTAATCAAAATGCTATCACCCACATAAAGCTGCAGGTAATAGCCCTTCTCGCGGCAGTATGCCAGCACCTCATTGGCGGTAGACAGCTTCATCTTGTGCTCGTAATAAACCTTGCCGCTCAGGCTGCCCTTAACGAGAGCGCCGTTATAGGTAACCAGCGGCACATCAAGGCCCAGCTTTTGCGCATAGGGACGCACGGAAACGTACATTCTGCCCGTGGCAATCAAAAAAATCTTGCCTGCGTCCAGCGCCTTTCTGATAGCTGCCTCGTTACGCGGAGAAATTTGGCAGTCCTTATTCAAAAGTGTATCGTCCATATCGCTGGCAATAAGCTTAATTTCCATGCTCCATCTGCTCCTTTAACATCAACTTATCCATTACAATAGCTGCTGCCGGATAAAGCAGCAAAAGAAAAATACCGTGCATAATGCCAAAGTTAAGGTCGTAGCCCGGCAGCATACGGCAAACAGTTACGGCACCCTCCAGGGAGAAGGCAGCCATCACCAGCATAGCCTTCAGGGAGTCATTTCTGCGTTTGGCCAGCTCCTGCAGCCTCGTCAGCAAAAACTGCTTGTCGACAATAACATGCATCAGCTTCAAGCCCAGACACATAAAAGCACCCTCGATAAAAGAGCCTGCCACCAGACCGCCCAGTGTTACCACCTGCAGCATACCGGTTACATATTCACATAGGAAAAAAATGACGCTCAGCGTCAGCCACATTGTAGCTAAATTATACATTGTTTTCTTCAAATTAATCACCAAGATACATTATAACACAGACAGCCGTCAAATTACACCAGTCGTCTGATATTTTATGATGCTTTTAAGCATATTTTGCAAGTATTTCTGCATATTTTGTGGTAAAATAAATTTATTAACGTAAGCAGACAGCATTGTCTGTACGAAAGGAGCAGTTTATATGAAGCGCAGTGATAAATTCCGCCAGGCCAACCGTGAGGCGCTGGCAACTGTTCTTGCCACCATCGCCGTCATCATCTTCTGGTGCTTGGCAGGCTTTGGACTGGCAGACAGTAATATTACATTCTGGCATACACCTCTTTGGGTTTGGGGCGGCTGTGTCGGCACCTGGCTCTTTGCCATCGCCGTTACCGTTTTCCTGACGAAGAAGGTTTTTGTCAACTTTGATTTGGATGACAGCACGGAGGATAAGCAGCATGAGTAGTATTGTAAACATTTTACCAGCACTGGCCTTCCTGCTGATTCTTCTGAGTATCAGCGCCTACATCCAGCGTACCTCCAAGGAAAACAGGCAAAAGGATTTTGCCAAGGATTACTTCATCGGCGGGCGTACTCTCGGCGGCTTTGTACTGGCGATGACCACCGCTGCCACCTACAGCAGCGTAAGCACCTTCGTCGGTGGTCCGGGCGTAGCCTGGGTTATCGGCTACGGCTGGTTGTACATGGCCATCGTGCAGGTAGTCGTTATCTTCCTCGTCCTGGGCGTGTTCGGCAAAAAGATTGCCTTGATTGCACGCGAAATTGATGCCGTAACCGTTATCGACGTGTTGCGTGCCCGCTATCATTCCGACTTTCTGGCGAACATGGCTGCCGTTGTCATTGTCGCCTTCTTCTGCGCCACCATGGTGGCACAGTTCGTCGGCGCCGCCAAGCTCTTCGAAGCAGTAACCGGCTTTTCCTACCTCACCGGCCTCACCATGTTCGGCCTGATTGTTGTCATCTACACCACCATCGGTGGTTTTAAGGGTGTTGCCGTTACCGACGCCTGCTGCGCCATCGCCATGATTGTCGGCCTGTGCATCCTCATGGGCGGCATGATGCACGCAGGCGGCGGCTTCAACAAAATCATGAGCTACATCAGCACCCAGCATCCCGATATGCTTGAGCCGCTTTCCCGCGGCAAAATGCCGATTTCGCTGTACATCAGCCAATGGCTGCTTGTCGGCATCTGTACGCTGTCACTGCCGCAGTCTGTTGTCCGCGGCATCAGCTACAAGGATACCAAGGCGCTGCATAACGCTATGATTATCGGTACCGTCGTAATCGGTGCCATGACGCTGGTAGCAACCTGGATAGGCGTTATCAGCAAAGGCATCCTCACTGGACCTATCACAGCCTACGGCAACAGTGTTGATAACATCATGCCTGCCGCCATCGTGCAAAGCCTCACTCCCTTCTGGGCCGGTGTCATTATCATCGGACCGATTGCAGCAACCATTTCCACCGTATCCTCGCTGCTGCTTTCCTCGTCCTCATCTATCGTCAAGGACGTTTACATGAACATCAAGGGCAAGCGCGAAGAACAGCTCAGCAATAACCAAATTCGCCTCTACAGCCTGGGCGCGACTGTTATCCTCGGCCTTTTTGTTTATGCCATCGCCATCAAACCGCCAAGTGTTATCTGGCAGATTAACATGTTTGCCTTCGGCGGTCTGGAAACAGCCTTCTTCTGGGTACTGATTTTCGGTCTTTTCTGGCCCAAGGCCAATAAACACGGCGCTATTGCAGCCATGGGCGGCGGCGTTATCATCTACTGTCTGGCCATGGTCTTAAAAATCAAGGTGCTCGATCTGCACCAGATTGTGCTTGGCATCGGCCTTTCCCTGCTGTGCTTCTTCATCGGCAACAGCTTCGGCAAAACAGTTGATGAAAAAACACTGCGCATCTTCTTCCCCGAAAAATTTGACGACGAAAAATAAATAAAGCCGCATATTATTCCAATATCAAAAAATCAAAATCTCTGCTTACGGTGTTTGCAAACACCTTAGCAGAGATTTTTTATGCTCTGTTTTCTTTATAAAATTAAGTATCTGACACTGTTTACCTGTGGTTTTCCTGCATTTAACAGACACTGCTGATTAATTTCCTCATAGATAAAATTTTCTCAATGCTGACACTCCTATCTTTTATATCCGCCTTATTCTTATTTACAAAAGCGACAAGTAGTTTTCATTAAGTAATCATAATTATCCATTGACACAGAATGTTATTTTCTGCTATCTTAAAAGTATAAGCAGTTCTCAGCCACTCACCCCACGATGCAGGAAGGAGCGTGCCGTCATGCTAAAAAAATCTGTCATTATTCTCGCAGGAATGTTGCTTTTAATTACCAGCTGCTTTGCCAACACACGCATGCAGCAATCTGCTAAACAACAACCAATCCCCAAGGTCAAGGAGGTCACAATTATGGATTTTTCCCAAGAAAAAGAAAACGTCATCTATCTTGCAGGAGGCTGCTTCTGGGGGCTGGAAAAACTGATGCAATCCATACCGGGCGTAATCGATGCCCAAAGCGGTTATGCCAACGGCACAGGCAAAGCAGATGCCAAGTATCAGACAATTTTAGGCGGGAAAACCGGTTTTCGCGAAACCGTACGTGTTGAATACGATCCGGCAAAGGTAAGTCTTGACCATCTGCTCTTGGCATATTTTTACGTCATTGACCCAACAGTCCTCAACAAACAGGGTAATGATACCGGAACACAGTATCAGACTGGCATCTACTATACCAATACACAAGCGCAGGCTGTCGTAGAACGTATCGTGGAACTGGAACGCGGTCGTCATAAGGTATTTGCAGTCGAAGTCGGACCACTGAAAAACTATTATCCGGCAGAAGAATATCATCAGAACTATCTTGATAAAAATCCTGGCGGATACTGCCATATATCACCTGCCAAAATCAAGCTGCTCAGCACCTTGAAAATTGATGCCGGTGCCTACAAAAAACCTGCTGCTGAAACTATACGCGATAAGCTTACCGCAGAACAATTTCAGGTAACACAGCAAAACGGTACCGAACTACCATTCCGCAACGAATTCTGGGATAAATTTGCCAAAGGCATTTATGTTGATATCGTAACCGGTGAACCACTCTTTTCTTCAACCGACAAATATCAGAGCAGCTGCGGCTGGCCCGCCTTTACCAAGCCTATTGAAGCACCTTTGCTAGTAGAACGCAAAGATACAAGCCATGGTATGGTACGCACCGAGGTGCGCAGCCGCAGCGGCGATTCGCATTTAGGCCATGTTTTCACCGGTGACCACGAATCACCCAACGGTGTACGTTACTGCATCAACAGTGCTTCCCTGCGCTTTATCCCCTACGAACAGATGGAAGCCGAAGGCTATGGCTATCTGCTGTATCTTTTCAAATAATACTCTCTAACATAAAACACCCTGTGCATTGCCAACGGCAATACGCAGGGTGTTTTTCAATGCTTATTCAAAGCTTATTCAAATTCCTTGTAAATGCCTTCCTCACGGCGTCTGGTGGCCGTTTTGGAAATATATGTACCATGTACAATATTCGTCAGCTTCTTCTTCGCCAAAATCTTTTGAATGTAATCAAGATGCGGACAAGGCGGCTTATGCGAATTATCCGATACCATGCATGTAGAAAGATGCACGCAAATCTCCTGCCCATCCTCTTTAAAGCGGCGCAGGCGCTTCGCCAAATTCTCCAGCTTCACCGTCAGTGCACCGCCTGAGCAGCCACCGCAGGTGAAGCTCATGTAATGCGTATCCTCGGGATAACCGGCAAACTTGCCCTCACGGCTGTAAAAAGCGTGCGTACAGTTGTAGCCGCAGCAACGCTGCTGCACTGTATCACACTGGATAATTACTACCAGCTTGCTCATTTTATCATGCCTGCTGCTTTTAAAGCTGCATCCAGCTTAGCCTCAGCGGCAGCGCTGATAGGAGTCAGCGGCAGACGCGGAGCACCTGCTTCAATACCGGTAACCTTGGTAACTGCAGCTTTGATAGGAATCGGGTTGCTTTCTATGAACATAGCCTTAGCCAGCGGTACCATAACCTTGTTGATGTCAGCAGCATCCTTAACGCGGCCTTCGCTGTAGGCCTGCATCAATTGCTGCAGTATGTTGCCGTTAACATTTGCCAGAACGGAAATCAAGCCGCAGGCACCAACGGACAGGAACGGCAGAATCAGGCCGTCGTCACCGCTGTAAATGGAGAAATCCTCCGGCAGCACACGATACAGCTCAGCAGTCTGTGCTACATTGCCTGCTGCCTCTTTAATAGCCACAATGTTGCTGAAATCTGCTGCCAGACGTGCAACAGTTTCCGGAGCAATGTTGCCGCCGGTACGTCCCGGAACATTATAAACGATAATCGGCAGCTTGGTAGCCTTTGCTACGGCTGCAAAATGCTGGTAATAGCCTTCCTGAGTAGGTTTGTTGTAGTACGGGCCTACTACGAGCACGCCGTCTACACCGCAGGCTTCCATTTTCTTAACCAAATCAATAGTGCTGGCAGTACAGTTGGTGCCTGCACCGGCAACAATCTTAGCACGGCCGTTGACACGTGCAACGATGGTCTGCATGAATTTAATTTTTTCATCCATGTCCATGGTTGCAGCTTCACCGGTAGAGCCTTCTACTACCAGGCCGTCACTGCCGTTAGCCAGCAGCCAGTCAGCAAAATCTGCACCGGCTTCATAATTGATGCTGCCATCAGCGTTGAACGGCGTAACCATAGCCGTTAATAATCTGCCAAAATACGGTTTTTTCATTGTAATTCCACCTCTTAAAACTAATAGAAACTAAAATTCTCTATGATATATTGTTTATTATCTAAATGATTTTATATTTTTTACGGCGTACTTCACGTACGTCCAGGAAATGTAACAACGCTGGCGTTTATGCACAGACTACAGCTTGAACGCCTCATGTAACGCTTTTACAGCCTCCACCAAATGCTCCTCTTTTACAATCGCGGAAATCGTAGTATCGCTGTCCACAGTCTGCAGAATAGCGATATTGTGGCTGGCAAGCGCAGTTACAAAGGTAGCCATAATGCCGGGCACGCCACGCATAGCACTGCCGACAACGGAAACCTTACCGCAGCCCTCGTTCAGCGTATATTTAAAGCCTGTTGCATCAAGCACCTTGCAGGTGTGCTCTACGTCCGGAGAAAATACTGCAAACATTGCTTCCTTCTCAGACAGGTTCAAGCAGCCTACGCTGATGCCTGCATCCGCCAAATCCTCGAACAGATTACGGCCTGCGGTAATATCCTGCGGGTTCAGGTCAATGCGGAACTGTGCCAAATCATTAAGATGAGCAACGCCGCTGGCGCAGGATTCGTTAATCGCAATTTCGCCGCCGTTACCCTGACCGATGCGCTCACTGGTAATCAAAGTGCCGGGAGCATCGCTGAAGGTAGATTTAACATACATGGGAATATTGCTGCCCATGGCAATTTCCACGGCACGCGGATGAATAACCTTAGCGCCGTTCTGTGCCATCTGGCAAACCTCAGCATAGGAAATCTGCTGCAGAATATTAGCCTTCTCGACAATACGCGGGTCTGCAGTCATAATGCCTTCAACATCGGTATAGATTTCAACGAACTCTGCCTTGAGCGCAGCGCCCAGTGCAGCAGCAGAGGTATCGCTGCCACCGCGGCCCAATGTCGTAAATTTATAGTTGTTTTCCGTCATACCCTGGAAGCCGCAGACAACCGGAATGATGCCTGCCTCCAGCAAACGGATAAGACCGGAGGTATTGATGTTTTTGATGCGTGCGGCACCAAACTGGGAATCAGTAACAATGCCTGCCTGACCGCCGGTGAGCGCCATAGCGTTGATACCGAATTTTTGCAGCGTTGCTGCCATTACGCAGGAGGAGATGATTTCGCCACAGCACATCATCATATCCATCTCGCGCACATTAACGGAAAGGTTAACGTCCTTCAGAGTACCGATAAGCGTATCAGTTGCGTAGGGCGCACCCTTGCGTCCCATTGCGGAAACTACAACTACCGGGGAGTAACCGTTACGGATGGCCTGCTGTACCTTGTTTTTAACTGCAACGCGGGCTTCCTCACTCGCGACGGAGGTGCCGCCGAATTTCTGTACAATGATTTTCATGTAAATTGCTCCTCATATGTTTAAATTAAAATGCAAAATGTACCGAATGCCGGAAAGGCTGCGGCGTACAAGCTGTACGCCGGGTAGTCTTTACACCGCAGAGGTGCATTATTATTTTTCTAACCAGCCGTTTTTAATCATAACCTCAGCAATCTGCAGAGTGTTCAGCGCAGCGCCCTTGCGGATCTGGTCACCTACTACCCACAGGTTAAAGGTATTCGGGTTAGACTCATCGCGGCGCAGACGGCCAACGAAGCAGTCATATTTTTCCGAAGTATATAACGGCATCGGATAAACCTGGTTGGCAGGATCATCCATCATCTGAATGCCGGGGAAAGCATTAATGGCAGCTGCCATATCCTTCAGCTCCAAATCATGCTCAAATTCGATGTTTACGGATTCGCTGTGGCTGCGGTATACAGGCACACGCACGGTAGTAGCGGTAATGCGCATTTCGTCATCATGCATAATCTTTCTGGTTTCGTTGATCATCTTCATCTCTTCTTTGGTGTAGAGATTGTCAAGGAAAACATCAATCTGAGGAATCAGGTTAAACGCAATCGGATAATGCTTCGGCAGACTCGCGGACGGAAGAATGTGTGCCTCCATCTCACGGCCCTCGCTGTAAGCCTTGGTCTGGTCGGTGAGCTCGTCAATGCCCTCCTTGCCGGCGCCGGAAACAGCCTGATAGGTAGAAACGACGATACGTTTAATGCGTGCCAGGTCATACAGCGGTTTCAATGCCATAACCATAATAATGGTAGAGCAGTTGGGGTTGGCGATAATGCCCTTGTGCTTCAGGATGTCCTCGGGGTTAACCTCCGGCACAACCAGCGGCACTTCGGGGTCCATACGGAAGGTGCTGGAGTTATCAATAACAACGGCACCAGCCTTTACAGCGTAGGGAGCAAACTCCTTAGAAACGCTGCCGCCTGCGAACAGAGCAATATCAATGCCCTCGAAGGAGTCCTTGGTGGCCTCCTGCACAGTATATGTTTTGCCCATAAATTCAATCTGCTTGCCTGCGCTGCGCTTGGAAGCCAGCAGACGCAGTTCTGCAAACGGGAAGTTTCTTTCTTCGATAAGCTTCAGAAATTCAGTACCAACAGCACCGGTAGCGCCCAAAATAGCAACGTTATACTTTTTCATAAAATTCTCCCCCTCACTATTTAGAGTAATTTATCTAAGCCGTATACCAAGCCTACTTGGTCAACAATTTTGCGGCAGCCAAGCGCAACGCCCGGCATGTAGCATTCGCGGTTAATCGGGTCGGTACTGATTTTCAAAGTTTCGCCCTGACCGCCGAAGATAACCTCCTGGGAAGCAACGTAACCCGGCAAGCGGACACTGTGAATCTTCATGCCCTCGTAATCCGCACCGCGCGCACCTGCCATGGTTTCCTTTTCATCAGGATTGCCCTGTTGCATAGCCTTGCGCACCTCAGCAATTTTTTGTGCAGTAATAATCGCCGTACCGCTCGGAGCGTCCAGCTTATTATCGTGATGCTTCTCGATAATTTCCACATGTGGGAAGTATTTGGCAGCCTCACACGCCAGCTTCATCATTACAACTGCGCCAAGCGCAAAGTTCGGAGCAATCAGCAGGCTGGTGTTATGCTTGCGTGCCAGCTCATCAACCTCTTGCAAATCTGCATCGCTGAAGCCTGTTGTGCCAACTACTGCATGCACGCCGAGAGGCAGCATTTTGCGCAGGTTGCCCATAACAACATCAGGACGGGTGAAGTCAACAACAACGTCCGGTTTGGCAGCTTCAATAGCAGCAACCAGGTCTGTCGTTACCTTAACGCCGTCGCCAAGATGTACAGTACCTTCCTTAATATCAACAGCACCAACAAGCTCCAAATCAGCTTCGCTATATACCTTTTTACATACCTCGCTGCCCATGCGGCCCAGCGCACCATTTACCAAAACACGAATCATGTCGTTCACTCCTTAATCATAAAAATAACCGTTGAGATATTTCCTTTAGATTCTATCTCAACGGTTAGCATGTCAAATAAATATTCACACCCATAGCCGAGATAGCCCTCCGCTGCAGATGCAGCGACAGTCCGGCAGCTTTCACTGACGGCCCAGCACAACGACACGGCTGCCATTGCACTTCGGCGTTAGCCCTTTTGTGATGCTTCTCAGCTCCCGCTCCACAACCTACTCATGCTTTCCGCGCCTCTATCTTAATGGTTTGCTATTAAAAAAATTATATTACTGTTACTGCTATTTGTCAACGAGGAAAATTATTAGCCTGTTCTTATAGCGGCAAGTGTAAAGATTTTACAAAAAGGGTGTACACTTAGGCACAAGCAAACTATCAGCGTGAATTATTCCATATTCGGTTGTGGTTTTATCTATCCAGTACAATATCCATCAGGCTCTTGTAATCCTTTACCTGACCGTAATGCACTTCGCCATTGGAAAGCTTTTCAAAAAGCTTTTCGGCACATTTAATTTTTGCTTGCTCCATAGATTTCAGTTCCGTACTTTCATTAGTTCCTTTGGTTTCAGCAATGAAATATACGTACTTAATCTTTCCCTCTTTGAAAGCAATTGCCCAGTCCGGCGAATATTTGCCTACAGGTGTCGGAATGTAAAAACCTCGCGGAAGCTTTGCGTATACTGCGACTTCATCCGCTTTATCCAGATTTTCAACAAATTTACGCTCCACACTCTGCTCTGCAGTACCGTCAGTAACAACATAATCCGTTACGGCACGCAACGCAGGAAATACCTTAGACAAAGCTACACGATGACATTCTGCCGTAAAGATTTCTTTGTCAAACACTTCATTTGTTGTATTGTAGGTAACACCTTCTACAATCAGGCCTGCCTTCTGTTCGTTGATCAGACGTGCAACCTTGCTGATAAACTCTTCCGGATTATCACGGAATTTCCTGTACTTCATCATATTGATTCTGCTCAAAATAGCAGCAACAGTGCGACGTGTTAACGAAGTCCGTTGAGTCAGCTCGTGCAGCAAATCATACTTCAAGCTGCTGTCATGAGCATTTTTCAATACATTTGTAGTATGCGAAGGTGATACAAAGCTGGTTTTCTGATCTAATTCATGCGCCTGCATATTATTCTTCTGATATCCGACGCTCAAGGTATAAAGTGTCTGAGTAACCTGCAGCTTGGCATCAATCGCTGCCACAGCCTTATCAATCAGCACATTACTGTCAATCTTTACGGTATAAGCACACTTACGGTTGATACGCTTCCACAGCTCCTGGAATTCCTGCTTTTCAAAATTCGTATTGTTGAGCTTGTTTTCAACGGTTGTCTGATTACCGTTAGTAATCATATCCTTAAGCGAATCTTTATCATACAGGCTCTTAATCAGCACATGTACAGCAGGCTCAATATCCTTAAGCTTATCCTGCACAGGTTCCAAAGTACCGTTGGCGGCATCCTGCTTATATTTTTCGGTGATTCTGTCATCATCGTCAAGATAATCATGTCTATCAAGATATTTCACTATCTGACGTGCCTGCTCGCCTTCAATTTTATAAGTTTCATCGCCAACTTTTACTACTCTGCCGAAGAAGTACTCTATAGATACCTTTTCAGGACGTTCATACAAAGCTTTTTTGATTTCATCCTGCAAGCTGTCGACAAAACCGGCATAGCTTTCGCTGGCAATAACCGTCAATTTATTGACCACATGCACATTAGCTCCGCATACGCTTTCATCCATGCGCTCACCCTGCTGATTGACGCAGATACGCATACCACGGCCGACCTCCTGACGCTTATTGACATTGCTGTTGGACTGCTTCAAGGTACAGATTTGGAAAACATTGGGGTTATCCCAGCCTTCACGCAATGCGGAGTGAGAGAAAATAAAACGTACCGGATTATTGAAGCTTAAAAGTGCTTCCTTGTTGCGCATAATCAAATCATAGGCTGATTCATCGTTAGAGGTATCCTTGCCACGTTCACATTTACTGTCAACGCTATGGCCTTTTTTATCGATGCTGAAGTAGCCTGTATGCACTACACTTACATCCGCAGCCATATTTCTCAGATATTCGCCATAAGGTGTTTGATAAAGCTCCTGCATCCTATCTCTGAATATTTTCTGATATTCTTCTTCAAATATTTTACCGTATTCTCCCAGCTTTTGTGTGCCATCTTCGTCATATAATCTGTACTTGGCAACCTCATCAATGAAAAACAGTGATAAGGTTTTGATGCCTTGCGCAAAAAGCTGTTCTTCCTTTTCAAAGTGTGATTTAATGGTTTCACGAATCTGTACACGACGTAAATCAGACATTTCCTGACTGTTGTTAGCAACTTCACCGCCATGTAATTCTTCTCCGTTGGTAAATCTTACGCAGCCTGTATCGCTGGCATCAATGTCACTGATTTTATAGCCTTCGTACTGCAGCATGCCGTTAGAAAGCTCGTACAGATTATCTCCGTAAGCACAATTGCGTAAAACACGCTTAACAGTACCGCTTTTCAGCTGCTGTTCAAATTCCAGCTTTACCATAGGAGGCTTATTTTTGGAAGTAACAAAGCTGTCGCAGTAAAGATAACCGTCAATGCCTTTAAGATTTACAACCTCGATACCCTTAACCTCTATCTTTTTGACCAGCTTATGATTATAGGCATCAATCGCATCTAAACGGTATACTTCATTATGCTCCTGTTTATGCGTAGCGGAATAATTGACGCTGAAAAGCGGATTAAAACGCTTCATTGCTTTTTGCGTTGCAGGACCATTCAGCTTCTGCGGTTCATCAAGAATCAAAATTGGATTGGTTTTGGCTATAACATCAATAGGCTTGCGTGAACCGAATTCATCACGTTCACTGTAAATAATCAACGCACCCTTATCACCGCCACGGCCTTCCTTATTCTTCTCCTCATTTAAAGACTTAGCAAAGGCTTGATTATTAATAATCATTACATTGATTTCATTGCTTTTGGCAAAATCATCAATCTTCGTCAAATTTTTGCTGTCATAAATGAAATAGCGCGCTTTCTTGCCATACTGGCTCATGAAGTGCTCTTCCATAGTTTCCAAGCTTTTCTTGACGCCTTCACGGATTGCGACAGAAGGCACGATGATAATAAATTTGTTCCAGCCATATTGCCTATTCAGCTCAAACATAGTCTTGATATAGACATAGGTTTTGCCTGTACCTGTTTCCATTTCGATATCAAGACTGCACTTTCCCTGACCTTCTATAAGCTCCTTCGACGGAGTTATATTATTATTGCCTTGAATAAGCTTAATATTTTCCAGAAGCTGCACCTTATCCAATTTTATTGGCGCATTGGCATAACCGAGAATTATATCCTGCTTGGCTTCCTGTTCATCAAGCTCCTGCTGAAACAAGTTATAACCATTGCTATTCTTTGCTTTTTTTGTTTTCACCGGCACAAGTCTGCCCGGATCAAAAAAATAGCTGGTATCCTGCGCAGGACGCACCTGTCCCTTAAACACATCCACAACGGCATTCACTGCGTCCGTCTGATACTGCTGAATTTTAAAACTGAACTTCATTACAGCACCCTCCTCACCGTTTGCGGACTATAGGTGTTGAAAATCTGCTCAAAGTTAATTGCTACGCTGTCATCAGCCTGTGAGCTGTCACGCATAACAAAATAGCTCGGCATCTCTTTGGCAATGGCAGTAATAACCTCATCCGTCACATTCTTATCAAAGCATGCCATCAAATGACCTTGCGCCACATTATAGACAGTTTTGCCGGCAATGGTGATTCTTTCTATTTTGCTGGAAAGCGGCGTATCCAGCTTCAGCATAGCATCAAACAGCAAATCCTCATCGCTGCGGTCTTTTTTGATATTGTCAACAAACAGGCTCTGTTGTTTATCCATGTATTCCTTCGGCGTGAAGTACACATCTTCCATGTTACTGCTGTCGCATTTCAAAACACGGAAGCCGATGTCCAAATCCTGCGTTGTCAGCGGATTTTCTTCTTTTATTTTTTGACCTGCACGGCGGATGCGCTCCTTGCCGATTTCACAGATGTTTTTATAGCCTGCTTTGTAGGCTTCGCTGTTTTCAGCGCATTCTTCTTGTAATTGCACCATGATAAACTTACGCTTACCGCCATCTTCGGCGTTAAGCTGCATGACTGCATGAGCGGTTGTGGCAGAACCGGAGAAGAAGTCGAGAATCAGAGAATTAGTATCTAAATTAGCAAGATATAATAATTTGCTTAAAATACTTACTGGCTTAGGTGTGTCAAAAGCTTTAATCCCATCAAAAATTTTTATTAATTCTTTAGTGCCATTTGTAGTTGTGCCAACTCTATCAGCAGAAAACCAAGAATTATCAATAGATCCAAAAAGCTTCTTTTCGTCATAGAAAACTTTTAATTGAGGTCTCCCGTTCCCATTACTTCCAAAAACTATTCTATTATCTTTTAAGGCATTGGCGAATTTAAAAGCATCCGTTCGCCAGCACCTTCCTCTAGGAGGAAGGTGCTTTGCACCAGTATTAGGATTAATTATTTCGTATGTAAGATTAGGTCTAATATTGGGAGCATCAAATGGATCTGCCTTCCATAAGCCTCTAGGATCATTGTCAGGATTATCAAAATTACTCTTATCTAATGGCAATGGTTTACAAACAAAGCTGTCTCTTTTGATCCATTCTTTATAATTATTCTCTTTTAGCCTTCTATTTACCGTTCTCCTGATTTTAGCATAAACAATAATATATTCATGATTAATACTAAAATCAGTATCATTTTGTATAGAAGCTCTTGACTGCCAAGGTATATCGGCAACCAAATTATTTTCCCCAAAAATTTCATTACAAATTTCCATTAAATTTCTAACTTCATTTTCGTCAATGCTAATAAAAATAACCCCGTCGTCACTAAGTAAATCTTTAGCGAGCTTTAATCTAGGATACATCATGTTGAGCCAATTAGTATGATACCGACCTTCACTACTAGAGTTTATTTCTAACCGATTTCCTTCGCTATCTACCTGACCACTATTTACTATATACTCTTGAGCACTCTGCCTAAAATTATCATTATAAACAAAATCTCTACCTGTATTATACGGCGGGTCGATATAAATCATCTTCACCTTGCCCAGATATGTTTCCTGCAGCAGCTTCAACACTTCCAGATTATCGCCTTCAATATAAAGGTTTTCCGTATTATCGAAGTCCACGCTTTCTTCTCTGCAGGGGCGCAAGGTTTTGTTAATCGGCGCATTGGCAGCCAAAATAGCTTTTCGCTTATCCGGCCAGGTAAACTGGTAGCGTTCCTGCAAGCCATCTACAACATGGTCACTAAGCTCCTGTTTCAGCATATCAAAATCAATGGCATGCTCCAGCTTGCCTTCACTATTGATTCTTTCGGTAACGCAATTAGGGAATAGCTCCCTTATCTTGGCTACGTTTGCTGCAACCTTATCCATAGATTGCATGTTGAGATGTTCCATCATTGTAAATCCTCCAGTTCTTTTTTCAGCTTGTTTATTGCTTCACGCAAGGTCAGTTTTTTGCGTGCCTGCTTTTCCGCAAACATTTTCTTCGTCAGCGCTGCTATCTGTGCTTCTGCTTCTGCCCGCCTGCCGGCATTGGCAATCACGGAAGCAGGTGTAAGCCCTGCACGTGGCGTTAATTGCGCCACCTGCAGAGCTAAGTGTTCCCAAATATCGTTTAAGCTTGTGCCTTGCAAATTCACCTTCTGCTCAGCCACAGGCATAAACTCATTGAGCAATATTCTGTTATCGAAATACAGCGCCAGCTGCAGCTTATCTTCATAGCAAAGAGCTAACAGCAAGCGTTGGTCAATCAGCCTGCACAGCTTTTGCAAAAGCCTTTCCGCACAGCCCTCCTGCTTCAGCTGTACCGCCAAAACAAAAACTGCTTTTTCCTGCTCCTGCTTTTGCAAGGCAGGTATTGTTCGTAAGGAAATTTCGTTGACGATGGTCATCTGCCTGATGGCTGCGTCAAACTCCTTCTGCTCCGCTGTATTCAGTTCAAACTTGCTGTATAAGTCACGTTTGGGAATAATCTTTTTTACTTCTGTAGTCTGCGGTAAGCCTAACATCACTGCTCACCTCGCACAACGAGGAAGCAAATCAGTTCAAAATCCAGTCCTTTAATACTGTTATCAAAGAAGCTGATTTCCTCACCGCTCAGGAAGCTGTCAACATCGTCGGCATCCTTCACGTTGATTATGGAAGCAATAGCATCCTCCAAAAGCTGGGAATAAACACCCATACTTCTGCCGTCATTCGTCGCCTTGTTGAAATCGCTGCACACGTCTGTTAAAGGCTTATCCTTGCCACGGCAGGTAAAGCGCAGCTTGTCCAGCAGCTTTTTCGGTGCCAGATGGTTGCAGATAATTTCGCCATCCTCGCCAATATATACGGCGTAAAACGGATGCAGAAGATTTTTTCTGTCTATATTTATGTTATCCGTGCAGTTTTTCAGCACGTAAATTACACCCGGAGGACATTCCTCACTCGCAGGTACAACGGCATGCAGGCCGAAGGGTGTTTTATCCAGCTCGCCATGCGTCTTGATATATTCCAGTAAATCCAGGCGGAATTCATTCAAGCCTAAATCCATAATGGAAATACCTGTACCCATATCTTCGATATCGACAACCTCTTTTTGCAGTTGCTTTAGCTGTTGCTTGCGATACTGCAAATCCAGCTTCTCATTATTGCTCAGCAGGTTATCATCTGCCGTCGCTGTCAAATCCACCGCCTTCATACGGCTTTCGACACGACTTTTCAAATCTATGTATTCATCTAAATCAACATCAGGCCAAAAATTGACCAGTTGAATATAAGCGTTCTTGCTGCCGATACGGTCAATACGCCCGAAGCGCTGAATAATACGCACCGGATTCCAATGAATATCATAGTTCACCAGATAATCGCAGTCCTGCAGGTTCTGGCCTTCGGAAATACAATCTGTCGCAATCAGAATATCTATGTCATTGTTATCTTCCGGGAACAACAGCGCTTTATCCTTCGCCAAAGGCGCAAAACAGGTCAGCACGGTGTTAAAATCGCATCTCAATTTAGGAATTGTAGACCTGCCATCAACCGTACCGGTAATCATAGCAGTATCTAAGCCAAATTTTTCTTTAGCATAAGCACTCACATGCTCATAGAGATACTGCGCTGTATCGGCAAAGGCCGTAAAGATAATAATTTTCTTATTACCTGCATTCAGAGGATGCTGAATTTTATTGTCGATAAGCTTAAACAGCTCATGCAGCTTATTATCCTGCTCAGGTGTGATCCCCTGCACCAGTGCCAACAGCTCATCCAAGCGCTCCTTGTCACGCTCAAGGCTGTTTCCCCAACTGACAATATCCATATCAGCCAGCGAAATAGGCACCTTTTTACCTACGTTGAAAATTTCCTCTTCCATATCGAAATCAGTGCTGTCTATATCCGCACCTGTTTCAATCTGTGCATTTGCCAGCCTATGCTGCGTATAGCGATAGATTTTATCCAGAACTGCTGCAATACTTGCCCTCACTCTTGCAACTGTCAGCCTGAAGGAATACACCGAGCTTTCCATGCGCTTCAGAATATTTATCGCCATTAAGCGGCGAATACCGCGCTCACGGTTCGTCTGCGTAAAACCGGTATTAACCTTGTTATCATCAAAAAGTGCTGCGTACTTTTGCTGACGGCTGCTTAAGATAAACTCCGTAGGCGTGTACACCGAAAGCTCCAGCTCATCCAGCTTGGCAAAAACTTCACTGTAATTTACCGAGCCGTCCGTAACCAACGCAGGACGGAAAGACAACGGCGTTTTGCGCTCCGGGAAGTTACCGATATCCTTAGTATCGTAATACTTGGTAATATGCTTACGCGAGCGTGCAATCGTTACAGAATCCAAAAGCGTAAAGAAGTCATAGCTCAGATGCTCTAATAGCTTTTGCAAGGTGCGCTCTTCCGGCAGAAGCTTTGACCAATGGTTATATGCAGCCTGCGCATTGCGGAAAATATCGTCAATCGAGCTTTTCGTATTCAGCTTATCGTTGATTTTACTGCTATCTCCTTCATAGGCTAATTGCAGTTGATTTTTCAAATCGTTAAAGCGGTTGTTTACCGGTGTAGCCGAAAGCATCAACACCTTTGTCTGCACGCCCTCGCGAATAACCTTGTTCATAAGCACCGTATAGCGATTTTCTTTTTCATCATCACTAAAAGCACCGCCGTTGCGGAAATTATGCGATTCATCTATAACAACCAAATCATAATTGCTCCAGTTAATCTTGCTTAAATCAATAGAACCGCTGAAGCCATGCTTACGCAGCAAATCCGTGTGATACAAAACATCGTAGCCTAAACGGTCTGCAGCAATGGGATTGTTTTTATAGTTGGCACGGTAGGTATTCCAGTTGTCTGCCAGCTTTTTCGGACACAGTACGAGCACACTTTTATTGCGTCCCTCGTAATATTTAATAACGGCCAAGGCCGTAAAGGTTTTACCCAAGCCTACACTGTCTGCCAAAATACAGCCATTATATTTTTCCAGCTTGTTGATGATGCCAAGCGCTGCGTCACGTTGAAAATTAAAAAGCATGCTCCAGATTTTACTGTTCTTAAAACCGGTGCGTTCGTTTGGCAGCTCATCCTCGCTGATATCATCAAGAAATTCATGGAAAATATTATATAACGTCACAAAATATATAAACTCCGGAGCATTTTCATTATAGGCAGAGCTGATACTGCTTATTACCTTGTCAGTTACGTCCTGTAACTCTTCATTATTCTGCCAAAGCTTTTCAAACTGCTCTATCAGCGTCAGCGACATGGGGCTTGCAACCTTTGCAATGTTAGTTCCCATATTGTTGCCCTGCTCGCAGCCTAAATCAACTGTTGTAAAACCGTTAACGGGAAAATAAGCCTTATCATCCAGTAAAATAAACTTATCTGTAATATCCTTATTGCCTACATTAGATTTAAAAATAGCCTTATTCTTAACCCATGCGGCACATTCCCTGGCTATAGCCTTCTGGTTCAGTTCATTGCGCAGCTTTACCTCAAAATCCGTACCGTAAATGCCACGCTCTCTATTTAATTTAGGAATATAAAACTCACGCTTCTCCTTTTTGCTGTTCTCCTTCTGGATAAATGTAGGATCAGTAAAAATAAAACGTAATTCGTCGATATTACTCAGCTCTTTGCGCAAAGCCTCAAAAGCATAGATAGAAAAATAGGCAGCAGCGATAGACAGCTTACTGCCCTTTTTCATTTCTGCAGCCATATCATCTCTTAATGTTTCATTAACATTATTAATAAACTTCATTTTCCCAAGTCAGCTCCGTTAATTGTTCATGTATCAATAATTTGTCAATAACTCATTATAATGATACACTGTTGTCCCCCCCAGTCAAGCAAAAGCACACATTGAGTGTGTTTTGCCTGAAGTATTAGCAAGCTAATACTTTTCTCTTTTGATTTTAGCGCAATTTGCGCTAAATAGCAAGTTAAAGTGCCTTCTCTTTCTATAATGTTATTGGGTGATAATAATGTATCAGCGCATTCGCGACTTACGTGAGGACAAGGATATGACGCAAACACAAATGGCTGAAATCCTTAATTGCTCACAAAGAGTCTACAGCAACTATGAAAAAGGCGAACGGGATATACCTACAGATATACTCATTGCCTTGGCTAAATTTCATAACACATCCACGGATTACATTTTAGGCTTAACAAACAAAAAATAAGGATTCACTTCGCAAGTAAATCGGAAGTGAATCCTTATTTTTATTATAACGATATTTTTCTATTACGAGATTTATGCATTTTCTACCTTTTCTCGTAATAGAATTGCCTTTTTGCTACATCAACACTACTTTCTATTACGAGTTTTATGCACTTTTCCCTTTTCTCGTAATAGAACTATCTTTTTTACCGCTTCATCACGCATCCTATTACGAGATTTTTCACCTAGTGCACTTTTCTCGTAATAGAATTGACTTTTTACCGCTTCACCGCCATTTTCTATTACGAAATTTATGCATTTTCTCCCTTTTTCCGTAATAGCCCCCCTTTTTACCGCTTCATCACGCATCCTATTACGAACTTTTTCACATAATACACTTTTCCTCGTAATAGAAAATTCAGAGCGCACGTACAACGTCACGCCCTGCGTCAAAGCTCACAGGCTCAAAAAGTTTTTCAAAATCGTTCGTCCCTGCGGCGTCATAATCGACTCCGGGTGGAACTGCACACCATACACCGGCAACGTTTTATGCTGCAGCGCCATAATCTCATCCTTCGCCGTTTTCGCCGTAACCTCCAGGCATTCCGGCAGGCTTTCCGGCTCCACAATCAGCGAATGATAGCGCGCCGCCTCAAAGCCATCCATCATATCCTTAAAGATAGGGCTTATTTCCGCCAAATACACCTTATCCGCCTTACCGTGCACAATCTCCGGTGCATGCACCACGTTGCCGCCAAAGGCCTCGCCAATCGCCTGATGCCCCAGGCATACTCCCAAAATCGGGAACTCACCGGCCAGCTGGCGAATCACCTCCAGGCAAATACCTGCCTGCTTGGGATTTCCCGGTCCCGGCGAAATGATGATATGATCCGGCCGCATTGCTCTTATATCCTCAATCGTCAGCTTATCATTGCGCACAACCTTGATATCAGGATTGATTTCGCC
>OLOX01001667.1_pt1 | contig 20215 bp, 17 predicted proteins | sample 1672091 | NCBI WGS metagenome assembly OLOX01 (sample SAMEA3136644, study PRJEB25190) | human gut metagenome | reverse complement strand
ACTTCCCCATGGGCAGCGAGGTCAACATGATCTTCGGCGGCAACGTGGCCCACGTGTTCAGCAAGGAGACGGAAAAGAATCTGGAGTGGTAACACCCTCATATAGAAGGACAGCGCCCCGCATGGGGCGGTGTCCTTTCGGGGCCGGCATCCTGCCGTGGAGCGCAGCGGAACAAATGCCCTTGGGGTACGATGTCCCTCCCCTGTCATTGCGAGCCAGCGCTCACGCTGGCGTGGGGCTTCGTCCCCCGACAAAAAAGAAATCCCTTTCGGGATTTCTTTTTTGCGTTCTCAAGATTTCTTCTTACTCACATATACCATCCCGGTCAGAGACAGCGCCGCACTCACGGCGTACATTCCCACGCCCGCATCTATGGTCTTGGGGGAGCCGGTCTTGCCCTCGTCCTTCACGGTAGTCGTAGAGTTGTAGTAGTAACGCGGCGTTTCCTCTACTGTCGGATACTTGTGCTCCGGCAGAAGCGGTGTGCCATCAGAATTAAATCGATACTTGCCGCCGGCAGCAGTGATTTCATTAAAGAAATCTTCCGTTTTCATAAAGTCAAGGGTCTTTTCTGTTCCAGCATCCTGATACTTAAAGCAAGCCGGGACATTTTCAGTTTCCACGAAATAATTGTTTTCAAAAGCAGGTGTATCAGAAGAAACACCGCCTGCAATACCGCCTAAACGCTTATAAGGTGTAGTGGCAGTATATTGAGATAGATCCATTTCACCAGCGAAATAGCAATGTTTGATTTCTGTTCCTGCGCCAACTGTACCCGCAATGCCGCCGAAATCTGTAGTTCCATTGCCAAGGGGAACCATTTTCCCTGTGGAATAACAATTGATGATCTTTGAGGCTTGATACAACTCCCCAACAATTCCTCCGGTATGGGGTGTCCAAGAGGTCATATCGCCTGTATTAGCACAATACTGCACGGTACTTTTTTGAGCACGACCTACGATACCACCCATCCAAAATTGGGTTGTATCCTTTGTTATTGTAAAGTTACCTTTGTTTTGGCAGTGTTCAATCGTGCTATTTATCGCATATCCGCACAAAGCCGCAGTGCCGTTGATATATTTGTCCGTATCCGTGAACGATACATCCGAAACGCAATCAGAAATTTTGCTGTCTGCTGAAACGCCCGCTACCGTTCCAAAATAGACATACCCTGAATTGGACACATCCAGCTTGCCTCGAATTGTCAAACCGGAAATTTCAGCGCCGTAAACCTCACTGAAAAATCCGAAAGACGGATACGCTGTCTTTCCATAGTTTTCGGAAAAATCTAAATTGGAAATCGTATGCCCATTTCCGTAGAATTTGCCGCTGAAGTAATGCAGCAGATTTCCGTCGCCGTCAAAGACGCTGCCAATTGGTGCCCACGCAATACCTGTTAAATCCAAATCTGCTTCAAGCGATACGACCGCATCTTTCTTGCCATCATATTCGCCATTGTCCACCGCTTTTGCAAATTGTAAAAGCTCACCAACAGTTGTAATGGCTGTCTTTTCCACCGCAAAAGCAGAAATGGGCAGCATCGCCAAACACAGCACCAACGCAAAAAATATACCCACTACGCGCTTCTTCATTGTACACGCCTCCTTTTATTCTCCCATAGCATACAGGCGGCATCATTCCGTGGGTACCCACGGAATGACGGGAGCTCCCGTCGCCGCACATATCAATGCTACTGGTTGTATTATACCTGTATTTCTGCCAAATGTAAATCCAAAACTTGTGCGCCTTTGGTGGAAAAGGAAATGAGAGAGACGGCTCACAGCAGCTTTTCCAGCTCGCTCTCGCCGTAGACCTTGATGCCGTTTTCCTTCAGCAGCGCCGCCGTGACGCCGTCGCCGTCCGTCAGCGTTCCGGTGAACGTTCCGTCATAGATGCGCCCGCAGCCGCAGGAGGGGCTTCGCTCCTTCAAAACAGCGGCGGTGCAGCCGTACAGCCGCGCCAGGCGCAGCGTCTCCTCCGCGCCCCGGCGGTACTCCGCCGTCACGTCTCGGCCATCGTTCATCACCACCCAGTCCCCCCGGCGCTCGGAGGGGTTTCGGGGCGTGGGCAGCCCGCCCAGCTGCTCCGGACACACCGGCACCGCCAAGCCGCGCTTCGCCAGCTCCTGCGCCAGCGGGTTGGGCTTGCTCTGCCCGTCGTAGCGACAGGCACAGCCCAGCAGGCACGCGCTCACCAGGATCATACCGCCAGCTCCTTTCCGTTCAGAGCGGCATACACCAGCGTATCGCCCGCGTATTGCAGCTTCATGGAGAAAAACGGCGTGTCCGGCTCGTGGATCAGCGCCAGAAACAGCTTGTCCCCCTCCCATTGGGGCAGCGCCGCCAGCGCATCCTTGTGCAGCCATTCCAGCACGCCCTCGCTGCACTCCCGCAGCGTCCCTGTCCAGCCGGTGGCGGTAAACAGGTGCATATATTCCCCCTCCCAGATATCCGACACGAAGGTGATGACGCCCCGGTACCGATAGTCGGTCAGGGTCAGGCCCGTCTCCTCCAGCGTCTCGCGGCAAACGCACTCCTCCGGGCTCTCGCCCTCCTCGCACTTGCCGCCCACGCCGATCCACTTGTCGTGGTTCAGGTCGTTCTGCTTCTTCACCCGATGCAGCATCAGGTATTCGCCCCGTTCGTTTTCGATATAGCACAGCGTGGTGTTTTTCATCTTTGCACCTCCGATTTACAAATCACTGCCAATAGTATATACTATTCGTATCGTCAACACAACTGTTACCTGTCAGGAGAGTATATAGTATGCCAACGATAAAACCAGGCCGCTACCGCCACTTTAAGGGTAATGAATATGAGGTCATCGGCACCGCCCGCCACTCTGAAACACTGGAGGATCTGGTGGTCTACCGTGCCCTGTATGATAATGGCGGTCTGTGGGTGCGCCCCGCCGCCATGTGGTCCGAGATCGTGGACCGGAACGGCTACCACGGCCCGCGTTTCATCCCGGAGGACGGCCAATGATCGACTATACTGTGATACGCTCCCGCCGCCGCACCCTGGCGCTGGAGGTCACCCGGCAGGGCACCGCCCTGGTCCGGGCACCTCTGCGGGCCTCCGATGCGGATATCACCCGCTTTGTGGACAGTCACCGCGGCTGGCTGGAAAAACATCTGGCAGCACGGCAGGCCTATCTATCCGCCCACCCGGAGCCGTCTGCGGCACAAGCGAACGCATGGCGGCAGCAGGCAAAAGAGACACTGCCGCCCCTGGTGGCCCACTGGGCCCAGCGCATGGGCGTGCAGCCCGCCGGTATCACCATCACCGCCGCCCGCACCCGCTTCGGCAGCTGCTCCGGCAAAAACCGTCTCAGCTTCTCCCTCTACCTGATGGCCTATCCCGAGACCGCCATTGAATACGTGGTGGTCCATGAGCTGGCGCACATTCGCCACCACGACCACTCCCCCGCCTTCTACCGCGAGGTGGAAGCCTATCTGCCCGACTGGAGGGCGCGCCGCGCCCTTCTTCGCCGGTAATTCAGCCATTTTGCGCCGTACATTCGATACTTCGCCGCCGCCCGTTCAATCGGGCGGTGGTTTTCTTGTGATTTTCACAAGAAAACCACCGCCTTTTCTGTGCGTTTCGGCAAAAATGCAGCGAAGCAATTGACAATTGCGGCAAACACTGATAGGATAACTATGCTGAACGGAAACGTTACCGGTAATGTTTTCGCTTTCCTCTGACGATTTTCGTTCCTTTCGATCTGGTATAGTAGGAGGCACACCCAGGTATGACGATCAAGGATATAGCCAAACAGTGCAGCGTCAGCGTCAGTACCGTCTCCCGTGTGCTGAATGACCGGCCGGATGTCAGTGAGGATGTCCGGCGTAAGGTGCTTTCCGCTATCAAGAATAGCAACTACATTCCCAACAACAGTGCCCGCGATCTGGTTCGCACCAAGTCCGACGCTGTCGGTCTGGTAGTCCGCGGTGTGTCCAATCCGTTCTACACCGACATTATCCGCGCCATTGAACGCACCATCACCGATGCCGGTTTTACAATGGTCATGCAGCAGATCGGTACTTGCGACGACGAGGTCAAATGCGGTGCGGTCATGGAGCGCGAAAAGCGCCTGCAGGGCATCGTGTTCCTGGGCGGTCGGTTTGATTACACCCCCGCTGATCTGGCGATGCTGAACGTTCCCTTTGTGTGCTGTTCCTACTCCAACCGCTATGGCACGCTGATCGAGGGCGAGTATTCCTCTGTGTCCATCGCCGACGGTGACACCGCACAGCAGGCGGTGGAGGAGTTGTACCGCCACGGGCACCGGCGCATCGCCGCGCTGATCTCCCGTCCCAACGATCAGTCCATCAGCCAGCTGCGCTATGAGGGCTATGTGCAGGCGCTGGAGAGTCACGGCATCCCTGTGGACCCGGAACTGGTGATCTCCACCGGCGGCTTCGACGTCCGCGACGCCTATTCCGCCGTAAAGGCTGCCCTGGAACGGGGCGCGGATTTTACTGCTCTATTTGCCATTGCCGACTCTATGGCCATTGGTGCCATGCGGGCTTTGATGGACGCCGGCAGGCGTATCCCCGAGGACTGTTCCGTTATAGCGATAGATGGGTTAGAATTGTCCGCCTATATTGAGCCGCCGCTTACTACCCTGTGCCAGCCTATGGAGGAAATGGGCCGACGCAGCGCCGAGATTTTGCTGGACATGGTGCGGCACAAGGGCTCCCACGCCTGTGAGCTGCTGCCCACCACCCTGCGCCAGGGCCGCAGCGTGGCCGCGCCCAGGTGATACTTTTGTATATCTTTGTGATCTATTTTGTGTATCCTAAGGATCCGTTTCCTGCATCCCAATAATTTGTTTTTTGTACCCTAATAATCTGTTTTTTACATCCTTGTGATGTGAAAATAAAAACAAAAAAGGAGTAATTACCATGAAGAAGTTTCTTGCAATGCTTCTTGCTCTCGTGATGGCCCTGTCTCTGGTGGCCTGCGGTGAGAAGAAGGACGACACCAACGAGGGCGGCGACACTGCCACCGGCAAGGTCTATTATCTGAACTTCAAGCCTGAGCAGGATCAGGACTGGCAGGATCTGGCCAAGGCCTACACCGAGGAAACCGGTGTGCCCGTCACCGTCCTGACCGCCGCCTCCGGCACCTACGAGGAGAAACTGACCTCCGAGATCGCCAAGACCGACGCCCCCACCCTGTTCCAGGTGAACGGCCCCGTGGGTCTGGCCAGCTGGAAGGATTACTGCTATGATCTGAAGGATTCTCAGATCTATGGCGAGCTGACCAGCGACAGCTTTGCCCTGAAGGACGGCGACGCCGTTGCCGGCATCGGCTACGTGATCGAGTCCTATGGTCTGATCACCAACAAGACTCTGCTGGAGAAGGCCGGCTACACCGTTGAGGACATCCAGAGCTTTGATGATCTGAAGAAGGTCGCCGAGGACATCACCGCCCGCAAGGACGAGCTGGGCTTCGCCGCTTTCACCTCCGCCGGTATGGACGGCAGCTCCGACTGGCGCTTCAAGACCCATCTGGCCAACCTGCCCATCTACTTTGAGTATCAGGCTGACGGCATCAACAGCACCGATGCTATCAAGGGCACCTATCTGGACAACTACAAGGCCATCTTTGACCTGTACATCAACAACAGCACCTGCGCTCCCGCTGAACTGTCCGGCAAGACCGGCGACGACAGCCGCAACGAGTTCCTTGCCGGTAAGGCTGTGTTCTTCCAGAACGGTTCCTGGGAGTACAACAACCTCGTGGGCGAGGGTAAGCCCTTCACCGACGACGATCTGACCATGATGCCCATTTACATCGGCGTGGGCGATGAGGCCAATCAGGGTCTGTGCACCGGCACCGAGAACTACTGGTGCGTGAACAAGGATGCCGCTCCCGAGGATATCCAGGCCACTCTGGACTTCATGTACTGGTGCGTCACCTCTGACAAGGGCACGCAGGCTCTTGCCAACGACATGGGCTTCGTGATCCCCTTCAAGAAGGCCGCCGAGTCCCCCAACCTGTTCGTCAAGGTGGACAAGGAGCTGACCGCTGCCGGTAAGACCCCCGTGTCCTGGAACTTCACCACCATGCCCTCTGAGCAGTGGAAGAACGACGTTGGCTCCGCTCTGACCGCCTATGCCGCCGGTACCGGCGACTGGGAGGCCGTCAAGACCGCCTTCGTGGACGGCTGGGCCAAGGAAGCCGCTCTGAACGGCTGATCCCTTTTTACACCGTGATTTTCCGGTCGGGTGGGCTGAAACAGGCTCACCCGACCGCCGCACAGCCCCTGCGCTCCTGCGCAGCGGCTGCCTGTGCGCCCCGGCTTACAGGACGCGCAGGCAGCCGGATAATTCAACAAAACCGATATGGAGGTACACGCTTATGCAAAAGAACATCCGCAGATACTGGCCCATTTTCCTGCTGCCTACGCTGGCTGCCTTTCTCATCGGCTTTGTGATCCCGTTTATTCAGGGTCTGTATCTGTCCCTGTGCAAGTTCACCACCATCAATAAAACCACGTTCGTGGGTCTGAGCAACTATGTCAAGGCGTTTCAGGACGAGCAATTCGCACACGCCTTCGGCTTTACCGCTTCCTTCACCGTGGTGTCCACCGTGCTCATCAACGTTATCGCGCTGGGCATTGCCCTTCTGCTGACACGCGGCATCAAGGGCACCACCCCATTCCGCACGGTGTTCTTCATGCCCAACCTCATCGGCGGCATCGTGCTGGGCTATATCTGGCAGATCCTTCTGAACTGCATACTGAGTCTGATGGGCAAGCCGCTGCTGGCTCTGGACTCCACCTCCGGCTATTGGGGTCTGATCATCCTGATGTGCTGGCAGCAGATCGGCTACATGATGATCATATACATTGCCGGCCTGCAATCCATTCCCAATGACTATATCGAGGCGGCCTATATCGACGGTGCCACTCCGTGGCAGGCCTTCTGGCGGGTAAAGCTGCCCAATCTGATGCCCAGCATTACGATCTGCCTTTTCCTGACCCTGACCAACTCCTTTAAGCTGTTCGACCAGAACCTTGCTCTTACCGCCGGTGAGCCCGCCCATTCTACGGAAATGCTGGCAATGAACATCTACCAGACGTTCTACGCCCGCTCCGGCCCCATGTGGAAGGGAATAGGGCAGGCGAAGGCCGTGCTGTTCTGCATTCTGGTCATCGCCATCTCCAGCCTGCAGCTGAAGTTCACCCGCTCTAAGGAGGTGCAGCAGTGATGAAAAAACGCTCTCAAGCCATCAACACCCTCTGGACGGTGATCCTGACGATCCTCAGTCTTGCGTGGGTCTACCCCGTGGTGGTGGTGCTCATCAACTCCTTCAAAAAGGACTCCGCCATTTCCACCAACACCGCCTTTCAACTACCTCCCGCCGACGGCTTTGCCGGGCTGGGTAATTATGCCAACGCAATCCATTCCAAGGGCTTTCTTGCCGCCTTCTTCAACAGCTTTATTATCTCCGTCACCTCTGTGGTGCTGATCCTGGTTTGCTGCTCCATGTGCGCGTGGTTCATCACCCGCGTAAAGACGTGGGCCACGAAGCTCTGCTACTTCCTGTTCGTGTTCTCCATGGTGGTGCCGTTCCAGATGCTGATGTTCACTCTGGCAAATCTGGCGGATAAAACGAAGCTGAACACCCCGTTCAACATCTGTATCATCTACCTGGGCTTTGGCGCAGGACTGGCGGTGTTCATGTTCACCGGCTTCGTGAAATCCATTCCGCTGGAGATCGAGGAGGCCGCCATGATCGACGGCTGCGGCCCGCTGCGCACCTTCTTTCTGGTGGTGCTGCCCATGCTGAAGCCCACGCTGGTCAGCGTCGGTATTCTGGAGACTATGTGGGTCTGGAACGACTACCTGCTGCCGTATCTGGTGCTGGACGGCACAAAATACATGACCATCCCCATTCTGATCCAGTACTTCCGCGGCGGCTTTGGCCGCGTGGAGATGGGTCCCATGATGGCCTGCATCGTCCTGACCATCCTGCCCATCATCATCATCTACGTTCTCGGACAGAAGCACATCATCAAGGGCGTGGCGGCAGGCGCCGTCAAGGGCTAAACTTACAACACGCCGGGGGCGGGCTGATCGCCCGCCCCCGTATATTTTGGCCGGGACCGTCCGGCTGAAAGTCAAATCCTATCCAAGAGAGAAGTTGAGTTATGAAACGAAGCAGCGGTATTTTAATGGCGGTATCCTCCCTGCCCTCCCCCTATGGCATCGGTACCCTGGGCAAGGCGGCCTATGATTTCGCCGATTTCCTGAAAGACGCCGGCCAGTCCTACTGGCAAATGCTCCCCCTGGGCCCCACCAGCTATGGCGACTCCCCCTACCAGAGCTTTTCCGCCTACGCCGGCAACCCCTATTTTATCGACCCGGATATGCTGGCGGCTGACGGACTGCTGACGGCCGCCGAGTGCGCCGCCCCCGACTGGGGCAGCGACCCGCGCCATGTGGACTACGGAAAGATCTACGAGAGCCGCTTTACCCTGCTGCACAAGGCCTACAAACGGGGCTGGGAGCGCGATGCCGGCGCGGTGGCCGATTTCACGGCGGAAAACGAACGCTGGCTGCCGGACTACGCCCTGTACATGGCCTGCAAGCGGCACTTCGGCATGAAGGCATGGACGGAGTGGCCCGACGACGACCTTCGCCTGCGTAAGAACGAGGCCGTGCTGGACAAGTACCGCACACTTCTGCGGGAGGATGTGCAGTTCTTCATCTATCTGCAATTTCTGTTTTTCAGGCAGTGGACCGCTCTGCGCGACTACGTCCACCAGCAGGGCATCCGCATCATCGGCGATCTGCCCATCTACGTGGCCATGGACTCCGCCGACGTCTGGGCTGAGCCGCAGTTCTTCCAGCTGGACGACGATCTGGTGCCCAAGGCTGTGGCCGGCGTCCCGCCGGATTACTTTACCGCCGACGGCCAGCTGTGGGGCAACCCTCTCTACGACTGGGACGCCATGCGTAATGACGGCTTCGGCTGGTGGATCCGCCGGATCGACGGCGCCGGCAAGCTGTATGATGTGATCCGCATCGACCACTTCCGCGGCTTTGCCAACTACTGGGCCGTGCCCTACGGTCAGCCCACCGCCAAAAACGGCCGCTGGATCGCCGGTCCCGGCATGGACCTGATCGAACGGCTCAACGGCTGGTTCCCGCAGCTGGAGTTCATCGCCGAGGATCTGGGCTACCCCACCCCGGAGGTGGCGCAGCTGCTCCGCGAGTCCGGCTGGCCCGGTATGAAGGTGCTGGAATTCGCCTTTGACTCCCGGGATTCCAGCGGGTATCTGCCCCACGCCTATACGCCGCACTGCATCTGCTATACCGGCACCCACGACAACAGCCCCCTGGCACTGTGGCGGCAGGAGGCCGCGCCGGAGGATGTGGCCCACGCGGTGGAATACCTGGCGCTGACAGAGCAGGAGGGCTTCCACTGGGGTATTATCCGCGGCGGTATGTCCAGCGTGGCGGAGCTGTTCGTGGCGCAGATGCAGGACTATCTGGGCCTGGGCGAGGGAAACCGCATGAACATCCCCGGCACCCAGGGCGGCAACTGGACCTGGCGGCTACTGCCCGGCGAGCTGAGCGATGCGCTCTCTGTCAGGATCGACCGCATGACCGCGCTCTACGGCCGCAAGGCATAAGCGAACACCCCCGGCAGTGCCGGGGGTGTTTTTTTGCCGGGAGCACCGCTTCCGCAATGCCGAAACCCCCATCTGCCGTGTGACAGATGGGGGTTTCGATGCCGCCGAGGTAGGGGTTAGACCTCCGCGACCCGTACTGCAATATGGGCCCTGCCGGGCAGGGCAAATAAAAAACCGGCTGCAATGTATGCACCTTGGAAGTGCATCCCACTTGCAGCCGGTCGATCATGCGGTCAAATGCCGTTTAGACACCGTAGCTTTGCGTCTCGGCCTTTCAGCCGATTTGCCAACAGAACATTATTATATTTGTAGTATATCACTTTCGTTCCGTTTCGTCAAGCCTTTTTCGCAAAAATCCGTGTTTTCTACGCGTCCGTCTCTAAATCTCCGATCGCCGCGCACGCCTCACGGTATGCCGCGGCCGTCTCCGGATACAGCGCCGACGCGCGCTGCATATCGCTGCCGCGCAGGGCCTCCGTCAGGGCGGAGGCTGTCTGCCCCAGCTGCACCAGCCCCAGGTTGGCTGCCAGGCCCTTCAGCGTGTGCGCTGCGCGGAAGGCCCGTTGGTCGTCTCCGGCACTCATGGCCGCCTCCAGCATGGCGAAGGTGTCGTCTCCGGCGAACATCCGCAGGAAACGCTCCACCGCAGCTATACTGCCCAACCGGCGCACGGCGTCCGCCATGTCGCCGCCCATCTCTTGATAAAGCTTCTCTAAATTCATTGTTTCTTCCTCTCCAGCCACTCGGCGATCGTTCTTATCATCTGCCCAGCCTCCAACGGCTTGGGGATATGCGCGTCCATGCCCGCTGCCAGGCAGGCCGCTACGTCCTCGTCAAACAGGTTGGCGGTCATGGCGATGATCGGCAGCTGCGCGTCCGGCCTGTCCATGCCGCGGATGGCGCGGGTGGCGGAAAGGCCGTCCAGCTCCGGCATCATCACGTCCATCAGCACCGCGTCGTAGGTACCGGGCGCCGACGCGGCGAACATCTCCACCGCCTCCTTGCCGTCGGCGGCCTGGTCCACCATGGCGCCGGCCTCCTGCAGCAGGTACACCGCGATCTCCCGGTTCAGTTCGTTGTCCTCCGCCACCAGCAAGCGCCGTCCGGCGATGGAAGCCGCCGCGTCGGGAAGCGCGGCTTCCGGTTCGGCCTCACTGGGCATCATGGGCAGCACCACGCGGAAGCGCGTTCCCTGTCCGAGTGCACTGTCCACCTGAATGGTACCGCCTCTTTCGTCCACCAGCTTTTTCACCACGGCCAGGCCCAGGCCCACGCCGCCGGAAAGGCTGCCCCTATCGCTGTTTTCCTGGGCAAACGCCTCGAACATATGGCGCTGGAACGTCTCGCTCATACCTGCGCCGTTATCCTCGCATATAAATTCCAGCCGGCACACGCCGTCCGCATAACGGGACTCGCGGAAGCTGCAGCGCACCCATCCGCCGGGGTGATTGTATTTGATGGCGTTGCCAATGATGTTCTGGCAGATCTGCCGCAGATACAGCGGGTCGCCTGTGAATCGTTCATGATCCAGCGTCAGGTCCATCACCATCAGTGCAACGCCTGTGCTCTCCGCCTGGGCGCGCGAAATATCCAGCATCTCGTGCAGCTCGCTTGTCAAACAATAGGGGGTCTTTCCCAGCGCCTCCTGCTTCGGGCGATTCAGCGTCAGCACGTCGTTTACCAACGCCAGCAAATAGCGTGCCGCGGTCTGCGCCTTCTCCCGGCAGGACTGCACCAGCGTCACATTCTCCGGGTTCCGCCCGATGATCTCCAGCATACCCATGATGATGTTGATGGGTGTGCGTATATCATGGCTCATGCTGCGAAGGAAGTGCGTCTTGGCCTGGTCCGCCGCGCTGGCGCGGCGCACCTCCTCCTCCAGACGGTGCTGGTAGTCCATCTCGCGACGCTTGCGCTCCTGCGTGGTGTGGAGCACCAGCAGCGTCGCCAAGACCGCCGCCAGCGCGTAGACGCCGAAGGCGGAGATCACCATGTTCTTGCCCAGGATGAACACGTATTCATTGGGGAGGAACACATACAGGCTGTACTGCTGGTATCGCTCCCGTGCACCGAAGAACGTGCCGTCCGTGCGGAGCTGGGTCAGCTTGCTGCCCGGGGAGGGGGAGGACTCCAGCGCACGGATGAGGGGCACCTCGTCCACCGGCAGGTTCCACTGCTCCGCCGCGCTGCTGCCCACCACGCGCTCGCCGTCGGTGATGTAGGTGTAGACCTTGTCATTGAGCAGCGTCTCGTAGCCCGCCAGCAGGCTCTCGATGGACGCACGGTAGGAGGCGATGATCGTGTTCGACTGGAGGCGGACGCAGAAGACGACGCCGGGATTTTCGACGCGCGCCACGGCTGCTATGTCGTATACCGCGCCGTCACGGGTCAGGCGGCGGGCGAAGATCTTCTCCGGGTAGTCCATGACGGAGCGGATCGCCTCATTGGTGTAGTAATCGCTCCAGTCCATGTCCGCACCGGAACTGAACTCGATCTCCAGATCCTTGTCCAGCACCAGCACGCAGGTTACGCGCTGACGCTGGGCGTACCGCGCCAGCTCCTCGTTGGAGCGGTTCTGCCCCACCATACCCTCGCGCTCCGCCACCTCCTGCGCCTGCTCCGTCAGCCGCACGAGGCTCTTTAGCCGGTCGGCGGCGACGATGTCGCGGTAGCTGATGCACTGGTTTTGCAGATATTGCAGCGTCCGCTGGGCGGTCTGCTGGGCGTTGCGGATGCTGCTGTTGCCGCCGATGAGAGCCGTGACCGCCATCACAAAGACGCCCAGCACCAGCATGAGCACCCAGATATATTTGTTGGAAAACTTATTGCCCATGGATCAACCCCGCTAAAGCCGCCTGTGCGTCCACGCCGTAGCTCTCCAGAATGGCGGCCACGGTGCCGTCCGCCACCAGCTCGTGCAGCATTTCGTTCAGAGCCTCCGCTCTGCCGCTGCCGTCGTCCTTATAGAACGCCGCGCCCAGACCTGCCCGCAGCAGCCCCGGTTCCAGCACCCGGTATTCCCCGGCGCGCCCGGCGATGAAGGTGAGGTACGCCGTCTCGTGTCCGGCGCAGGCGTCCACGTAGCTTTTGTCCAGCGCGGCGAACACGTCCACCGTGTTGGCGAAGCAGTACACGCTGTCCACCTGCTCCACGCCGGGCACCTGATGCTTCAGAAACAGCTCCTCCGGCTTAGTGGATATCTGCACGGAAATACGCTTATCATTCAGGTCGGCCAGTGTACGGATATCGCTGTCAGCCTGCACGATGACCACCTGACGGCTGTACATATACGGCCCTGCCCAGCGGTAGCGGTCCTCTCTGCCGTTCATGGAGAAGCTGCCCCAGAGGCAGTCCACGTCGCCTCGCTCCAGTAGGGCGTCCTTCTCCTGCCAGTTGATTTTTTGGAAGCTCGCCGTCCAGCCCAATCTCTCGCAGGCGGCGGTGGCGATCTCCACGTCGATACCCGCATAGGCGCCATTCTCATCCAGATAGAAATACGGCTCATAGTTGTCGCTGCCAATGACCAGCACCGGCAGTTCTTCCGTTTCCGTCTCCCGCTGTCCGCAGCCGCACAGCAACGCGCCGCACAGCGCCAGCAGCACCGCCAGCAATCTTTTTGTCCTGCTCATTCCTTACCTCTCATGCCGTATACCTCACGGCACAACGCACTCTGTATGTCCTCCAGACAGTCCACCAGCAGCGGATCGAACGCGCCGCACTCGCCGCCCCGTATCATAGCCAACGCCTCCGCATGGGTATACGCCGGCTTGTACACCCGCTGGCTCACCAGCGCGTCATAGGCGTCCGCCAGGCCCACCGCCTGCACGGTCATCGGTATCTCGTCGCCCTTCAGCCCGTCGGGGTAGCCGCTGCCGTCCACCCGCTCGTGATGCCAGCGGCAGATCTCCGCCGCAGCCTCCACCAACGGCTCGCTTTCCATCTCCTTCATGCCCCGCATCAGTTCCTCGCCGATTAGGGTATGCTTCTTGATCTCGTCAAACTCCTCCGGCGTCAGGGGGCCGGTCTTTCGCAGCAGGGCATCCGGCACGCCCATCTTTCCGATGTCGTGGAACATAGCCGCGGCGGCGGCCCGCCGGCAGTCCTGCAGGGTCAGGCCGTATTTATCCGTGCGTTCCAGCATTCTCTGCAGCAGCCGCTGCGTGATCTGCTCCACGTGCCGCCCGTGGTCCGCGCCCTCGCCGTTGCGGTAGCCCATCACCCGCGACAGGATATCCGCCGCGATGCCCATCATATGCTCCTGCCGCCGCAGCTGCTGCATCATCACCGCTGCCAGCCGCCGCTGCCGCGCATACAGCTTCACGGTGTTCATCACCCGCTGCCGCACGATACGGATATCAAAGGGCCGTTCTATGTAGTCCGACACGCCCATGTCGTAGGCCTGCCGCACCTTTTCTTCTGACCCGTCCGCCGTGATGATAATGACCGGGATATCCTCGATAAACCCCCGCTTATTCATCTCATCCAACACCTGCAGGCCGTCCATCTCCGGCATGATCATGTCCAGCAGCACCAGTGAGATATCCGCGCCGTAGGTCTCCAGCTGCGCCATACACTCCCGGCCGTCCTCCGCCTCCAGCACGTTGAAATCCTCCGCCAGCATCTCCCGCAGTATCGCGCGGTTCATAGCCGCATCGTCCACCACAAGAATATGCGGCTTGATCTCCTCCCCCTCCACGGGGGTATCCTCGGTGACCACGGCGTCCTTTCTCCGCTTGGCCCGGTACATCAGCCGGTCCGCCCGCTGCACCGCCTGGGCGATCGTCTCCTGCTGCGCCATGACGCAGCCCACGCTGATGGTGATATGCTGGCCGCCCTCGCAGCCCGGTATGCTCACTGTCCGCAGCCGCCGCTGAATGTCTCCCAGCACGGTGGTAAAGGCCGCCTGCTCCACGCCCGGCAGCAGCAGCAAAAACTCGTCGCCGCCGTAGCGCACCAGTGAACCGCTGCGGCCCACTACCTCATAGATGGTATCAGCCAGCGCCCGCAGCGCGTTGTCGCCCACCTGATGGCCATTCATGTCGTTATACAGCTTCAGATCGTCCATATCGATGAGCGCTACACCGCCGCGGTATATCTCATTGCTCATATCCCGCTGGTAATGGTTGCGGCTCAGCGCGCCGGTCAGCGCGTCTATCTCCTGCTCCTGTGTATCCCGCCCGGAGATGACCAGCACATAGTCGTTGATCCGGTCGATGCGGATGTCATACTGCCGGCAGCCTACGCCGCCCTGCCGGAACCGCAGGCGAAAGCTCTCGTTTCGCTCCTTTTCGTAGAAAAAGCTCCGCAGGTTTTCGCTGCTGAGATAGCGCATCCACACGCTTTTCTCCGCCAACACACCGCCGTTATCCCGAAAGATGTCCCGCAGCTCCTCTACGGTGTACCATTTGTCCTCCAGCCCACTGGCCAGACTGGTTTTCCGGACCCGCAGCTTTCCCCGGGTCCTGTCATATTCACATACGGTGTCGCAGATCGGCAGCAGTGCCGCGATAAAGGCTTCCTTCTCGATCATGGCTGGACCTCCGTCCCTATCATATCAGCCTTATTATAGCATCTTAATACCGTATTGCAACGGCTTCCCCCTGAAACGCTGAATTTTTCGCCTGTTTTACAGGCGGCGCGCCGGGGTGTGCTGTCGGTGAACGGCCCTGACCCGCACAGGGCAAAATAAAACCGCCCGGACGGGCGGTTTTGTTTTGCCTTTTTGCGATCTAACTGCGGCGGCGTCGGCGGAGGGCTAAAACGGTCAGTGCCGAAATAGAAGCACCAACAATAAGCCATGCCCACGGACCGGCGGAGGGCGCGGCGGCCGGCAGAGGCTGCCAGGCGGCATACAATGTCATATCCGCCGTGACCGGCGCATTGAAATCCCAGGGGCGGGTCAGGTCGTAGTCACTGTACCAGCCGGTGAAGCGATAGCCCGAGCGGGTGGGCGCCTGCGGCGGCGCCAGGGGCGTTCCACGGAGCACCTCCGCCGGCGCTACGCCGCTGCCGCCGTTACTTTGGAAGGTCACACGGCACTGCTCCGACACCACCACCGTGACGTCCCGGGCAGCGGCAGCGTAGCGGCCCATGCCGTCCTCGGTGGACACCAGGTAATGGCTGCCGGTTATGGCGGACGCACCGCCGTCGGCCAGGACCTTCAGCTGAAAGGAGCCGACGACCGTCTCATCCGCCCAGTCCGCGCCGCCGCCAAAGTCTACGCAATTCATGTAGACCGCCTGACGGCCATCACGCAGCGTGACCAGCGTCGTCTTGACGCCCTCGCGGAGCAGGGTGCCATCAGGCTGATAGGCGAAGAAGGCAGGATCGAAGCATATCTCGTCCTGCATGGCGAACATCGGTCCTGTGCCGGTGGTCCGGCACAGGGTAAGCGATACCGTTACGGTATCGCCGGCGGCGGCATGGTACGTCGCCTCTCCGTTGGCGGCAAGGCGGAATTCATAGTGCCGGCTGTCGTCGCCCCAGGCCAGGGACGGCGCCAGCAGCAGCACCGCCAGCAGCGCCAGAACTACCCGCTTCATGGTCCGCCTCAGTTCAGGAAGTCCTTGAGCTTCTTGCTGCGGGAGGGGTGCCGCAGCTTACGCAGGGCCTTGGCCTCGATCTGGCGGATACGCTCACGGGTGACGTTGAACTCCTTGCCTACCTCTTCCAGCGTGCGGGTACGGCCGTCCTCGATACCGAAGCGCAGCTTCAGCACCTTCTCCTCCCGGGGCGTCAGGGTACCCAGCACGTCCACCAGCTGCTCCTTCAGCAGCGTGAAGCTGGCGGCCTCGCTGGGCTCGGATGCGGCCTCGTCGGGGATGAAGTCGCCCAGATGGCTGTCCTCCTCCTCGCCGATGGGCGTCTCCAACGACACGGGCTCCTGGGCGATCTTCAATATCTCGCGGACCTTGTCCACGGGCATATTCATCTCGGCGCTGATCTCCTCGGGGCTGGGGTCGTGGCCCAACTCCTGCAGCAGCTGGCGGGACACACGGATGACCTTGTTGATGGTCTCCACCATGTGGACGGGGATGCGGATGGTACGCGCCTGATCGGCGATGGCGCGGGTGATGGCCTGACGGATCCACCAGGTGGCGTAGGTGGAGAACTTATAGCCCTTGGTGTAGTCGAACTTCTCCACGGCCTTGATCAGGCCCAGATTGCCCTCCTGGATCAGGTCCAGGAACAGCATACCGCGGCCCACATAGCGCTTGGCGATGGACACCACCAGACGCAGATTGGCCTCGGCCAGCTGCTGCTTGGCCTTCTCGCCGGCCTTGATCTGCTTTTTCAGCTCGGCCATCTCCGCCTCAGGGATGGTCTCGCCGTCCGCCTCGGCCTGCGCCACACGCGCCTCGGCCTCGCGGCCGGCGGACATAACGGTGGCCAGCTCCACCTCCTGATCGGCGGTCAGCAGGGGCACCTTGCCGATCTCCTTCAGGTACATACGCACGGGATCGTCAATGTTGAAGCTGTCCACCAGCGTGTTGGGGTCGACCAGCTCCTCCTCCTCGATCTCGGCGATCTCATCCATAGCGGGCTCGCCATCCTCATCGGGCAGGTCGGCCAGGAAATCCTCGCTGCCTACCTCGATGCCCAACTGCTCCAGAGAGTCGTAGATGGAGTCCATCTGCTCGCTCTCCAGGTCCAGCTCGTCCAGCACGTCGGACAACTCACCGGCATCCAGCTTGCCCTTCTTCTTACCCTTGGTAAACAGGTCGCGCAGCTTCTCGTTGCCGTTCAGCAGCGCGGCCGCCGGCAGGGACGCGATGGTCTTTTCGTCCAGGCCGCCCTTGGCTGGCTTCTCCTGCGCCGGCGCGGCCTCCTGCAAAAGCTGGTCCGCCATCTGCTCCAACTGCTCCGCGGTGTACTTTTCTTCGGTCATGTTCGCTTTCCTCCGTAACCTTTTTTATCTTTATACGTCTCCATCGCCGCCGCCAGCGGATCCGTGCCGCCGGTGCGCTTGGTGTGTTCTTCCCGAATGATGCGTATGTAATCCGCCAGCGCCTGCGGCGCGTTGGCTGCGGATTCCGGTTTTTGCAGCAGCGCCGTCAGGTGGTTCATCTCCTCCGGCGTCAGCACCGCGGCCAGCGCCGCCATGCTCGCGTGCCCCCGCCGCTGCCACAGCTCACCGTAGATGCGCCCCAGCAGCGGTGAGGAAAATTCCTCCGGCTGCACCGGCATTTCCGGCGGGAACAGGCTCTCGTCCTGCATCAGCAGACGGATAACGCCCTCCTCCGCCAGCGCGCTGCGTACATTCTGATAACGGATGCTGCGGTCCGCGGGCTGCAGGGCCGATATCGGGTTCATCTCCTGACGCTCCTGCGCCTTCCGTGCCTTGGCCTGCACCCGCTTGGCGGCCCGCTGGACCTCCATCCGCATGGCCTCCGCCGGCAGGGACGCCGCCTCGGCGGCCCGGGTGGTATATACCTCCCGTTCCACGGGGTCATTTAGTTTACATAATGTTTCAGCAATCTCCCCCGCGTAGGCGATGCGACCCTTGTCGTCCTTCAGGTCATACTTGGCCGCGATCTCAGACATCGTGAATTCAATGCCGTTTGCACTTCCGGAAAGCAGCTGCTCAAACGCGTCCCTACCCTGGTATTTGATAAAGTCGTCGGCATCCTGCTTTACATAATGTCCATCCACCAATCGCTGCGGCAGACGCAGGACCTTCACGGTGAACTCGCTGTTCTGCAGCAGCTCCAGCGCCCGGTCCGTGGCCATCTGGCCCGCGCCATCGTTGTCGTAGCACAGCACCAGCTCCCTGGTGAAGCGGCTCAGCAGACGTATCTGCTCCTGGGTCAGCGCCGTGCCCATGCAGGCCACCGCGTTGTCGAAGCCCGCCTGGTGCAGCGTCACCACGTCCAGGTTGCCCTCGCACAGGATCATGTTGGGCCGCTTGGTCTTTTTGGCCAGGTTCAGGCCGTAGAGCACCCGGCGTTTGCTGTAGGCCACCGTTTCGGTGGTGTTCATGTATTTCGGCTCCGACTTGTCGATCACGCGGCTGCCGAAGCCCACCACGTCGCCCCGCACGTCGATGACCGGCAGCATCAGCCGGTTGCGGAATTTGTCGTACAGTCCGCCGTTTTTCCCGTTGACCACCAGCCCGGAGGCCAGCAGCTCCTGCTTGGTGAAGCCCTTGTCTGTCATGGCGCGGAGCAGCGCATCCCACTGGTCCAACGAAGCGCCCATGCCGAAGCGCACCGCGATGCCGCGCCGTATCTGCCGCTTGTCCAGATACGCCTGCACCGCCGCACCCTGCGGAAGCTGCAGCTGGTCGTAGTACCACCGCGCCGCCGCGCGGTTCAGCTCCAGCACCCGCCGCCGCAACCGGTCGGCGTTGCTGCGGGCCTCGTCCTCCGCCGGCAGCGGGATGTTGGCCCGCTTGGCCAGGAACTCCACCGCCTCTGGGAACGACAGGCCCTCGATCTCCATGATGAAATTGATGACGCCGCCGCCCTTTTTGCAGCCGAAGCAGTGGTAGATCTGCTTGTCCGGCGCGACGGAGAAGGAGGGCGTTTTTTCATTGTGGAAGGGGCACAGGCCGAAGAGGTTGCCGCCGTGGCGGGTGAGGGTGACGTAGCCGGAGACCACGTCCACGATGTCGCTGCGGGCGGTGAGCTCCTCTAAAAAGCTCTGGGTGAAGCGCATGATGGCCCTCCTTTCTGCGAATTTTGCGGTTACAATTTACTATACCAAAAAAGTTGGGAAATCCCTCTTTTTTTCGGGAGAAAATTTTGAGGTCTTTTTCTTTTTGTCTCCGACGGGGAAGTTCCTTTTCTTCTCTTTCTTGAAAACCGATCGGGCACGGCGAAGCAATCCGCCGCCCCGGCGCTTTCTGCCCCTAACTTTAGCGCAAGAGTCCCGCAATGTAAAACAGTGTTTCGGAGTTCTGATCTACAAAAACATTTTGTTTCTGATTGGCAACATTCCACAATTTCCATATCCCTTTTTCGAGAAAAGACACAAATTTGGCAAAAAATCTTGTCCTGCTCCGACCCGCGGCACAAAAAAAGAGACCGCCGAGGCGGTCTCTTTTTTGCGCTTATTCTGCCGTGTCCATCGGGGGCTTCGGCTTTTTTCTGCGGGGGCGGGAGCGGCTGCGCTTGTTGTTGGGCTCGTAGCCGCCGACCTCCTCGGTGTCGGGCTTGAGGCGCGGCTGGGGCTGGGTGCGGATCTCGCCGCCGGGGGGGGTGCTGCCGGGCTTTTTCCCGCCGCGGCTGCGGCGGCGGCTGGAGCCGCTGCGGTTTTCGCCCGCGGGCTTGGCTTCCCCGTTCTGCGGCTTTGCGGATTGCTTCTCGCCGCCGGCGGGCTTCGCCGCGTTCTGCGGCTTTTCCTTCGGCTGACCGTCCTGCACGCCGTCGCGCTTTTTCCCGCCGCGGCTTCTCCGGCGGCGCTTTTTGGCATCGCCGGACTCCCCGTGCACTTCGCTCCGGCGCTCCGGAAGCGGGTTCGCCGTGTCCTCGGCGAAGATCGGCGGCGCGACCCAGAAATCGTCGGCCTCCTCCGGCTCGGCTTTCTTGCGCTCCACGGGCCTCAGCACATGCGGCAGCGGCTC
>OLOX01001663.1_pt1 | contig 20271 bp, 18 predicted proteins | sample 1672091 | NCBI WGS metagenome assembly OLOX01 (sample SAMEA3136644, study PRJEB25190) | human gut metagenome | reverse complement strand
GATTTGAACCTCCGACCCCACGCTTAGGAGGCGTGTGCTCTATCCAGCTGAGCTACTGAGACATTTTTAAGATTTATGCAATTTTCATTGCTCGAAGGAATCGAACCATCTGCCGCTTAGGAGGCGGACGCTCTATCCAACTGAGCTATTGGGGCATAAGCATAGCTATTCTACAGAGAATTTTTCGGATTGTCAAGCACAATTCGGCACATTTTTTGGATGGGATGGCATATACTGTCCAATAGTTTTTTCAGAAAGGAGCACAGACATTGAAAGCCGCACATAATGTATTGGAAGATCTGGATGATCTGATTTTCGAGGAATCCGACGGCGGTCCCAGCGAGCGCTGACGGTATGGGGGCTGCTGCAATCGGCAGCAGCCCTGAAAAACTATTGCAGCCTGCTTACTTCCATTATTGACCAGTCTGTGAGATGGGTGTATAATAAATTTGAATATGTATGTAAACAAGTCGCGTGAAGCGAATTGAACGATACGGTGGAATGGAGAATAGATATGAGGCAGGTTAGAAAGAAACGGAATATGGGCGAGAATACGCTGTTGCTCTTGCTGACAGTTATACTCCTTATATGCCTTTATACGGTGGTTTTGCAGGCAGGGTTCCGCAAAAGCACAGAAGAATTTACCTTTTCCAGAGATACCCAGGCGGCGGACGCGATCCACAGGATCGTATCGAATCAGTTTTCAAGAAGTGATTTTGAAGATATCAACACCGTGGAGGATATGACTTCCGAGGCCTATCAGAGCCATCAGCGGGAGCTGAATGGGCTGCGCTTCCTGAATTCCACCCGGTATCTCTATACGGCCAAGCGGGGGGTGGACGGAAAGCCAATCTATGTAATCGATGGCCTTGACTTAGGAGCTGAGGACTTTGCCTATCCCGGTACATATATTGAAGAAGAGATGATTCCCTATATAGAGGCAGCCCTTTCCGGCGAAACGATTTACTCCAGGGAGATTGTGGACACCACCTGGGGGCATATTTTCACGGCTTGTTATCCGGTTGTGGCCACAGATGGAACGGGGGAGATCATCGGCGCCCTTTGCATGGAAATGGATATGGAAGATACCTATGCTTTCCTGCGCAGCAGCAATCGATCCACCCTCCGGGTAGCCTGCATTGCGGTGATTGGTACGGTGCTGCTGACGGTGTGGCTCTATTCCATTCGGCGGGAACAGCTGCAGAAGGAGCTCCGGCAGCAGGCAGCATTGGAGCAGGCGTTAGAAAAAGCTGACAGCGCAAACCGCTCCAAATCTGCTTTTCTGATGAACATGAGCCACGACATCCGCACACCGCTGAATGGCATCATTGGCTTGATCAAAATCAATATGGTCCACTTTGAGGATGTAGAACTGGTCCGGAAAAATTACGAGAAAATGCTGATCTCCGCGGACCACCTGTTGTCGCTGATCAATGATGTCCTGGAGGTTAGCAGGCTGGAGGACGGAACCACGGAGCTGGCCCATGAGCCGTTGGATCTGGAAAAGGTTGCCCATGAGGTGAGCAGCATCATCAGCGAGCGGGCCGCAGAGGCAGATATCACGGTGGAGCACAGTGCGGATGCGTTCGAGTGCCCTTATGTCTACGGAAGTGCCCTGCACTTGCGGCGGATTTTTCTGAATATTTACGGAAACTGCATCAAATACAACCGGGCAGGGGGAAAAATCAAAACAACTGTAGAGTGTGCAGCCCGGGATGATCGGACCGTTACCTATCACTGGACCATTACCGACACCGGCATGGGCATGAGCGAGGACTTCCTGAAGCATATCTTCGAGCCCTTCACGCAGGAAAAGAACACCGCACGCAGCGTTTACCAGGGAATCGGCCTGGGGATGACCATCGTCAAGGAGCTTCTGAACAAAATGGGCGGAACCATTGCCGTTGCCAGCGAAGAAAGAATGGGCTCCACTTTTGAAATCACCATTCCCTTCGAAATTGCGCCAAAACCCGCCCAGGAGGCACTGGAAGCGGCAGCTTTGCCGAGTATTGCGGGAGTGTCTCTGCTGCTGGTGGAGGACAATGCGCTCAATGCGGAAATTGCCGAGACCCTTTTGAAGGACAGGGGCGCAAAGCTCACCCTGGCGAAGGACGGCCAAGAGGCCGTGGAGCTGTTTGAAAAGAGCCGACCGGGAACCTTTGACGGCATTTTGATGGATGTGATGATGCCGGTGATGGACGGCCTGACGGCAACGAAGACTATTCGCGCTTTGCCCCGGCCTGACGCTGCCGCCATTCCCATTATTGCCATGACGGCAAACGCCTTCCAGGAGGATGCCCAGAAGTGCTATGACGCCGGGATGAATGCCCATATTGGGAAGCCCCTGGAAATGGACAAGGTGGTCACAGTGATTTCGCAGTTTTGCGAATGCAAAGAGGACACAAAAAAAACACGGGCCGATCTTGGCCGGAAAAAGAGAGGATAAAGCATGAAAAAAGCGATTCTGGTTGTTTCCTTTGGAACCTCCTATCAGGATGCACTGAAAAACAATATTCTGGCCGTGGAGACGGCCATCGGGGTTGCGTTCCCTGGCTGGGAGGTTCGCCGGGCGTTTACCAGCTCCATCATCATGAAGAAGCTGCTCAGACGGGACGGGATGGAGATCGATACCGTTTCTCGGGCCATGGAAAAGCTGGAAAAAGAGGGCTATACCCACATTGCGGTGCAGCCAACCCATGTGATGCACGGAGAAGAATATGAAAAGCTGCTGTCTCAACTGGAGCCCTTCCGCCAGAAGCTGAATGTCTGGATGGGGGAGCCCCTGCTGGACCGGCAGGAAGACTATGCCCAGGCATCAGATGCGCTGCTCTCTTGGCTTCCTCCCAGGGCAGCGGATGAGGCACTGGTGCTGATGGGACACGGATCGGCCCACTTTGCCAACGCGGCCTATGGTCAGCTGGAGCAGAATTTGCAGGACCTGCAGGAGAATGTTTTTGTGGGTACAGTAGAGGGCTATCCGACTCTGGAGCGGGTAGAGCGGCAGCTGGCTGCCCGGCCCTCCATAAAAAAGATTGTTCTTGCACCTTTTATGCTGGTTGCCGGTGACCATGCTCAGAATGATATGGCCGGGGATGAAGACTCCTGGAAGGCCCGGCTGGAGGCCAAGGGCTACAGCGTTCGCTGCATTTTGAAGGGCCTGGGCGAGTGCCCCGCCATTCAGCAGATTTTTGTGCAGCACTGCGCTGAGGCAGTGGAGGCGCTCTGCGTCAAGGGAAAGCTCTGGGGCGTGGGCGTCGGTCCCGGGGACCCGGAATTGCTGACGCTGAAAGCAGCCCGAGTGCTGGAGGAGGCGGACGTTGTCCTGGCCCCGGATACGGGCAAGGCGGATAAGACGGCGCTGGACATTGTCAGCGGGCATTTAAACGGAAAGGAGCCCATCCTGGTTTCCATGCCCATGACCCGGGACCCGGAGGTCCTGGAGCAGGCGCACAGTGCGGCGGCGCAGAAGATTGCCTCCTATCTGGATGCGGGAAAGCAGGTGGCATTTATCACCCTGGGGGATGCCACGGTGTATTCTACTTACATGTATGTTCACGAGAAGGTGCGCGCTATGGGCTATGATGTGGAGGTGGTGCCCGGCGTGCCCTCCTTCTGCGCTGCTGCAGCCCGGCTGAATATCTCCCTGTGCCAGGGCAGTGAGCCCCTGCTGGTGATCCCGGCTTCTCACAGTGCGGAAAAGCTCCTGGATGTTCCGGCCAACAAGGTGTTCATGAAGGCGGGTTCTGCCATTCTGGACCTGAAAAAGACGCTGGAAGAAAAGAACATGCTTGAGAATGCTTCCATGGTGGAAAATTGCAGCATGGAAAATGAGCGCGTATACCCGGATTTCCGGGATTTGAAGGAAAATTCCGGCTATTTTTCTCTGGTGATCGTAAAATAAGAAGGCTTCCTGCAAGAAATTTGCCTGCCCCGAAAGGGGACAGGCAAATTTTTTATGCGGCTGGCTCTTCCTGATAGGTCCTTACGCCGAAGACAAAGTAGACAATGTGGAATACCCACACGAGCCCAAGGACAACGCAGCCGGAGACGATTCCGCGGAGGCCCATGACCACGAAGCAATGCTCATAAGCAGGGTTACGGTGACCATAATTCGGATTTTTGTCTTCTTGGTCATCCCTTTCCCGGCCACGAAATCCTTGAGGTTTTCCTCATAGAGCTTGGTGCTGCGGAACCAGCGGTCAAGCTTTTCGGAGGACCGGGCAAAGCAGAAGGCCGTCAGCATCAGAAAGGGAAAGGTGGGCAGGACAGGCAGCACCGCACCCAGGGCTCCCAGCCCCACGCTGATGCAGCCCAGGACAATATACAGTATTTTTTTCAATTCAATTTCTCCAATTTCCGTTTTTCTTTTCGGGATTCCATCACATGGCGGATGGCCATGATTGGGTGGTAAAAAAGCATTCGCGGGCCGGAAAAGCGCATGACTTCCCGGATTTTCTCCCGCATGTCCGGCTTATAGCAGTGCACTTTGCAGTTGGAGCAGAAGGTTTTCGTCTCCATGAAGGGGCAGCGGTCGCTGCGGCTGCGGGCATAGGCATCCAGGGCGGCGCAGTCCGGGCAAAGCGTCTTGCTGTGATGCTTTTTGCGGCAGTAGAGGCGGACCATCAGAGAGACTGTCTCCTTTTCCCGCTCTCGTTTGGTTACTATGTCCATCAACTCAGCCTCCCGTGCTCTACAGAGTAGACGGTATCCGCAATGCCCATGGTGGACTTCCGGTGGGAGACCAGAATCACGGTTTTATCCTGGCACTCCGTCTGTAAGGCCTTCAGAATGACCGCCTCATTCAGGCTGTCCAGACTGGAGGTGGGCTCGTCCAGCAGCAGGAAGGGGGCATTGTGCAGAAAGGCTCTGGCCAGTCCCAGCCGCTGCCGTTCGCCGCCGGAGAGGGTATCGCCCAGCTCGCCGACCTCGGTGTCATAGCCCTTGGGAAGACCCATGATAAAATCGTGGACGGAGGCCTTCTTGCAGGCGGCGATGATTTCTTCCTCCGTGGCATCCAACTTGGCGATGCAGAGATTTTTCCGGATGGAGTCGTGGAACAGATGGGTCTGCTGGGTCACGAAGCTCTCCATATCCCTTAGATTTTCGGTGTTGATTTCGTCAACGCTTTTCCCGGAGACGGTGACCTTGCCTTCCGTGACGGGCCAGAAACGCATGAAGAGCTTCAAAAGCGTGGATTTTCCGGAGCCGGAGCGGCCGGTAATGCCGATGACCTTGCCCTCGGGGATGTTCAGACTGAGATCCTCCAGAATTTTCTCCCCGCCGTAGGAGAAGCTGACGTTCTCGGCAGCAGCGCCGTGGAATTCCACATTGGCTTTCCCGGTGACGTCCGGGGCCACGGGGCTTTCGTCCAGAATGTCCAGCACCCGGTTTCCGGCGGCGAAGGTATTTTGTAGGGTAGCGCCCAGGGCAGCCAGAGAGACCACAGGGCCGAAGGAACTCATCATGGCGAGGGTGGCAATGAGACAGCCCTCAAAGCCTGCCAGATGTGCAGACAAAAACAGCATGGCCAGGTCAAACAGCAGGATGGTCGTATTGACTGCAGCTGTATTCTTTCCGGCAGTGCGCTTCATGTGCGCTTCCGTCTGGGAGAGAGCATCCGTCTGCGCGTCCATTTCGGCCAGACGCTTCCGGCCCTGCCCGTATTGGACGGTCTCCGGCAGGCCGCGCAGGCTGTCCAGCACGAAGGCGGAGAGCTTGCCTGCACTGCTGCGGAATTGAATCCCGTCGTCGCCGCTGCGCTTGGAGGTGACCAGGGGAATGACAATGCCTACGACTGCATAGGCGCTCAGCGCCAACACGCCCAGGGCAGTATGAATGCGGCCAATGAAGAGAACCATCATCAGGCAGAACAGAAATGCAATGCAGATGGGGGAGATGGTGTGGGCATAGAACACCTCCAGCAGCTCAATGTCCGAGGTGATCACGGAAATCAGATCTCCCTTATCCTTTCCCTCCAGCTTGGCAGGGCACAGACGGCGCAGGGCCCCGAAGACCTTGTCCCGAATCAGGGCCAGGAGCTTAAAGGCGATGAAATGGTTGCAGGATTGCTCTGCATAGCGCAGGAAGCCCCGCGCCAGTGCAAAGAGAAGAACGGCGGCGAAGAGCCAGCCCAGGGGCATAGACCACTCCGGGTGCAGTACATTCAAAATGGCGTAGCCGCCGAACACCGTAATAAACGTGGCGCAGAGGTTGCCGAGAAGGCCCATGGCAATGGCCAGAAGCATGAAGCCCAGCATGGGTTTGACCAGACCGATCAGCCGAGTCATGACATTCAATCCGCTTCGTTTCATTCTGCGTCGCCTCCTTTTGTCATATTTTCCAGCTCCTGCTGGGCCTGCCAGAGCTTTGCGTAGGTGCTGTTTTCGGCCAAGAGAGCCCGGTGCGTTCCGTGTTCCACCACGGTTCCGCGGTCCAGAACGTAGATATTGTCCGCACCGGCAACGTTTGCCAGACGGTGGGAGATGAGAATAACGGTTTTTGTTTTGGCAAGGGTGTGAATCTGGGCCATGATCTCGTTTTCACTCTCCACATCGATATTGGAGGTGGCTTCATCAAAGATATATACGGGGCTGTCGTGCAGCAGGGCCCGGGCCAGGGCAAGCCGCTGGCACTGGCCGCCGGAGAAATTGCCGCCCTTTTCCTGGAGAATCGTGTCCAGCCCCTGCTGGCTGCGCAGGAAGGAAGCCAGATTGACCTGCTCCAGAACCTGCCAGAGAGCAGCATCGTCTGCATCTGGCCGGGCCATGCGCAGATTGTCCTGCACGGTGCCCTTGAACAGGTAACTCTGGTGGGATACATAGGTAAAGTGCTCCATCAGGCTGCTTTCCGAGAGTGCCTCCATGGGCACGCCCCCCACCGTCAGTTCCCCGGAAAAGCCCCGACTTCTGCCCATCAGCAGGGAGGCCAGCGTGGATTTTCCGCAGCCGGATTCGCCTACAATGGCGGTGAAGCTGCCTTCCGGGAAGGACACGGTCACGCCGTGGAGAATTTCCCGGTCTGCTTCATAGCCGAAGTGCAGCTGCTTGCATTCGATGGTGCACGCTTCGGGCACGGGCGTGCTCTTTTGGGCCGGCTCCGGCAGATCCAACAGCCGGAAGATTTTGTCTGAGGCAGCCATGCCATTCATGGCAATGTGAAAATAGGAGCCCAGGATGCGCATGGGCAGGAAGAAGTCTGCCGCCAGGAGGATGATGAGAATACACCCGGCCAGGTCTACCCGGCCTGCCCGGAACTGGCTGGTGGCAAGAATCACACCCAGAGCCGCACCGCCGTAGGCAATCAGGTCCATAACGGTGATGGAATTGAGCTGCATGGTCAGAACCTTCATAGTGATTTTGCGGAAATGCTCGCTCTGCTCATTCATTTCCCGGTGCTTGAAGGCATCTGCCCGGTAGATCTTTGCGGTGGTCAGACCCTGGAGGTTTTCCAGGAAGGTGTCGCCCAGGGCTGTGTATTCGCCCCAATATTTGGAAAGAAGCTTTTTCGCCCACCGCTGAATGGCAACGATGGTCACAGGAATCAGGGGTACGCAAATTAAGAGCACAATGGCGCTGGGAAGATTCACAAAGCTCAGCACGCAGAACAGAGTCAGCGGGGCCAGCATGGCATAGAAAAACTGGGGAAGGTAGGAGCCAAAGTAGGTTTCCAGCTGGTCCACACCTTCCACAGCCACCTGGACCACCTCGGAGGTATTGACCTGCTCTTTGTAGCTGGTTCCCAGGCGCAGAAGCTTTTCATAGATCCGGTGCCGCAGCTTTTTCTTCACGGCTCGGGAGGAGAGAAAACTCATTCGGCTGGAAGCAATGCTGCATCCATAGCGCACGGCAATGGCGGCTGCGGCAATGAGCGCCGTTTGCATGATTTGCGCTGTCCCGGCGGTGCCTGTGTACAGACCCTGAAGCATACGGGCAATGGCGGCCATCATAGAAATATTTGCCGCCAGGGAGACCCACTGGCAGGCAACGTTTCCGGCAATGTACTTTTTGCTTTCTCCGACTGTGCTGATCAGTCGCTTGTTGATCATCATAGAATTCCCCCACACAATACAGTTCGCTTTTGCTAACCACTATCTAAAAATTAGCGGAGACTAACCGCTGGGGATTCTATCATAATTTTACCCTTTTGTCAACAAACTGGCTCCTGTAAAAGCGGAATTCCATTAACTTAAGGCGAATTTGTCCGTTTTTTGCAGGGGCCAATGTCCACATCAGCCCGATAGGTTCGATTTTGTCCCAGGTGGTACGATAAAAATGGCCCACAATTGGCTGCTTTCATTGCACGAAGCGCTCAAGTCGATGGATGACGGGGTGATATAGGCATCGTTCCCTACGAATATTTACAAAGCATTCATTCGTGCAATCGTTTTTGGGAGTCCATATCTCCTATTGCAAAAGCCTGTTTTTGCCTTATAATAATATACAAAGAGGAGGGAAGGGCTATGGCAGTGATGCACCTGAATAAATTTGAAATGCAGACCCAGAATAAAGAGGAAATTATTCCTTCCTTTTCTGAGGACTTTCCTTACGTAGCTACTCATGCGGAACTGGACGGCTTTTTGCCCCAGGGCGCACCATGGCATTGGCACAGGATGGCTGAACTGTTTTATATAAAAAGTGGGTGCGTGGAATACAGTACGCCCAATGGAAAATGGGTGTTTCCGGCGGGCTCCGGCGGCATTGTGAATGCCAATGTGCTGCACACCTCGCAGATCACCCCTGCCACAAGGCCCAATGTGCAGTTGATTCATTTGTTTGATCCGGTATTTTTGGCAGGCGCTGCCGGGAGCAGTCTGGAGCGGAAGTATATTCTCCCGTTCACAACCTCGGCCCTGGAGCTGCTCCCTCTTTTCCCGGAGAACCCAGAGCAAAATGCTATCTTGGAGAAGGTCCAGGCGGCTTTTGCCATTGATGACCGGGCCTGGGGCTACGAGTTTGCGCTGCGGCAGGCGCTGACAGAGATTTGGCTGGCGCTCTTTGCCCTGGCAGGGCCGGAATTGGAGGAAAAAACGCAGAATGCGGGGCTGGATGCAAGCATCAAGGCGCTGATGGTCTATGTCCATGAGCACTACCGGCAGCCTATTTCCATTGATGCACTGGCCCAGAGCGCCCATGTCAGCCGACGGGTCTGTTTCCGCCTGTTTCAGGAAAAGCTGCATATGACGCCTGTGGCCTATATTCGGGAGTACCGCCTGCAAAAGGCTTGCCAGATGCTTGTGCAGACCCAGCAGAGCGTAACTCAGATCGCCTATGACTGCGGTCTGGGGTCCAGCAGCTATTTTGGAAAACAGTTTCGGGAATACGCAGGCTGCACGCCCCAGGAATACCGCAGAGTATGGCACGATCGTGATAGGATTCAACACAAATAATATATTCTCTGTGCCAAAATTGAATTATACTGTTATCACTGAGATCAAAGGGTGCTCCTTCTTCCCAGATTTCAGCGATGCACCTGATGGGGTCGATGAAAATCGACCCCATTGGCATAGAGAGGGATCGTTTTATGAAGAATCTGACGCTGCGCTACAGTATTACCCAGTTTACCTACTGGGCGGCCTCCTCGGGAATCGCCTCCTTTGCAACGACTTATCTGCTGCGCAGAGGTGTCTCTTCCGGCGTGGTTGGCACCCTGCTGGCTCTGGCAGGCCTGTGCTCCTGTATGACTCAGCCCCTGCTTGCCGCCTATGCAGACCGGTCGAGGGGCGCTGCGCTTACAAAGCTGATTCTGCTGCTGTCGCTGCTCTGCTCCGGCTGCCTGCTGGTGCAGATGGTGCCTGGACTTCCAATCACTGTTGTAGCCGTGGTCTATGCCCTTGGTGTCTGGTGCAGCGATGCAGCAGTGCCGCTGCTCAATGCGCTGAGTGTGGCTTATGACAATGCAGGGTATCCCGTCAACTATGGTGTTGCCCGGGCCTTTGGCGCGGTGGCCACGGCGGTTTCCAGCTTGGTCCTTGGATTCGTGATTGCCCGAATGGGAATGATCGGGATGCTTTTGTTCCTGGTGGCAGCGAGGTTTGCCAGCATTCTTTCCTTCGCAGGCTATCCGGCCATTTCCCGGGCGCAGCCCACAGAAGGCCGGAAGGGCGAGCACTGCTCAGTCCTGACATTTTTCTCCCGTTACCCCATCTATTGCCTGTCACTTCTGGGCATCGGTTTTTTGGGGATGTTTCACGCCATGACGGAAAACTACCTGATTGCCATTGTGACGCAGTTGGGCGGAGACAGCAGCAATGTGGGTACAGCGCTGTTTATTTCCGCCCTGGCGGCGGCTGCGGCGATATTCTTTTTTGAAAGGATTCGCTGTGTGACCAGAGATACTGCGCTGCTGAAAATGGCTGCCATTGCCTTCCTGATTAAGGCCATTTGCTTCTATCTTGCAAAAAATATTTTGGACATTTATCTCATCCAGCTTCTACATGTGGTCACCTATGGAAACCTGGCACCTGTGCAGGTGTACTACGCCAAGGCAAGGGTGCGTTCATCGGATATGGTAAAGGGGCAGGCGTTTATTACGGCGGCCTACTCCCTGGGCTGTTCGGCGGGGAACTTTGCGGGCGGGCAGCTGCTGAAATCCGGCGTCCGGGAAATGCTCCTGGCCGGGATCGGCATGGCCCTTGCCGGAACCTTGCTCTTGTTTGCTACGGCAGACAGGAAGGAGAAAAGCAGGGAAAGGATGTAAGTTCCCTGTGGGAAAATAACCTGCACAACACGGGCGTTCTGCGCGTGGGCCTTTGGAAAACGGCTGAGACCCGGAATACCGAGGTTTTGAATTTTCTGGAATCCGAGAATATCACCAACGAGATCCACTATTATGAGACCTATCAGCGCACCATTTATCTGGATGCCGGCGGGGTTCACACCGGCCGCGCATCTCTGACCCGGTGAATTGCGGAGAATCCCGTGCCTGCCATTTTGAGTGCCTGTGTTCTGGCGCTCCAGGCGAAAAGCGAATTTCTTTCCCATATGAGCCATATCGCCAAGCCCGTCAGCGTCAAGGATATCGAAAACGCCCTGATGGAGATCGAAGACTAACAGAAAACCGGCCTCAAGGGTGCAAACGTGCACTTCCTGGGGCCGGTTTTGTGATATATGCGGGATATAAAAGCTGGGGGTTGTTAGAAAAGAATGTCGCTGCGAACCAGTGACCGACGTCACTGGTGTGGCAGCCCCCCGGTTGGATGGAAACAGCTTGGTTTTACGGCCAAGATGTTTGAAAATCCGGGGGATTGCCACACCAGCGTGCGCGCTGGTTCGCAATGACAGAGCGTTTTCTAACAGCCTCTAATTTGCAATGTTCAGCCCTGCTTTTCGCTGCGAATCTGCAGCAGCTTGGTTTTCAGCTGCTCTTCCATTTTGGCCATCTCGGCCTCGGCAGCCATACGCTGTGCCCGGCCGTCGGACTGAATCTTCATAACATCGTCCAGAGTTTGAATCAGGTCGGCATTGGTTTTTTTCAGAGTTTCAATGTCCACGATGCCCCGCTCTGCCTCCTTGGCAGTCTCTACGGAGGCCATGTGCAGCTTCTCCGCGTTGTGCTTAAGAAGGGCGTTGGTCACATCGTTGACCTGCCGCTGGGCCTGGGCGGCTTCCGTGGAGTGGGCAATGCCCAGGGCCAGAACCATCTGATTTTTCCACAGCGGGATGGTGTTGACCAGGGTGGTCTGGATTTTCTCCACCATGACGGTGTCGTTGTTCTGGATCATGCGAATCTGGGGAGCCGTCTGGATGGAGATGGTCCGGGTCAGCTCCAGGTCGTAGATTTTCTTCTCAAACCGGTTGCACTTTTCGGCAAGATCCCGGGCGGCCTGAGCATCCTCGGCTAGGCCGGTGCGCTGGGCGGTTGCTTCCAGCTCCTTGAGCTTTCCCTCCCGGACCTCCTGGAGCTTCTGCTTGCCGGCCATGATATACATGGTCAGCTCCTTGAAATAGGCAAGATTCTGCTCATACATTTTGTCCAGCACCGCAGAGTCCTTCAGCAGCCGGACCTGGTGCTGCTGCAGAGCGTCGCTGATTTTCTCCACATTGACTTCGGCCTTGGCGTAGCGGCTCTTCATCAGCTCCAGCTTGTCGGACTGCTTTTTGAAGAATCCGAAAATGCCCTTCTGCTCCTCTTTGTCGAAGCCCTGCAGCTCGCCGACGACGTTGACGATCAGATCGCCCACTTCCCCCAGATCCTGGGTTTTCACATTGGCCAGAGCGGCATCGGAAAAGTCGGCCATTTTCTTCTGGGCGGCTGCGCCGTATTGCAGAATCTGAGTGGTGTTCTCCAAATCGATCTTGGCAGCAAAATCCGAGACCATTTTCTGCTCCTGCTCCGTCAGAACGGGCTGCTGAATGGGCTCAGCGACAGGGGCGGCCTCTTCCTTTACGGTCAGCTCCTGCTTTTCCTCCAGCTCGGGCTCCAGGGTCAGGCTGGGAACGGTGTCCATGCTTTCAAATTCGTTGCTCATAGTGTTCTCCTTATTCTACCTGTTTGGTGTTGGAAAAATCATTGCCTGTCAGGCCCTCCTGGGCAAGCAGGGTATGCAGAACGGAAATGTCACTGGAAACATCCATGGCCGTATCCTGGAAGACAGAATCCAGCAGCTTTTCAAAGGCCAGGTTCAGAGTGTCCAGTGTAGTGTCAATCTCCTGTTTGGAAGCGCGGATGGTATCGCCCTGAATGGGCTGCCGGTCCATATCCGCATAGGCGTTGAGAAGCTTAATGGTCATGGGAAGATAATAATCCATCAGCTTCTTGAGATCGGGAATGATCTCCGGGTGCGCCTTGGCCCGCTCAAAGATCCGTTGAACAATGGCCTCCATCCGGGAGATTTTTGCGGAGATCTCTTCACCGGGAATTTCGTCGTTGCACCGGCGGATTTCCCGAAGATAGGCGTTGCCCCGGTCCAGCACCTCCTGGACCTTGGGGTCCGGGGTGGAGGATGGCTGCTTAGGCGCGGCGGCCTCTGCTTGCTTCCGGGCCTCCATTTGCAGGCGGCTCTGCTCATAGTGGGCATAGGTTTCGTCGCTGGTGATGAGGTTCTGCTCCTCGTGGTCCAGGTGCCCCTCCAGAAAAAGCCCCTGGTTAATCATGCCTTGAAGCTCTTTCCGCACGAATTTCACGGGCTTGCCCACACTGCGGGAAAGCTTTTCCAGAGCAATATGTGTGTTTTTTCCCAGAGCCTTCAGATAGACCTTATACCGGCTGACCCGCCCCAGGGAACGGATGCCGCTGCTCAGGAGCGTCCCGCCGCCAACCAAGGCTCCCAGTCCCAGGGCAAAGGGGATGGATGTAAGGCTGGCCCCGGTGGCGATGCCCACCAGGTGAAAAATACCGGAAATCAGTGTAAACGTAAATCCCGTAATGGTAGAAATTCCGCCAAAGACGGTTTTCAGGATTCCCTTTGTCGTCTCTCCGTTGGAGCTGCCGTAGAGTGCGGGCAGATTGTTTTTTGGCACCGGTTCTGCCCGAACCGGCTCCACCGTAATGGTTTCCTTCGGCTTTGTGGCACCGGACATGTCCAGCGCCCGCCAAAGGGCATCGGACCCGGTGCGAGTGGCCCTGTCAATGGTGCGCGTTATATTGCGGCTCAGCTCCTGATAGTTCTGAGAATTGATCGCTTTATCGATGATTTCCTCAATGCTGCGGCCCAGAGAATCCCATTCCTGATTCTGCTTTTCGTTCGCCATGGTATCCCTCCCGTAAATGCTTTCTTTATTATAGCTTTTCTTCCGGGAAAAAACAATAGGGAACTCCAAAAACGTGAAAACATCTTTGCTTTATTACATAGCAAGGCCCGCCGGATATGCTTACCGTAGGCAGCTCCGGCGGGTGATGTAAACGATTTATTATAACATTTCGAATCAGCAGAATGCCGTTCCCTGCATGAGCATTCTGGCGGTGCGATAGCTGTAGGCCTCCCGGATTTGAAGCACGTTATCCGGTCCGAGCGTACAGTCGATGCCGACATGGAGGACACCGTCCGGATGGCCGATGCGCAGTTTATCCTGCGCGCTGCGTCCTCGGGCGGCCTCCCATACCAGCGTCTGGGGAATGCAGGCTGCGCATATCGTGCAGATTGCGCCGGTTAGTGCATAGGTTTCATGGGCTTTCTGCATGGACATCATCCGCCCCAGCAGATCAAACTCTTGCCGTTTAATGCTTTGTCCCTCACTGGTTACGTAGTCTGCCGGAGGGGCAATCAGTGTCAGCTTGGGAATACCTGGGGACTGCACAGCGGATTTGCCTGCGTCTGTTACAAAGCCAAGCAGCTTGGCTGCTTCACCACGCACCCGTTCCAGGAGGGTAAGCAGTGCTGAATCTTCGTTGATGCGCGAGGGGAGCTCCTTTCCGGTTATGCCCAGGTCGGCAGCCCGGACAAACACCAGCGGATTGGAGGCATCTACGATGGATACTTCCACCGGTCCAAATCCGGGCACGGTCAGGGTGTCCTTTGGATGGCCCGTAGGAAGCAGCTTTCCTGTGACGGAACCTGCAGGGTTGCGGAACGCCAGCTTTACAGGTGCTGCGGTTCCCGGAACACCGGCCAGAAAGAAATCGCCGTCATAGGTGACCCTTCCGTCCGGTGTCTGAACGGTAGCGGCAATCACTTTTTTGGTATTCGTGTTGTAGATACGCACGGTTGTTTGACCGGGAAGTGCACCAATGAGGCCGTTTTCAATGGCGAAAGGTCCAACTCCGGAAGAGATATTGCCGCAGTTCCCCGCATAGGAGACGATGGGCTTGTCAACACTGACCTGCGCGAAGGTATAGTCTACGTCTGCATCCTCCCGCTGTGACGGCGCAATAATTGCTATCTTACTGGTTACGGAGGTCGCTCCGCCCAACCCGTCGATCTGCCGGATGTCCGGACTGCCCATCAGTCGCAGCAGCAGCGCATCCCGCTCCGGACCCGCCGGAGGAAGTTCTTTTTCCTGAATATAGAGTCCTCTGCTTGTCCCACCGCGCATAATACAGCAGGGAATTTTATAGTGCATAGAATCACCCTGTTTTAGAAAATTTTATACAGACCGACAGCTGCCAGTAATGTGCTGACGGCAACACTGACAACGGATGTCAGGAACAGACGGATGAACAGTTTGTTGGTGTCCTTTTCACCGGCTTCCTGATTGAAAATTGCATACTGGGCCATGACGCCTGCACCGCCGGTGGAGGCGGGGCTGAATGCGGCCAGGAAAGAGGTCATTGTAATACCGCTTACAACGGCGCTGTAGCTGGCACTGGGGAAGGTCTGCAGAATTTCGGGAACGGTGGGAATCAGCGTCGGCATGACAACGCCGGTGGTAGAGCTGAACCAGGACAGGACGCCGGAGGCCAGAGCCATAACAGGAGCAACCAGATGATCGGTCATAATGGAGGTCAGACCGTCAACCAGCATGTCCACACCGCCCATAGCCTTTACTACGGACATCAGCATGCTGACGCCGCAAACCAGAATGTAGGTTCCCCAGGGCATGATTTTAATGGCGGCCTTGTCGTTTGCAACACCAAGGATGACCAGAATTACTGCGGCGAGGGGGGCAGCAAGGCCGATATTGACACCGAAAACGAATACGGCAAATACAACCGCAGCGCATGCTGCCAGCGTGATCTTTTGCCCTTTGTCAAACTTCGGCAGATCCTGAAACATTTCCAGATTGGTTACGGCAGGCTTGTACAGCTTGTAGATAAAATAAAATGCGAACAGGACGATGACGAATGCCAGACAGGCAGACCCGAAGAAGGACCAGGAAAACTGGCCGGCGAATTCGGTCTCGTTGGTCAGGTTGGTCAGGATAATGCCGGCGTTGGATACCGGGGAGACGCAGCCGAAGTTGCAGGCGGCCGTTACGATACAGGCCATAGCAATGGCGTCGATTTTCAGCTCCAGAGCAATGACAATGGACATAGGCAGCAGAATTGCGAAGGTGGGAATGTTTCCGCAGCCCAGTGCACTGAGTGCAAAGGTCATAATGCCGATGATGATGGGAATCAGAGCAGCACGCTTGCCTGCCAGACGAATGATTTTCTTTGCCAGCAAATCGATGGTGCCATTGTTAACGGCCATGGAAAACAGAAATGCCGGACCAATCAAGGAAACAAACAGGCTTGTATTGAAGCTTGCAATAATGGTTTTATCTGCCACTCCGCCGATACGGCCGAGAATCAAAGCTGCGCCCATGGCAAGATAGCCCATATTGACTTTTTTTACAAAGCCTATTATAAGAACGAGCAGCAGAAAAATCAGGGATAGTGCTGCTAATGCAGTTTCGCTCATGGTATGTTCCTCCTATTTTTACTTTTTCAGTTCGTCGATCTTATCGCTGAAGTCCAGTACACACTGGTTGAACTTGTCAGCTTCCAGAATGGGAAAGAAATGGTTCCCGCACATAAATTCATAGCACACTGCCAGAGGAGAATTGGTCAAATGCTCGATTGCCTCATGGCCGGATTCCCAGGCATCGTGATAGCCGGAGTGGGCCACAAAGGTCGCTACGGGAATGGTCCGGTTGCTCAGCGGGGTCATATTATCGGTGAAATAAGTGTCCAGATGGTATTCGAGACCTACAAAAGGCGGAATTTGCAGGGAGGCCTGGTACATCATTTCCGCGTCCTCGGGAGAGAGCGGGGAATTCTTGCGGGCTTTTTCTGCATATCCAACGGGATCTGTCCAATAGGGCATCATGCGTTGAGTCCATCCGTCAATATTGTAGTGATTGGCCTTGTGATGGTTCCATGGGGCATCGCTGAAACCAAACAGTGTTGCATCTGCCAGAATCATTCCACGCAGATTGTGCTCTTGCTGCGTTTCGGCATAGGTTGCGACGATTGCACCGCCCAGAGAGTGCCCCACAAGAAGTACATCCTCTAGACCAAGATGGTCAATTAGCTCCCGGATATCCTGGGCCATGCGTTTCTGGCGATTGTTGCCGGCCACCTTCATGGAGCGGCCATGACCTCTGGGGTCCAGACAAACGACCTGAAATCGCTGCGAGAGAACCGGGACGGCATACTTCCACATAGTGAGTGCTTCGCCGAAGCCGGGAATCAGAACAATAGGGCGCCCTTCACCGGTAACCTCATAGTAGAGCCAAAGTCCATCCGAGGTCTGAAAAAAATTATCCTTCGTTGCCACGAAAATTCCTCCTGCTTTTGTAAATACTTTCACTTTTTGGCCGAAAAGCTTTGTAAGTTTATTATATATACACAATTGCATTTTGTAAAATTCATAATTATAATAAAAATAATAGCCTGAGACTATGATAGAGAATGCGGAGGTCTGAAGATGTCTTTTCGGGAATTGGAATACATCATGGGGATTGAAAAATATCATAACATCACAAAAGCGGCAGAGGCAATGTTTATTTCTCAGCCAACGCTTTCAAAATTCCTACAGAGTTACGAAAAAGAACTGGGCTTGCGCCTATTTGAACGAAGCGGGAATCGATACTATCTGACCTACGCCGGAGAGCGATATCTGCACTATGCACAGCAGATCCTTCTGTTGGAAGGGGATATGAAACGGGAATTGGAAGAACTGGCGGCAAATCGCCGGGGCAGATTGTCGATAGGCTATCAGATGAACCGCTCGGCCTATGCAGTGCCGTTAACGATTCCCAAATTCAAGGCGGAGTTCCCGGAAGTGAATATCAGCATTCAGGAGCGCTCCAGCGAAGCATTGGAGCAGATGCTGCTGGATGGCGCACTGGATATTGTGGTGTTCAATTACCCGGTACGGAATCCGCAGCTGGATTACGAGGTGATCGACCAGGAGGAGCTCCTGCTCATTACGCCATGGGATCATCCCCTTTACAGCAAGCAGGTGGAGGTAGAAAGCCGCCGCCATCCATATATGGACCTGACGCTATTTGCTCAGGAGCCATTTATCCTCCAGCACAGCGACCAGACCACCGGGCGTGCAGCCAGGGAAATCCTGGAGGACATGGGAATTTCACCGCCGATTGTCCTAAAGACTCGGAACATAGAGGGAACTGTGCGTCTGGTAGAGGCGGGGGTTGGTTGCAGCTTTGTGATTGAATCCGGCTTGATGCGTGCGGCCAACATTCTTTCCAACGTGCGCAGCTTTTCGGTCGGACAGACGAGCCGAAATGTGGATTTGGTGGTGGCCCATCGAAAGAGCGACTATCTGACCAAACATGCACAAAGCTATATTCGTATTCTGCGTGACAGCATTCGGCGAACATAGCCCCCAAAAAACGCCCTTCCGAAGGGCAGCAGGAAACGCTGCTTTCCGGAAGGGCGCAAGTCTACCTGCTTCTTTGCGGGCAGAAGTAACATTATTTGCGTGTCATTTTGTTCAGAATTGCCGTTGCCAGAACGATGATACCGATGACCAGGAAAATTCCGGCCATGCCCTTTGCAAAGATGGGGAGCGTCTGGGCCAGTGCTTCGGGATGGAGCATTGCATTCACCTCCTCAGACACCCATCAGGGTGAGGATCAGTCCGCCTGCGATCACCGAGGCAATCTGCCCGGAGACGTTGACGCTGACGGAGTACATCAGCAAAAAGTTCTGATTGTCCTCCTTGAGCCCCATCTGGTTTACCACTCTGCCGCTCATGGGGAAGGCGGAAATGCCTGCCGCGCCGATCATGGGATTGATTTTCTTGCCCTCCGGCAGGAAGAGGTTAATGAGCTTGGCAAACAGCACGCCGCCAACGGTGTCGCCCACAAAGGCCACCAGGCCCAGGGCCAGGATCAGCAGGGTGTCCGGCTGCACAAACTGCTCTGCGGTCATCTGGCTCGCCACCGTCAGGCCCAGCACAATGGTGATGAGATTGGCAAGGGTCGTCTGGGCGGTCTCGGACAGGGCATTCAGCACACCGCACTCCCGCAGCAGGTTGCCGAACATGAGAAAGCCAACCAGGCTTGCGCTGGTCGGGGCTACAAGCCCGGCAATGACGGTGACGAGGATGGGGAAGAGAATTCGGGTCAGGCGGCTGACATTGCCCTTCTGATAGGGCATCCGGATCAGGCGCTCCTTTTTGGTCGTGACCAGTCGGATGACCGGGGGCTGGACAATGGGCACCAGTGCCATATAGCTATAGGCGGCTACCATAATGGCCCCTAAGTATTTAGAACCCAGGGTGTTGGCAACGAAAATCGCCGTGGGGCCGTCTGCCGCGCCGATGATGGCGATGGAGGCCGCATCCTTCAAATCAAAGAAGAAGCCTGCCAGGACCAGGGTCAGGAAAATGCCTGCCTGTGCCGCTGCACCGAAAAACAGCAGCCAGGGCTTTTCCAGCAGGGGCCCGAAATCGATCATGGCCCCGATGCCGATGAACAGCAGCAGCGGGAACAGCTCGTTGGCGATGCCAGCGCCGAACAAAATGTCAAGCGCACCGGCCTCCGCCACGCCCTCATACACCTGCGTCACCGCGCCGGACATTGGCAGATTCACCAGAATCGCGCCGAAGCCCATCGGCAGCAGCAGCGCCGGCTCCATCTCTTTTTTGATAGCCAGATAGATAAGCAGCGCGCCGATCGCCCACATCACCACCTGCTGCCATTGCAGATTCGCCAGATTCGCAAAAATCGTCATACCGTTTCCTCCCAACAAGGTTTTCATGGATTCGCGCATTGGACGCAGCGGTTCCGCGATGGTTCCAAAATTTCAATTCATCTTAACGGAATCTTAATACCAGTCTGCGGAACTTGTGAATTTTTTGCGCTGCCGTCCGCTGGGGTTTACAAAATGACATTTTTTTAGTATAATAAGCAGGATTTTGAACGTGCGATCCCGTGCGAAGGAGGCGAGGCCATGCGGGAAATTTTCCGGACGATCCGGGACTTTTGCAAAAAAGCGGACATGATTTTGCTCGCGCTCTGCGTGGCAGCGTCGGTCTTTGGCATTGTCGCCATCTCCAGCGCGACGAACTTCCTCGGCGGCGGACGCTACGTCCGCACACAGATCATTGCGCTGGTGCTCGGTGTGATCTGCTACATTCTGCTCACGCTGATCGACGTTGACATCATCGCCGAGCGGCGCGAGCTGCTGCTCCTGTTCTGCACGGTCTTCATTGCGCTGCTCTTCAAATGGGGCGACACGCAGCAGGGCAACCGCAGCTGGCTGAACTTCAGCTTCCTCCCCTTCAGCATCCAGCCCGCCGAGCTCTGCAAAATTCCCTTCATCCTCATCATCGCCAAGATCATGAGCGTCAAGCAGAACAAGCTCTCCGCCCCGACGACAATCTTGCAGATCGGCGGCGTCACAATCTTCCTGTTTGTGCTCATCGTTGCCGCGTCGGAAGAC
>OLOX01001661.1_pt1 | contig 20284 bp, 32 predicted proteins | sample 1672091 | NCBI WGS metagenome assembly OLOX01 (sample SAMEA3136644, study PRJEB25190) | human gut metagenome | reverse complement strand
AATTATAATAGAAAAATTTTAAAAGTAACACATTTCCCCAAAGAGTTAGTTATATGTGCATAGCTAGCTCTTTTATTATAGTTATTAATTATACTAGATAAATTAATATAAATAGTTGTGCTGATGTAAATTCCGTTGTTTTATATAACTGATGTATTAAATCTAAGACAATTCTAGTTAAGTCTTAGATTTTTATAAATAGTATTTAGTACATATAAGAAATATCTATGAACGTTGATAGTGAGGAAACTTTAAGTATAGAATAAGAGCTAGCTAACTATTCTAACTGTAAAGAATATAATGAGATTTATATGTATTAAGTAGTGTTTATAATATAACGAAAGAGGTGTTGTTATGAGTATACAAGAAAAAATACAAAAACATGTAAAAGAGAAGTGTAAATATTGTTTAAAAGAAGATTGCGACGGAATACATATTAATACAAATAATGAAGCAACATGTGAGAGAGAACGCGAGGAATAGAGTATGATACAATGTTTAATAAATAATAAGATATGTTCAAATGCAAACAAAAGATGTAAAAACTGTGTATTTGATGAATGTAAAGAAGTGATAAATATGAATGAAGAAATACAAAAGTATGAAGATATAGAAAACATGAGAAGATTAAAGAAAGAATTACCAGAGCAGTGTAAAAACTGTTCTTTTTTAGAAATTATAAACTTACGAGAAAACAAAGTATTTTGTCCTTACATGATTAAAGAAAGGTGTTTAATAAAATGAAATTCAAAATAAATAATACAGAGTGAACCATAGAAGAAGTAGATGAAGCTACAATAAATAATGAGATGAAGAGTGATGGTATTTTAGGGTTAACAATATATAAAACTCAAACTATAATGTTGTTAAAAGATCAAGCTAACATAATAAAGACATTGAAACACGAACTAACTCATGTATGGTTATATGAATATGGTCATAATCAAAATGATGATAAAACATTTTGCTATGAAGATGTATGTGAGATAATTGCAAGTAGTAATGATTTCATAAATGAAATAGTAGAACAATATAGGAGAAACAATTAATATTATATCAACATAATAAATATTTTAAGGAGAAAATGTAAAATGTATTTAAAAGTAAAAGCAAAGAAAATAAAAAATTTGAGTGTAAAAATAGCTCAAGAAAAAAATAACCTAGTTGTAAATATATTAAATAAAAAAGGATACGAATGTGATAATTCACAAATAAGTCAAATAAAAGCAAATAGAAAATTAAATTCAGAACAGAAAAAAGTAATATTAGAAAATCAAAACGAAAAAGTATCAAAAATTGGAAGTTACTATGTATGGGAAGCAGATGTTATAGTAAAGATAGTAGACAAAGTAACAGGGAAAGAGGTATAAAACTATGTGGAACATATTTTTAGGAATAATATTAAGTTGTTTAGGAGTAATAGCAATAGCATTTACTCTTTTTATTTTTGTTACAATAATAGATGTAATGATAAAACAATTTAAAAGAAAATAGAAGAAAGAGAGGTAATCTTATATGACAGATGCGCAAAAAAGATTTTGCGATGAATATTTAATAGACCTTAATGCAACAAGAGCATATAAGGTTGCTTATCCTAATTGTAAAAAAGATGAAACAGCAAGAGCAAATGGAAGTAGACTGCTAACAAAAGCTAACATCCAAATATATGTATCAGATAAAATAAAAGAACGAGAACAAAGAACAGAAATAACACAGGATATGGTAATAAAAGAATTAGCAGCAATAGCTTTTTCAAAGGCAAGTGATTATGCAAAATTAAAGAAGATGAAAAGAAATATACCAATATTCGATGGAGAATATATAGTTGATTATAAGGAAGAAGAATATACTGGAATAGAGTTTACACCTACCGATGAATTGACAGAAGAACAAAAAAAGGCATTATCTGGAATAAAAGAAGGCAAATTTGGAATACAAGTAGATTCATGTGATAAAGTTAGAGCTCTTGAATTGTTAGGAAGGCATTTAGGAATATTTAATGACAAAATAGATGTAAATGTTAAAGAAAAAGAAGAAAAGAAAAATGCTATATCTGACATATTAAATCAAATGCAAAGTGCAGATGATGTGTAATGTTAAAGTTAAGTCAAAAATATAAAGAGTTCTTACAAACCAAATGCAAGAGAGAGTTTTTAGAAGGAACAACCGCAGCAGGAAAAACAACAGTAGGAATATTTAAGTTTATGTGTATGGTTGCTGATTCTGATAAAAAGTATCATATCATTGCAGGCGATGATGTAGGAACCGTAGAAAAAAATGTAATAAACTCTGAAAATGGTTTACTAGAACAGTTCGAAGATATAGCAGAGTATTGGCCAAAAGGAAAAGATAAAATAAGATTACCACATATAAGATATGATACAAATAAAGGTGAAAAGATAATATATGTATGTGGTTATGGTGATAAAAAAAGATGGAAAAAGGTCCTAGGTGGACAAGTTGGTTGTGTATATCTTGATGAAGTAAATTTAGCAGATATGGAGTTTATGAGAGAAGTTACACATAGATGTAAATACATGATGACTACATCAAATCCTGATGACCCATCACTAGACATTTACAAAGAATTTATAAATAAAAGTAGACCAATACCAAAGTATGAACAAGATTATCCAACAGAGCTATTAAAAGAATTAAAAGAACCTCATGTGCAAGGTTGGGTACATTGGTATTTTACTTTTTATGATAATGCAGCATTAACCAAAGAAGATATACAAGAAAAAATAGACGCAACACCGATAGGAACAAAAATGTATAAAAACAAAATACAAGGACTAAGAGGAAAAGCAACAGGCTTATGCTTCAATTTACAACCTAAAAATATAATAACAGTAGAAGAAGCAAAGAAAATGAAATTTAAACTATTTTCTATTGGTTGTGATACATCATACTCAAAAGAAAGCCACGACAAAGTAACATTAGAAGGCATAGGCATAACAACAGATAATAAATGTGTTTTATTGAAAGAAAGAACATTTAATAATAGAGATAGAACAATACCATTCGCACCATCCGATGTAGTTCAATGGATCGTTGAATTTATGGAAGAGTTCAAAAACGAATGGGGATTTGCAAGAACTTGTTTTATAGATAATGCGGACCAGGGAACAATAATGGAAGCAAACAAAGCAAAAAGACAAAATGCTTTAGTATATAACTTTGAAGATGCATGGAAAAAGACAAAAATAATCACTAGGGTTCAACTACAAGAAAGTTGGATGAATACTGGTGATTTTTTAATTGTTGAAACTTGCAAGGACTATATAGATGAGTGTAACAAATATTCATTTGATGAGAATAATCAACCCGAAGATGGTAACGACCACTCAATAAATGGCTGCCAGTATGCCTGGTTACCACACAAAAAGAAAATTGGTAATTGGGAAGTAATAAAGAAATTGATTAAAGATGAAAGCGAGGAATAAAAATATGGGAAGTAAAGAATTTATTGAAAAGTGTAAAAAAATAGTGAAACAATATGCAATAGAGCATTTAGACAAAAGCGATAATGTTCCAGAATTTGAAGTATTTGATGTATGGTATTGCAAAACATTACAAAATCATAAAGCATTGTTAAGTACAAGCCTATTTGATGGCATGTATTATAAATGCACATACAACGGAGATAAAAAAGAATTATATTTTGATGCTTATAAGAAATTTGAAAATAAATGTATAAAGTTAGGAGAATAAAATGGGAACAGTCAATGACAAAATAAAGAATGTAATAAGAAATTGGTTAGAAATACAACCAAGTGTAGGAGATACAATAACAATCCAAGAAACAAATACATTTGAAGGCAACTGTTTTAGAAATCTATTGTGGTATAGAGGAGATGCATCAGAGTTGCATCAATATTATACACAAACAGATGACTTAATGGGAAATGCAAAATTCTGGGCAGCCCAGAGTACAACGGGTATAAATATTAGAAAAATACATACAGGGTTGCCTTCTATGATAGTTGATATGTTAGCCGATATAATTGTTGATAGTTTTAATAAAATAGAAGTTAAAGGAAACAACGAAGCACAAACAAATTGGGAAGAAATAGCAAAAGAAAATGACTTCAAAGAAACATTAAAACAAGCAATAATTGATGTATTTGTGCAATGTGATGGTGCTTTTAAAATAAGTTATGACACAGATATAAGTAAATATCCTATAATAGAGTTTTACTCTGGACAAGATGTCGACTATGAATATACAAGAGGAAGAATAACAGGAATAAACTTTAAAAATAAATATTCTAAAAAAGATGCTTGTTATACTTTATTTGAAAAGTATTCTAAAGACGGTATAAAATATGAATTATATAAAAATGACAAGCTAATGAAAGATTACAATTCTATTCCAGAAACAGCAGACTTGAAAGAACCAACAGATACTAAATTTATGATGGCTGTGCCTATGATGTTCAATAAATCAAAGAAATATAAAGGTAGAGGACAAAGCATAATAGAAAAGAAATTAGATGCTTTTGATAGTTTTGATGAAGTGTGGAGTAAATGGATCGATGCATTAAGAGATAACAGAACAATAACATATATTCCAGAGGATCTAATACCAACAAATGAAAATGGGGATTTATTAAAACCTAATACATTTGATAATAGATATGCTAAAGTAGGAAGCACAACGTCAGAAACAGAAAGTAGCAAAATTACAAGAGAAAAGGGAGATTTTGATTATGAAGGAATGCTACAGTCATATATAACAGCATTAGATTTGTGTTTACAAGGTTTAATAAGTCCATCAACATTAGGAATAGATGTAAAAAAATTAGACAATGCAGATGCACAAAGAGAAAAAGAAAAAGCAACACAATATACAAGAGGGAAAGTAATAGATGTATTAGAAAAAGTTATTCCTAAGTTAGTTGAAATATGTTTAAAAACATATGATAAAGCACAGAAAAAAACAGCAGGTAAATATGAAGCAACGGTAGATTTTAAAGAATATGCTAATCCAAGTTTTGAAGCAACAGTAGAAACAGTTTCAAAAGCTAGGCCAGGACAAAATGTAATGAGCATTGAAAAGACTGTAGATACAATGTACGGAGATAGCTTAACAAAAGAAGAAAAAGAGGAAGAAGTAAAAAGACTAAAAGAAGAAGCAGGAATAATTCAAAAAGAAGAACCTAATATAATGGAATCATTGCCAAATTTTAAAAAAATTTTATAAAAACTATTGACTTGTAACAAGTTACATAGGAGGTGGTAATTATAGCAAAAAGTAGAGCAGAATATATGAGAAACAGAAGAAAAGGAGTAAAACCATTTTATGTTGAGATAGAAGAAAAGAAAATGGAAAACTTTGAAAAAAAGTTAGAAAATGAAAACAAGACTAAAAAAGAGTGGCTTAATGAGAAAATTGATGAAGAATTAAAAAAGTAAAAAAAGAGAATAGCCTGTAAAGTTTGGAGACCAAACAGACTATTCAAGCACGAACTACTTGAAGTAATTCTATGAATATTATAACACATAGAATACCTAAATTTCAAGTAGTCGAAAGAAAATTTGAAAGGTAGGTATTTTATTATGGAAAAATTAAATTTATTAGATGAATTAGAAGGAGCAGAAGGCTATTTATCAGGAGATATGCAACAACTAGCATATATACAAGACAATTTAGAGGCAATGAAACGAGGAGATAGAATAGTAGATATACCATTTGTAATAAATAGTATAGAAACATTATTTAAAGCAATGCTTTATAACCAACAAAATATGAAGAATGCAATAGATAAAGCATATACCCTAAAGAAATTAGGAGGTGCTAAATAATGAAAGAAATATGGAAAGATATTAAAGGTTATGAGGGATTGTATCAAGTCAGCAACTTTGGAAGAGTAAAAAGAATAGGAAAGTATAAAAATCAATTTAATACTGAATGGGAAAGTAATAAATGTTTAAAAATGAATAAAGATAGAGATGGCTATTGCCTAGTACATTTAAGTAAATACGGAATAGCAAAATGTAAAAAAGTACATAGATTAGTTGCAGAGAGTTTTATAGAAAATCCTAAAAATTATGAAATGGTTAATCATAAAAACGAAATAAAAGATGACAACAGAGTTGAAAATTTAGAATGGTGCGATGTTACTTATAACAATAATTACAAATCGGCATTAACAAGAAAATATAAAAAAGTTGAAATGTTAAATCAAGAAGGAATTGTACTAAAAGAATATGAAAGTATATTACAAGCTAGTATAGAAAATAATTTAGATAAAAGCCATATTGTAAAATGCTGTAAAGGAAAAATAAAAACAACAGGTGGTTATAAATGGAGATATAAAGAAGACTAAAAAGGTCTTCTTTTTTGAGGTGGCAAAATTGAATAATGATTATGATATTAAGAAAATATTTGAGGATATAGAATTAGAACTTATAAAAAGTATGAAGAGGACTCTCTGGTCGCACCAACAGGACGAAGAGGCTAAAAATTTTAAATGGCGGTCAATGGCAAGCACTTAAATTAAAACAATTTGAAGATTACAAAAAAGCAAATAAAGAAATATTTAACAACAACACAAAAGGGTTAAATAGATATTTATATAAACATATAAAACAACAATTCAAAGAAGGTGCAGGAAGAACAAATAAACAGGCAATACAGTCAGGAATTATAAGAAAAGAAGATTCACAATTAAGTGGATCTTTTTTTGGATTAAATCATAGAAAATTAGATGCATTAATAAAAAGTACTAAAACAGATATGAAAGATGTAAAATATGCAACTTTAAGAATGGCGAACGACCAATATAGACAAATAATATATAAAGCACAAGTATTTGCTAATACAGGAGCAGGAACAGTAAAACAAGCTATTGATATGGCAAGTAAAGAATTTTTAGCAAGAGGCTTTAATTGTATTGAATATAAAAATGGTACAAGACATAATATAGCAGATTATTGCGATATGGCTATTAGAACAGCTAACAAAAGAGCTAATCTAATGGGTGAAGGCGAAATGCGAAAAAAATTAGGCAATTCATTAGTATATATTTCAAAACATGGTGGAGCTTGTGATAAATGTACGCCGTGGGAAGGAAGAGTATATATAGACGATGTATGGTCTGGAGGAAAAGAAGATGATGGAGAATATCCATTATTAAGTACTGCAATAGCAGGAGGTTTATTTCACCCTAGGTGTCAGCATGGTGCTAGTACATATTATGAAGGTATAAATGATGAATCAAAAGAAGTGACTCAAGCAAAACAGAACTATAATGAAGAAGATAAATATACTCAATATTTACAACAAAGACAGAAACAGTATCAAAGATTAGCGGCAGGAAGTTTATTACCTGAAAATATAATAAATTATCAAAACAAGGCCAATGCATTGCAAAATCAAATAAAAAGTAGTAAAATAAGTCTAACAGACGATGAACAATACGCAATAAACCAATACATCAGTTCAGAAAGTTATAAAATAAATGAACTATTAAGAAATAATCTTAAACTAGATGATATTCAAGAAAATATAGTTAAACAGTTAGATAAAGCATTAGATAAATGTAGAAATTATAATGGGAATATAGTTAGGGTTTTAGATATAACAGATAAGAAAGAATTAGAAAAATTTATACATATGAATAAGCTTAATAAACCAATAATGTTTAATGAATATTTATCTTTTTCAAGTAGAAACGATTACAATAAAAATGCTAATGTAATAATATATACAGCATCAAACAAAGCAAAAGATTTAAGAAACTTTAATCCAAACGAATCTGAAATATTATATCCAAGAAACAGTAAGTTTGTTGTTGAAAAAACAAAGAAAGTAGATGGTAAATATTATTTATTGTGGAGGGAAATTTAATGGATAATCCTAGATGGATAAATGAAATACCTAAACCAATTCTAATAAATGAGGAAGTTGAAATAACAGATGAAATGAAAAAAGAAGCAGAGGAATTTTCAAAAGCCGTTGAAAAAGGAAAAATTGATGAATGGTTTAATAAAAAATAATTTTTTTTATTAAACGACAGATTTCGACATCATATTGCAAAAAAATAATAGTATAATCTTGTTACATTAAACGTAAAAGGAGGAATTTTATGTATTGCCCAAAATGCAGAAATATAATAAGTGATGATAGTAGATTTTGCTCAAAATGCGGTTATAAAATACAATCAATTACTACTACAAACAACAATCAGAATATGATGTCAAATGCAGAGTTACAAGCTAGATTACAATTAGAGCAATTAAAGATGCAACAACAACAAATGCAAATACAGCAACAACAGTTACAAATACAACAACAGCAATATAATTCTATGATAAAGTGTCCGAAATGTGGATCTACTTCTATATCATCAAATAAAAAAGGATATGGAGTTGTAAAAGGCGGTTTAGGCGCAATTACCGCTATGGGATTAGCACCATTTACAGGTGGAGCTTCTTTAGCAGTTGGAGCGATTGGGGCAGGAGCTGGAAATATTGGCAGAAACAAAGTAATATGTACTTGTATGAATTGTGGATATAAATTTAAACCTAAAAAGAGATAATAATTTAATTTGACACTCAAATGAGTGTCTTTTTTTATATACAAGTTTAGTGTAACGGTAGCACAACAGTCTCCAAAACTGTTTGTAGTGGTTCGAATCCACTAACTTGCGCCATTTTTAGAATTAGAGCTTTTAATAGGCTCTTTTTTTATTGCAAAAATTATGGTCGACGGACCTTAAACGGGGGAGGTTCCAATATGGAAGACGAAAAAAAAGAAAATGTAGATACTCAAACTGCAACAGATAATGCTCAAAAAGAGCAAAAAACTGAAAACAAAAATGAGGGTGAGAAAACTAAAAAACAAGTAGCACAAAAAAGTGACGATGGTTCAATAGTTTTCAAAAATCAAGATGAGTTAGATGGATTTATTAGAAGAATGTATGCCAAAGGTGCTGAAAAAGCAGAACAAGGTGAAACTTCTAAACAAGTTCAAGACACTCAAAACAAGCAAGAAGACAAAGGGCAAGAAGAACAAAAAGAGACTGTTCAAACAGACTATACTGACAAAATAGCGCTTGCTATGGCCAAAGCAGGTGTTGATGTTAAGAAAGTTGAAAGAGCAGCAAGATTAGTTGATATGTCAAAAGTTCTAGAAAATGGTGTATTAGATGCAAAGAAACTAGAAGATGAAATCAACTCAGTAATTTCTGAATTTCCTGAGCTAAAAATGGCAAAGGAAGAAGAAAAAGAAGAAAAGGGATTTAAATTCGGAGCAACACAAAATAACTCTGATGAAAATCAAAAAAACAAAAAGCCTGCAGCCACAAAAAGATGGAACAGGTTTAATTCATTTTAGGAGGTAATTAATTATGTCATTGAATTATGCAGAGGTATGGTCTCCAGACCTATTAGAAATTATGGAGCAAGAATCTTTAACTTCACCATTTGTAACTACAGCAGTTAAATGGTTAAGTGCAAAAACATTTCATTTTACACAAATGAGTACAAGTGGTTATAAATCACATAGTAGATTAGGTGGATGGAATAAAGGAACATTTGCACAAGCTGATGTACCTTTTACATTAACACATGATAGAGATATTTCATTCTTAGTGGATAAAATAGATGTAGATGAAACAAATGAAACAGCATCTATAAAAAATATTTCAGAAGTATTTCATAAAACACAACAAATACCAGAGATGGATGCATACTTTTATTCTAAAGTTGCTACAGAAGCACAAAAATTAGCAGGATATCATAGTTCAACAGCATTATCTTCATATACAAAAGAAAATGTATATGGAAAATTAAAAGCAATGTTAAGCGCTGGAAAATTAAGAAGATATGTGGCAAAAGGTGCATTAATTGCATACGTAAATTCTACAATTATGGATTTATTAGAACAATCTACAGATTTTACAAGAAAAATAGAAATGACACAAATTGCAGAGGGTGGAATTGGAATAGAAACTAGAATTACGGATATTGATGGAGTAACATTAATAGAAGTAATTGACGATGAAAGGTTTTATGATAAATTTGATTTTACTGACGGATTTGTACCTGTTAAAAAGGTTGCCGCAGATGAAAGCAAAAATATAGCAGCTGTAATAGGATCTCATAAAATTAACGTATTAATAGCATCTCCACTAACTGTAAAAACAGTTCCAAAAATTTCAAGCATTTATTACTTTAATCCGGGTCAACATACAGAAGGAGATGGCTATCTATATCAAGATAGAAGTTTATCTGATACATTTGTATTCCCAAATGGAAAAGATAATAAAATTGACAGTATATATGTTGATGTTGATACAACTGAATATGCTGGAGAATAGGAGGTTACTATGTCAAAAATAAGAGTAGTAAAAGATAATGTATTATTATCTATCGAAGAGGAAGAATTAGCACAATATGAGGCAAGAGGATATTCTAAATTAGGAGCTACTAAAAAAGTAGCTTCTAAAGATTTAGAAAAAGAATTAAAGAAAATTGCAGAACTTAATAAAGAATTAACAGCAAAAATAACAAAAGTTGAAGAAGAAAAGGCTGAATTAGTAAAACTTAATAAGGAATTAACAGCAAAAATTGCAGAATTAGAAAAGAAAGTAAAATAAGAGGTGTTGCAAATGATAAATGTTTATGCAACAAAAGAGGATTACTCAAAATATGGTTCTAAAGTATTAGAAAATGAAGAAATAGAAAAATATTTAGAGTTAGCCTCAATAAATATTAACAGAGCTACATTAACAAGAATTGAAAGAAAAGGATTTGATAATTTAACATCACAGCAAAAAGATTTAATAATCAAAGCAACTTGCTTACAAGCTGAATATATAAAAGAAGAAGGCATATATGATGATAATAGTATATCTAGTTATTCGATAGGTGGAGACTTAACAGTAAATGAAAAGGAATCACAAGATATGGCAGATAAACTTAAAATATCAAAATTAGCTTTTTTCTATTTAAAAAGAACAGGATTAACAAATAGGGTTATATGATAAAGAGGTTAAATCCAAAGCACTTGGAAAGATTATTAAATAATAAATGTGATGTAGTTATATATCAAGAAGGCTTATCAGAGGATGGTGAGCCTTTGACTTCTTTAAATTTAGAAAATCAAAAATGTAGATTTGTTGAAAAAACTAAAATTATAATTAGTCCAGATGGAAGAAAAGTGGAACTTGTAGGAAAGGTACTACTACTAGGAGACATCGCGCCCAATATTAAAAAAATAAGTGGTGGACAAGTTGTTATAAATCAAGTAGAATACGAAATTTATCAAGCAAGTAGACCTAGAAATCCAAACGGAACCGTTCATCATACAACATTGGAGTTGGTTTAATATGAAAATAACATATAATACTAAAAATATAAATGAAATATTAGAAAATGCAAGATTAGCATTGATAGATACTGCAGAAGCGGTAAAAACAGATTTAATTCAAAGTCAAACAATGCCATTTGATACTGGTACAATGCAAAATGATAGCACTTTTGTAGATGATAAAAAAGTTATGAAAGGTGTTGCTAGAATAGTTGTAGATACAGTATATGTAAGAAAAATTTATTTTGATCCAGAAATACACATAAAACAAGGAAAAAATTCTAATGCAAAACAGTATTATTTTGATGATTATATTTCTGGGAATAAAAAGGATTTACCAATAAAATATTTTAAACAAATGTTAAAAAGGAGAAATAGATAATGATAGCAAGAATTAGTGTATCTAAAATAAGAGATTATTTAAAAACTGTTATTACAGAATGTCCAAAGTGGTATATAGGACAAATGGATGAAAATCAAGACAAAGCTATTAGTGTATATGCTAATCGTAGACAATTAGAAGATAATTCTAAATATAAAAAGTTGAAAAGTTATGGAATATTACCAGTTACATTACTGTTAAGATGGACTAAAAATTATAATATGGCTGAAATAATGGCAAATAAGATTTATGAACTATTAGACTGTAGTTCTTTTTTTATTGATGATTATAATTGCTCGATTGAGTGCTTATATAATGGTCCTATTGATTTAGGAGCAGATGAAAACAACGTTTATAAGTTTTCAATAGAATTTAATTTATTATATAGAAAGGGTGAAAATAATGGCAACTAAAACAGGAGTATATCCAGTGTATGAAAACCAATTTCAAGTTGGATCTACTAAAGAAGGTTTAAATGATATAGCAGATATGGAAAGTTTCTCAGTAAAATTAGACAATGGAGTAGAAGAATGGAATCCATTGGACCAAAAAGGATGGGTTAGAAGATTAATGACTTCTAAATCTGTTACAATATCAATATCAGGAAAAAGAAACTTTGGAGATACTGGTAATGATTATGTAGCAGGATTAGCCTTAAAAAACGGAAGAGATGTTGAAGGATGTTTACAATGGACATTCCCAAATGGTGCAACATTATTATTTGAAAATGCTATTTACAACATAACAAACTGGGGAGCCGGAAAATCAACAGAAGTTATTCCACTTGAATTTGATGTAATGTCAAATGGAAAACCAACATACACAGAAGCATCACCACAAAGTGTTGAAACTACACAAGCGGTAAAAAAATAAGATATTAAAAAGTAAGAGGTCTTTAAAGACCTCTTACAAATATATTTAGGAGGAATTTAAAATGGCAAATATAGATATTAGTTCAAAATTAAGTCATGAACCACAAACAATAACAATAGCAGAAGGAAAAACATATGAAGTAGACTGCGGAGCAGAAACAATGCTAAAAGCACAAGATTTATTTAAAAAAGATGATAGTTTAGATGGATTATTTAAAGCAATAGAATTATTACTAGGAAAAGAAGCATTAGAAGAAATAAAAGGAATGAAAGTAAAAGTTGCAGACTTAAAAGTTATTATTATAGCAATAATGGCACAAGTAAATGAAATTACTTATGAGGAAATGGAAAAACGATTTCAAAGCAAATAATGAAACAGAATTATGGTACGACATGGAAGAAGACTGGCTTTTGATTGAGGCAAGTTTAGCAAAACAATATGGAATAAGAATAAGAAAAGAAATAGACACAATGAGTTATGCAGAATTGTGTAATCTTATATCTGGGTTGATGCCAGATACACCACTGCGGAAACATTATTCAAATTCGCAGTGAAGATGATGAAGAAATGTTAAAAAACTTCACACAAGAGCAAAAAAATATAAGATGGAAATATAGAAATAAATTAGCAAAGAAAATGAGCAAAGAAGATTATGAAAAAGTTATTACAGAATTTCAAAAAGCATTTAAAGAAATGGCTGGTGATAACAAATGATAGAAGTAAGATGCCCAAACTGTAATCAACTTTTGTTAAAAGTTGAACGATGTAAGGGCGAAATAAAATGTATACGATGTAAGAAAACAATAAAAATTAACATAGATAAAAAAGATAGAGTGAGCAACACGACTATTATTAGTGAGTAGTTAGCCAATACCTACTTTGAATTTTGAAAGGAAGGAGGAGTAGGTATGAGCACTAATGTGGGAGCAGTTGATTTCGAATTACTATTAAACTCTAATCCGTTTAATCGAGGACTTAAAAACGCAGGAAATACAATAAAAAGTTCTGGAATTGAAAGTTCTTTAAAAGGAATAGGTAAACTTGCTTTGGCAGCGTTTTCTGTAAAAGCTATAGTAAATTTTGGAAAAGAATGTATTAACTTAGGTTCAGATTTAGCAGAAGTTCAGAATGTGGTAGATGTTACATTTGGAAATTTAAATACAGAAGTAAATAAGTTTGCAGAGAATGCAATCGATAAATTTGGATTAGGACAAACTGTAACAAAAAAATATGTTGGTACATTTGGAGCAATGGCAAAAGCATTTAACTTTTCTAATAAAGAAGCGTTAGCAATGTCAGAAACTTTAACAGGACTTACAGGTGATGTTGCTTCTTTTTACAATTTATCAAGCGATGAAGCTTATACAAAGTTAAAATCAGTATTCACAGGAGAAACAGAAACACTTAAAGATTTAGGTGTTGTAATGACACAAAATGCATTAGACCAATATGCATTAGCGAATGGATATGGAAGAACAACTGCTAAAATGTCAGAGCAAGAGAAAGTTGCACTAAGATATAAGTTTGTGTTAGACAAGTTAAGTTTAGCCAATGGAGATTTTGCAAGGACTAGTGATAGTTGGGCAAACCAAACAAGGGTATTAGGCTTAAGATTTAATGAACTAAAGGCAACTTTAGGACAAGGATTTATTAACATATTTACACCGATAGTAAAAGGAATAAATATGGTACTATCTAAACTTCAAGTGTTGGCAAATGCTTTTAAATCATTTACAGAAATGATATTTGGAAATGCTAGTGGAGATGATAGCACAAGTACTGTTTCAGACTTAGCGTCAGATGCATCAAAAGCAAGTGATGCGGTAAGTGGTATAGGAGATAGTGCTAAAAAATCTGCTAAAGATCTAAAATATTTAGCATCTTTTGATACTGCTCAAATTTTAAAAAGTGATAGTGATGACAGTGGTTCTGGAAGCGGAAGTGGAGATCTAAATACTTCAGGTTTTGGAGATATGGGTAATTCACTACTAGAACAAGCAAATTCAAAAATGGACGAATTTACAAATAAAGCAAAAGAATTATTTAACATATTCAATAAAGGTTTTCAAGAAGGATTTGGCTATTTTGACTGGAATGGGTTTAAACAACAATTAATAAATATTAAGGAAAATTTAAAAGACATATTCACTTCATCGGAAGTTATAGGAGCATCAAAAAAATGGGTTAATACAGTTATATTAAATCTAGGAAGAATGGTTGGAAGTATAGCTAGTATAGGCATGACAATTGCTGATAATCTTGTAGGTGGATTTAATAAGTTTTTAGAACAAAATAAAAAAAGTTTACAAGAACATATAGTTAGAATGTTTGACTTATCGTCTAGAAGCCACGAAATACAAGGAAAGCTCGCCGTAACAGTAGCTGATATTTTTAGTGTTTTTAGAAGTGATAACGCAAAGCAAATAACTGCTGATTTATTAACAATTTTTACTGAAAGCTTTTTAAGTGTACAGGAAATAGCAATGCAATTTGGAATTGATGTTATTGAAGCTATAACAGAACCAATAAATCAGAACAAAGATGCAATTAAACAAGCAATAGAGGGAATGTTTGAATCATATGCTCCAGCTCTAAATGGAATCAAAGAAACTGTAGAAGAGACTTTTAGTAAAATAAGACAAACATATGATATATATGTAAAGCCAGCTTTTGAAAATCTAAAAAGCGGACTTACAAGTATTTTAGGAAAATTCTTAGAAGTATGGAACAATAACATAAAACCAGTTTTAGATGAGTTAGGTCAAAAAACTAATGAAGTTTGGACGCAACATTTACAGCCAATGTTTGGTTCAATTGTAGAATTTTTCGGAAAACTTATAAATGGTACAAGTGAATTGTGGAAGACATGGATTCAACCTTTAATAGAATGGATTATAAAGAATGTAGTACCTGTTTTAACACCAATTTTTCAGACTGTATGTAATATTTTTATGAATTTATATGCATATGTTGCAGATGTAATAAGCGGAATATTTGGCGTGTTGGGTGGACTAATAGACTTTATAGTAGGAATTTTTACCGGAGATTGGGATAAAGCTTGGAATGGCATAAAAGCTATTTTTGAAAATATTTGGAATATAGCAACAGCCTTTTTAAAATTAGCTTGGAACAATATGAAAGACATTGTTAAAGGTGGAGTAAGTTGGATAAAAGCAGAAATAAATCTATTTAAAAATAATATTTTTAATATTTGGAATGGCATGTGGGATAGATTTAAAAATACAGTTTCAAACGTATGGAACTGGATTCCAAATAAAATAAAAAGTTCTATAAATAGTGTAAAAAACATAATAAACAATATACTAAATAGCATAAGAAGCACGTGGAACAATGTCTGGAATGGAATGAAGACAGCTGTAACTAATTCATTTAGTGGAATATGGTCAGGCATTAAAAGTGTAGGAAATTCTGTATTAGGACGGAATTGAAAGAATGGTAAATGGAGCAATAAGAGGAATAAACGGTCTAATAAGAGGTGTTAATAATGTTAGTAGTATTGTAGGAAAATCTTTTGGAACGATATCTACAGTATCTCTTCCTAGGCTAGCACAAGGTGGTTATGTAAAAGCTAATACTCCACAACTAGCAATGATTGGTGATAATAGACATCAAGGTGAGGTTGTTGCACCAGAGGACAAATTAATATCATTATATAAGAAGGCTAATCAAGAAATGGGATTAGGAAATAATGAAAAAGTTATAGAATTACTTGAAAAAATAATACAAATTCTAATTAATTTAAGTCTTGATTTTAATTTATATATTGATGGATATGAGTTAAATAAAAGGCTTGAAAAAATTAAAAATAAAAATAGATTTGCAACGAATGGAGGCTAAATATGTATGAATCAAAATTAATAGTAAATAATATTCAAGTACCAGGAATTATTGAATTAATTCCTGGACCAGAGCCTCTATGGGGCGATGGAACTGGAAGAAATACATTAGATGGACATTATAGTGGTACTTTTATTGGATATTTTACAACTTTAGAAATAAAGTTTGGGATAGTATCAGATGAAGAATATAATTTAATAAAAAAATTGCTTGAACATCCTTTTTTAAGTGATGTTCAATTTTCATTAGAAAAGGACATGAGTAATTATAAACAAGGTGATTTATTTTCAGAAGATTTTTATAATGGTCAGGCAATAAAAAGTAGTCCACTTGCGTGTGGTGGTTATTGGGATAAATTTTCAGTAACGTTGACTGCAATAGATAGGAGGCCACAATTAACATGAGTGTAAGTAATGAATTTAAGAACATAACGAAAAAGATAAAACAGCAAAATATAAAGTTAAGCATATGTGATGGTGAATTAACAGTTAAAGATATACATTTTATGTCAGTTAATGTTTTTAACAAGTTACCTGTTTGGATGTTAAGAAAAAAGAAACAAGTTATTGCTAAAGAGTTAAAATATAGTTTTGATGGTCAATTGTTTAAAACAATAATGAAGCAAGTTGAAATCACTGTAAAAAATGCAAATGAAATAAAGGATAAAGATATTAATTTCCAATATGGACTATTTATTAATAACAAATTTGAATATATAGATTTAGGAAATTATTTTATAAAAGATATCGAAGATAGCAAGAAAAAAGATGAAATAACAGTAACAGGATATGATAGAATGATTAGATTTATGAAAACATTTAAACAATCAGAATTACAATTAACATATCCTTGCAAAATGTTAAAATTAGTTCAAAAAATGTGTGAAGTCTGTGGAGTAGAATTATATTCCACAGACTTTTATAATGCTGATTTAGATGTTGAAGAAGATTTTTTCACAGCACAGGAACTAACATATAGAGATGTTTTAGAAAAAATAGCACAGGCAACATTGACAACCGCATTTATAGAAGATAATAAATTGAATTTATATAAAGTAAGTAATGATGCTATAGAAAAAATAGACAAATCTTATTTGACAGATTTAACAATAAAAGAAAAATTTGGACCTGCAAATGCACTGGTTTTAGGTCGTGGAGATGTAGAAGACAATATTGAAGAAACAGACGAAAAGAGCATAGCACAAAATGGAAGATGTGAAATTAGATTTGATGAAAATGAATTTATTGAATTTCAAAGGAAAAAAGTTATTAAAGGAATGTTTGAACAGATAAAGGGACTTGAATATTATTCTTTTGAGGCTTCTGATGTTGGTGTAATGTGGTTAAAACCATGCGCATGTATAGAATTAGGAGATAAAGAAGATAGTTCATATAAGTCTTATTATTTGAAAGCAAATATTACAATTAATACTGGAATATCAAGTGATATAGGATCTGATTTAATTGAAGAAACGAATACAGAATATAAGGTAACAACAAAAGAAGAAAAGAAAACTTTAAAAGTTGAAAGATTGGCAAAAAAAAATGAAGGTTTAATTCAAGACTTAGTTGAAGAAACAACTGAAAATTCTAAAAAAATAACAAAACATGAACAAGATATAAACGGAATAACACAAAATGTAAGTAGTGTAGAAGAAAAATTAGAGACTGTAGAAAGTACAGCTAATACTGCTAAGAGTACTGCTGACACTGCAAAAAATATTGCTGACAATACTAACAATAATTTAAGTAGCAATTATTATACAAAGACAGAAACAAATTCACAAATAACACAAAAAGCAGAAAGTATAACAAGTGAAGTAAGTAAAACATATTCAACAAAAACAGAAACATCGACAGCAAAAACAGAAGCAATAAGTAGTGCAAATTCTAGCACAGATAACAAATTAAAAAATTATACTGAAACGACTAAGTTGGGAACAGCAATAGAACAAAACTATGAACATGTAAAGATAGCTTGGAATACTATTTGTGAGTATTTACAATTAGAAATTCTGAAAGGAAATGCTAGTTTAGTTGTTAGAGATGAAAACGGAAATCTAATAATGTCTTTAGATAAAACAGGACAACACTATTGGGTGCAAAAAGATAACGAGGATAAAAATATAGCAGAAACTACATTAAAAGAGATAACTATAAATAATGAAACTAAAAAAACCTTAATGTTTCTTCTAGACAATGCAGAGATGAATGGTGAAGGCATAATGGCATGGGGATATAAAAGTGGAAACAATATTTATCCTGTATTGTACGTTGGAAACTTTGGAAATGAAGAATTTGGACTACATCTAGCTACAGATTTAATTGCACATGCAAATGCTATTAAGTTTCAAAATGCAAGTATTGATGATGATGGAGCAAATTTATATCTAAGAACGTTAGGTGCTTTAAAAGTGATGGATACAGAAAACAATACTTGGATAGGACAAATATTTAAAGATGAAGGAAATTATGGTTTTTCTATAAAAGCCGATGATTTTACCATATTAGATTCTAGCGGACAAACTCCTTCTTTGTCAATGTATGAAAACGAAGCAGGAAGCAAAACGTTAGATTTATTCGAAAATTATGTTATGGCTGGAAACATTGCAAATATGAACAATTTAAAATATATGAGCGGTTCTACGTGGGAAGCAAGTGGAGATAAATATGGAATGCTGTATTGTACATTAAGAGACGGGCAAGAGTTTACAATAACAAGTTATTCTGCTACTTCAGACGAAAGACTAAAAGAAAATATAAAATCAACAAAATTAAATGCATTAGAAAGAATTAAAAAAATCAATCACATTCAATTCGATTGGAAAAATACAAAAGAACATGAAGAAATAGGATATATAGCACAAGAACTAGAAAAAATTGATAAAAATTATGTGTTTAAAATTCCAAATCCCAAAAATGACGATATGAAATATACTGTCAGAGAACTAGCAATCCTTGCTACTACAACTAAAGCCGTACAAGAATTAAACGAAAAAGTAGAGAAACAAGAAAAGATAATAAATAAATTATTAGAAAAATTAAATATAAAAAAGGAGGATTTAGATGCTTAAAACTAATTTTTTAGGACTTAATTACCACCCAAACCCAGCCACAAACACAGATGAAGTAGATGCAGAGAAATACTTTAATGAAAATTATTTTACTATAGATGCAAATGCAAAATCTGTTAATGAACAATTAAATGAACAGATTCGCAAAGTTGAACAACTTCAAACTGAGAACAGCGAGTTATCAAACAATATGCCGTGGAATACTACATCAGGCAAATCTCTACACATAACAGACTCTGCAAAGTACAGCAAGAATAAGCTAGAAATAAGTGGAGATATGAAGCAGGAAAATAGAAGTGGGAAGAATAAGTTTAAGATACCTGAAAGTGCAACTGGCTACGATGTAACATTAACTAAAAATGAAGACGGAACTTTTAATCTAAGTGGAACAGCTACAGGAAATGCAAGTTTTTTAGCATTTGTAGATTTAGATAAATCTGGGATAAAAAATGGCGCATCATACATTTTTCACTTTACAAAGAATTTGCAAGCAGGAGTAGAATTTAGAGCGGAAATGTACAATGGGACAAATTGGCTTAGAGCAATTGCACCTAACATAAATTCTACAACAAGCACTTCTACAGGAACAGCAAATACAGCAAATGCAACAAAAGTAAGGTTTGGAATTTTTGTTGCGTCTGGTACAACAGTAAATATACAAAATTTAGGAGTGCAACTAGAAGAAGGAACAACAGCAACAGAATTTGAGAAATACGGTGCAATGCCTTCTACAAAATTTCCTAGTATGCCAGTTGTGTGTACAGGAGTACAGAAGATT
>OLOX01001652.1_pt1 | contig 20314 bp, 3 predicted proteins | sample 1672091 | NCBI WGS metagenome assembly OLOX01 (sample SAMEA3136644, study PRJEB25190) | human gut metagenome | reverse complement strand
CTGACGTTGAGCAGTCGGGCGGAGCGCAGCACGATTGAGCTCAGAACGTCGTAGTACATGTTTAATGTTAAAGAGAATTTCTTTCTAACTTGACTGCACTCGCAGGAATCACTTGGTGAAATGAGTTATTTTTTGCTGGTTCCAACTGAAAATAGCTGGCAAGAAGACATGCATCTTATTGCCTATAGTGTCTAGTTATGAAATATATTTTTACATTAACTGGTTCCTGCTTGTTTTATATAGTCTATGCTCAGAAATCAAACAGGCTCCCACTTCTAGGGCCTTTAGAATTCGCATCATCAGTTCAAGATACATCTTGTACCAGAAGAAATATATGACACTCCTGTAGACTTCTTCTGGCAAAATGGTTTCACAGGTCTCAGTTCCTTTATCTTCTCATGGGTTCCATATGAATGTCTTTATTCAGCAAGATGTTGCATTATTATGATTCAGGCTGGTATCTGCAAAACAAAGGAACAAGTGGACGGACATCCATCTTGACGTTTCGCAGGCACCAGCTCATGATTTCCTCTACCCTCCACCACATGAAAGGCACCGATGCATGCCAACGCTCGTTTTTGGCAAATGGGTTTATAAGCGCCTAGAACGCCCTTTTCAGACGATTTGCATTCTATGGATACAGAGAGACCAACTATGTACTCAAAACGCCTCACAGCGCCCCTGAGGCCGTCGTTTAATCGACTCCTCTGGCCTAGCAGCAAGCAAGCAATCAATGAGTCATTAAAGAATTAACACCTTTTTGAGAACGAAACGGGCTTCAACGCGCCCAGGTGCCATAGCCTCTATGCGTTGGCACTCGGGCGGTACTGAACAGCGTTCTCGGGCGAGAGCGGCTTCGAGAAGTAGTAACCCTGGACGATGTCACAGTTGAGATCACGACAGATCTCGATCTGCCATTTCTTCTCGACGCCCACAACGACGACCTTCTTCCCAAGACCGTGTGCCAGACGCACGAGGTTCTCGAAGTTGTCGTCGTTACCGTCAACGAGGAAGGTGTCGACAAAGGCCTTGTCGATCTTCACGAGCGCGACCGGCACCGACATCACATCGGAGAAGGAACTATACCCAGCGCCGAACTTGTCGAGCGCAATCGTGACGCCATTGTCGATGAGACGACGCAGCACCTGCTCGACCTGATCGCTGTTGGCGCTAAAGAATCCCTCGGTAATCTCGAGCTTGATGTAGTCGGCTGGGATTTCGTTAGCCGCAAGCTCGCTGAGCAGGAAGTCCACGAAATCGTCGTTGCGCGTGAGATGAGCAGTCGAGAAGTTGATCGAAATCGGGCGCAGGCGCTTGTTGCGCTTCTTCCAGGTGGCGAGCTGCTCGATCGCGCGCTTGGCGACGATGCGGTCGATGTCGACGATCATGCCGTTCATCTCTGCCACGTGGATGAACTGCGCAGGCGGGTATTCGTCGTTCTTGAGGCGCACGAGCGCCTCGTAACCGGCTACGTCATTGAGACGCAGGTCGATCTGGGGTTGGTAGCAGATGACGAAGTCCTCGTTACGAATCGCGATGCGAAGCAGGGCCGTGATCTCACGTGCGTCCTCCATCGCATGCCGCATGTTGTCATCGTAGAAAACGACGCTGTGGCCGCCGCCAAACTCGCGCGCCTGGCGTATCGCATAGTCCGAACCGGCGATCATGTCATCCATCGTCATGCCCGGCTGACGGTTCGTAACAGCCATGCGCGTATCGAACTCGATGGTGTCCTCGTCGATTGTCACGGGTTGGCGCAACAAGTACTCGAGAAAGTCAATCTGATGCGACCCATGGGGAACTTCGGTCTCGAAGCCAAGGAAGAACTGGGCGCCCGCAGAGCGCACGAGGAACGCCTTCTCGAGACCCTCCATGCGTTCGGTCACGCAGCGCAGCAGCCCCTCGCTCACGGTGCGCCCGAAAGCCGCGACGATGTCCTCGTAGGCAACGATCTCGACTTCGACGAGCGCGCGAATGTCGTTTGCCTGGGAGCCCTGCGCAAATTCCGCAAGCCATTGCATATTATGGTGGCCCGTAACCTCGTCGCGATACACGCTCTGCGTGATCTGCGGTTTCTCAGGCTCAGACGGCGGCTCAGGCACCGTAACGGCCCGTGCGGGAACAGATACGGGGCGCGGCTTGCGAGCCGTCGCAAGCCGCCCGAGGCGAAGCGATGCGACGAAGAAGAAGGCCGCGAGCGCTAATAAGGCAACTGGTAGCACAATAAGCATGAGCGTATCGAGGCTAAAGTAGTTGCGGTTGATGACGGAGCTGCCTGCTGGCAGGTTGGACGTCGACAAGCCGTAGTCGCTCAGCACCTGCTGATCGAAGACATAGCCAAGCGTGCCGTCCTTCACAAGCTCGATTTCCGCAGGTCGTGTGCCGTTGAGAACATGAATCGCAAGCTGCGCGGCACGCTGACCGTCATTCTCCGGATCGAGGAAGGCCGACCCCGCAACCCCTCCCCCGACACCACCGATGGTGGCACGAAAGACAGGGCATGAGCAGGCACCTGTAATATATGCGACGCTATTGTCGAGCGAGTAGACATTCCCGTAGCGATCATTGTTTGCATCGAGCAGGAACACGATGGTGTCTTTACTGGCACCGGCAACACTACTGGCAAGCTCCTCGCGCGTGAGCTGCGATGCATTGACATACGTCACCGTCATGCCCTCGAAAGACTTAAGTGCCTTGTCGAACTGCGCGCGATTGCCAATGCCGGCAGGTGTCTCGTCGATGATGGCGGTGAAGCTCGTCGCCTCAGGCATGAGCTTCTTCGTCGCCTGCATCATCGAGCCAACGTAGCTTTGCTCCACCATGCCCGTCATGTACCCGCTCGAGGTCGCGTACAGCGCATGGTTGAAGTCATTGATGCCAAAGAACACGACGGGCGTGCTCGGGAACATGCTGTCGTGGTTGTTCTCCATGAAGTAGAGCGCCTCATCATCGGCGCAGATCACGGCCGCATAGCGCCCGTGTTGCGCAACCTTTTGCCCAAGCTGGCTCACCCAGGCGTTGTAGGCATCACTGCCGAGCGGCGCATTGTACGCGTCCATGTAGACGACATCGACATTGACCGAGCTACGCTCCATCACGTCGAGCACGCCATCACGTGCCCGCGGCGTATTGGCCTCGGACTCGTCATAACTCATGACGAGCAGAATATCCGCGACGGGTTGCGTGGTGCTCACGTACTGCACGGCTACCTGCTGGGTGCGCGAGGCAAGCCCGAAATTGAAGACAAGTAGCCAGATACCGAGTACGGCACATACGATGGCAACAGCAATGAACCCGATCCGTCTTGCACGGTACCGGTTTGACTGAACCGCTCTATGTTTGGTTTCAGCCTGTGCCATCTCCAAACTTCCTCACAAACGTAGCGTTGCCCTCAAAGCAACCTACCACGTTACCAACAGGCTCCGTTGTAACATGTAACAACTCACTCATGATGTTGTCACACATAACCAACAGGGGCCATAAAATAAAGAGGGGCCCGCAAGGGGTCTCTCTCCTTAGCCGTACCTATGCGCGTAAAGGTTACAGGAACCTTTTACTCTTCCGTGGAATCCTCGTCGTCATCCTCGGAGTCTTCTTTGCCAAAGCCAAAGAATCGCGCAATCCTCTTGCGAAGACGGAAGAAGAAACCGCCTGCTCCTGCACCGGCACCTGCAGCACCTGCTCCAGCTGCGCCCGCAGCTCCAGCAGCACTGGCGGCACCTGCAGCGCTTGCTGCCCCAGCGGCACCCGCAGCGGCAGCGCCTGCAGCTCCCGCCGCAGCAGCACCCGCACTGGCACCGGCAATGGACAGGCCAACGCCAACAACGCCGGCGACTGCCGCGACACCTACGCCAACAGCGGCGACGGTGCCCACGACCCTACCGGTATCGGTGGACAGGAAGTCCGCAATGCCACCGAAAACGCCCTTGTCCTCTGCGCCAATGGTCTGGATTTCCTCGACCTCGGGCACTTCGAACATGCCCTCAGCCGCCTCGGCAATCTCGGCTGCCTCGGCAGTCGGAATGCCACCGTTACCGCTGTAGCCGCTATTGCCACCACGGCCGCCGTAGGGCGTGTAGCCGTTGGCGCTGCCGTTAAGGCTCGGGTCAGCGGGCGGCGCAGGAGGCGTCGTGGGCCTAAGCGGATCCGTGACAGGCACGTTCGGCGTGCTCGGATCATTTGGATGCTCGTTGGGATCAGCAGCGGTGTCAAGAGTCCACATGGCATAGAGCGTGGAGGAGGCACCGTCCTTGTCAGCCAGGATACCGGCCTTGATAAGAGCGGCAAGCGTCTCGTCAGTGCCCAGCGCGATACCCGTGCCATCGGCTCTGGTGTTCCAGCCCGCAAAGAGGTAATGATCGCGCTTGAGGGCGGCTGCCTTGGTCAGGATGTCCTTGCAACCGTAGGAAACGGTCATCGGAGCAGCCTCGCCCCAGCCACCGTTGGCATCGTAATTGATCGTATAAGTATTAGTGGCGAAAATCGCTGTCAGAGTGATGTTGTGGAAGAGCGAGTAACCGGTCTTCTCGTCCGTGTACTTCGAGAGGCCCATGACGACCTCAGCCGTCAGCTTGTCACGGTCGCGAATGGCGTCGGGCATGTCACCCAAGGTGCCGCTCGCCTTCCAGGTCACGAAGTGGTAGCCCTCGTTGGGATAGGCGGTGACGCCGGCAAGGGTCTTGTCGGAGCTGCCCTTGATGAGGCCATCGCCCGCGCTCACAGTCTGCGTCACCGTGGAGGTCTTATCACTGCTTCCGGACTGCACCTTGCCACCGTTCTCGACGGTGTAGATGATGTCCACGAAGATCTGCTTCCACTGCGCGTAAAGCTTCATGACATAGTTACTGGCGAGGACGCCAAGACCGGAGATATGCTCGCCAGCCCTATAGGCCGTGCCGCTACCATCGGGCTTGGTGTTCCAGCCATCGAAGCTATAGCCAAAACGCGTGAAGCCCGAATCGGCTATCGTGGCGCCGTGCGCAATCGTGACTTGGGTAGCGTCGGTGCTTCCATCTTCGGTGCCATTACCAAAGTAATTGATAGTCCAGTCGCGCTCGACCGCCGCATCGATGATCCAACGCCACTCGATTCCGGGATACTCGCCATCTCCATACGGCATGCCGTGAGACGAGTTGCACACGACCGAAGTCGGCATGCCCTTGTCGTCCACGAGAATCGAGAGAGCGTCGATCTTGTAGAGATCGAAGACATAGTAATAAGTGTGATCCACGCCATCAATCGTTTCCACGTACGGGACGATGTTCCAATAGGCATCATCTACCGGGGAAAGAACGAGGCGCAGCTCGGAAGTGTTGGTACGCGCGAGATAATATTGACCAATCTGCAAAAGATAAAATCCCGCATACGAACCATCGGAAATGGACGTGAGTTGCCAAAGGATGGTCTCTTCCATTTCCGGATTGTAAAAACTGGTTATTTGATTTTCATTTTCGCCCAACCAGAAGTTGTCGTTTTTGTCCCACCGGATGAAGTACTGTCCGCTCTCCAGTGGGCGCGACACATCGTATAGCGTGCCGGGGGGTGCATTGCTATCTTGAGACGAAAGGGTGATAGCAGTGTTTGCAAAGTCGCTGCTAGATTCGTATATTTCACCCTCCTCGCCATTGTTGTCGGGAGTCACCGGAGTGGTAGCATCGCTCTCGTTTTGGACGGGAGCGGGCACCTCGTTCTTGTTCGAATCCTCGTTTTTGGAGTCGCCATTTTGCTCGCGACCGTCCTCGTCGAGGCTCGTGTTCTCATCATTTTCTACAGGGTTCTCGTCAGTCGTGTCGGTCGCGTCCGCCTCGGCGGAATCGCCCTTCTCGGCATCCTCGGAAACCTCGTCCGTGTCGAGGGCTTCGTCGCCATTCTCGGCGGGTTCAGCGTCCTCGTTCGTTTTCACGTCCGTTGAAACGTTCTCTTCGCCCTGCTCAAGGCCTTCGGAATCGTCTCCTACGGCACCCTCGAGAGCCTTTTCGTCCGTGAGCGCCGTATTCGCCTTCTCAGGGCTTACGGCATCCACACCCTCATCCGAACCCATCTGGGTGTCGTTCAGGGCCTCAGATGCCAAAATATCGCCTTGCTTCTGCGCATCCAGATCGGATGCGGACGCGAGCGCCGGAGCGCCCAGGGCGAGCACGCCCAGACACAGCACCAGGGCCGCAGCGAGCAGCCCCAGTTTGCGCTGTATGTTCTGAGCACGCGTCATTACTTCTCATCCTCTTCCTCGCGGCGCCTGCGCGCGATCACGAGCAGGAGCATCATGAGGGCCGCGATGCCGCAGACTGCCTCGAGCGTCAGCATCGTGAACTCGTCGCCGGTGCGCGGCGGACCATCGACCACGTAGCTGCCCTCGAAGACCGGCCTGATCTCGAGCGGGCCAAGCACGGTGAGCTCGCTCAGGTCGTTGAGGAAGCCCGTGGTGACCTCGCCCGTGTCGGCATTGGTCATCGTGTACTCCCAGCCGGAGAAGCTGTGGCCCCAGTCAGCCCAGGGGTTCAGGCCATCGATGAAGGACTGCGGGATCTTCTCGCCCCAGACCACATCGGTGCCGCTGACGTTGACCGAGCCGCCATCCTTGGGAGGCAGGACGTTGACGCCGTAGGAGTTGATGCCCCACTCGGCGTAGAGCTTCATGCCCTCCTCGGGCATTACCAGACCGGTCTGGCCGAGCTCGTAGTGCGTGCCCGTACCGTCGGCCTTGGTGTTCCAGCCCTTGAGCGTGTGGTGGTTCATGCCAAAGTTGCTGCCACCGTCCAGGGCGAAGCTCAGGCCGTGGGCAGTCGAGAACGGATCGATGGAACCGTAGCCACCGTTGGCGTCGTAGGTGACGCTCGCGTCAGCGTTGCGCTCGAAGCGGGCCATGTAGGTCGCGGCGTAGAGGCGGCCGTCGTTGGCGTGCTTGTCGATGGACAGCTCGCTCTTGTCATCGCGCAGCATCTTGAGGACGTTGGCGTAGGTGTTGTTGGCCATCGCCATCATCTGCGCCTGCATCTCGGGCGTCACGAGGACCCACTCGACGAAGTGGTAGCCAGGCTTGGCGGTAGCCACGGAGTGCAGCTGCGTGCCAGCCGAGGAACCCTCGCCCACGGGCTGCAGCGTGACGGCGCTCACCTTGTCGACGAAGCGGTCGATGCTGCCATGCTCCTCGTTGGAGACGGTGTAGGTGATCTCGATCTCGAGTTCCTTCCACTGAGCATAGAGCGTGATGGTCTTCTGCTCGTGCTTCGGGTCGAGGTAGTCGGAGATCTGCTTGTAGGTCATGGTGTTGTCAATCTGCAGGCCCGTGCCGTCGGCCTTGGTGTTCCAGCCGGCAAACTCGTAGCCATTGGGAGCAGCGTCGAGCTCGTCGTCGTTGCTCTTGTCGAAGCCGCCCTCGGTCCAGCCGACGCCGTGCATGTTGAGGTTCTCGACGTCGATCGGAGTGCGGTTGTCGGGCACCACGGTCAGAACGTTGCCGTTCTTCTCGGGGTCGTTGTTCAGGTCGTAGATGACCTCGAAGTCGTTGGCGAGCACCCACTGGGCGTAGAGCGTGAGGCCCTGCTCCAGCACGGTCATGTCGTCGATGCCCTCGCCAAAGATCCACGCGGCGATCTGAGCGTAGGTGGCGTCAGCATCGAAGCTGTGGCCGGAGCCGTCAGCCTTGGTGTTCCAGCGGGCCGGCTTGTCCAGCAGCCTGTAGCCAACGCGGGTCGGCTCGGCCGTGGCCTTGGCATCCGGCTGCTCGTTCCAGGTCAGGCCCGTGATGATCTGGGCCAGCGTGCCCTCCTCACCATAATTGGTGGCGAGGTTGAGCTTGAAGTCGCTGATGGCCTGGTACACGACCTTGAGGATGTTGCCCTCGGCCTTGGCGATGAGGCTCGGCATGGTGCCCGGGATGGTGTAGCCCATCGGGCGGTGCGCCTTGACGATGGCCTCGCTCACGGTGTAGCGGGCGCCCTCGTAGACGACCTGGTCGGCCTCGGAGAAGTGAACGGTGTCGGGCAGCTTGTTCTCGACGCCGCCGTCGTTGGTGTAGAACTCGATGGTGACGGGAGCCCACTTGACCCACACGGCGTAGAGCACGATGGCGTTGGCCGAGGAGGCGTCGTCACGGTCGCTGATGCCCAGGAGGGCAGCCAGCGTCTTGAGGTCGACGGTCGCGCCCGGAGCGTACTTGGTGGGCGTGGCGCCGCCGGCGGGACGGACCTCCCAGCCCATCCACTTGTAACCCGGCTTGTTGTACTTGGCGAGCGTCGCGGGATCATCCAGCGGCACGTTGCTCGTCCAGCCGAAGTTGTTCTTCTTCGTGATCTCGACGTAGCTGGCGTCGGCGCCATTGGTGTCGTCGCCCCAGATCACGGTGTAGTTGCGGGCCTTGAGCTTGGCGTACAGCGTGATGCTCATGATGGAGTCGCGCTCGACGCCATGGATGCCCTTGACGATGTTGCCATAGGTCATGGCAGCGGTGATGTCATGGAGGTTACCGGCCGCGTCCTTGTACTGCCAGCCGTAGCCCTCGAGCTCGTAACCGGTGATGCCGGCAGGCGAGCCTTCCATGGCCAGGTCGTTGGTGTACCAGTACACGCCGTCGCGCTTGCCGACGCCGGTCTGCTTGCCGTCAACCTCGACGACGTAGTTGACCACGTAGCCGGTCTTGGGCGCGTAGTAGATCTTGAGGACAACGGGCTCGCCGTCAGCGCCAAGACCAGCGGTGCTGTACACGCCGAACGGATCGCACAGGCCGGCAACGTAGGCCCAGCCCGGGCAGCTCGGCATCGGCAGCGTGCCAGGCAGGCTGCTGGTCTGGGTGCCGGCACCCGTGATGGTGAGGGTCGAGGCACCCGGCTTGATGGTGACGGTGCTGCCCTCGATGGTCGTGTACTTGTTGTTCCAACCCGTGGGGATGGTCTCGGTGGTCACGACAAGCTTGCCGTTCTCGTCGTAGATGAGCTTGTAGACGAGGATGGAGAATTCCATGTTCTTGGCCCAGTTCGCGGTGACCTTGACGGGCGCGAAGGGCATGGTGAAGTGTGCACCGTCGGCGCCCAGGGTGGCGGTCTTCTCGCTGCCGTCGGTCGGGTCGTTCCAGGTGACGGTCCAGCCAGACAGGCTCATGCCCGCGAGCGTGGCGCCCGGAACGTTGACGGTGACGGTGCCGAAGGCCTGCGAGGGGCCGGCGTTGCCAGTCCAGGTACCGGTGGCGGAGCCGTTGGTGCCCAGATCGTAGGTGATGTCGTACGGGATGCGGTCGTAGTAGACGATCAGCTCGGTGGTGCCGTTGGCCTTGACGAAGGCACGCAGCAGCTCACCGGTGATGCCGGTGACGAACTTGTAGCCAAAGTAACGGCCGCTCGTGGTGTCGAGCAGGTGCGAGGCAGCCGGGTTGCTCGAATCCATGACGTCAGCCGTACCCTCGGACTCGATATCCGAGAACTTGATGGAGTCGAGCTTGCTGTAACCCTTGCCGTCGATGTTCTGACCCATGTAAGTAATGGTGTACTCGGTGGCGGCGGGAGCGAACTTCGCATAGAAGGTCACGGGCGCCCAGCCGGAATCAGGACGATGCGGCTTGAGGGTGGAGGAGATGACGCTGGTGCCCTCCGTGATGTTGCTGACCCAGTCGCGGACCTCGTCGACGCCCAGCGGGATGGTGCAGTCGGCGTCGAGGAACCAGCCCACGAACTTGTAACCCGGCTTGGCCGTGGCAACGGTGCCCGGGGCAACGGTCATGGACGCGTTGTTGATGGGATCGACGAAGTTGGAGAGCGTGCCACGCACGTAGGTGGAGCCATCCGGATTGGCGATGGCGTAGTTGATCTTGAGGCCATCGAAGCTCCAGACGGGCACGAAGATGACGCCATGGGCCGGCATCTTGAAGGTACCGGTGTAGGCGGTCGCGGAAAGCTCGCCGGCGCTGATGACGCCGTCGTTGTTGGTGTCGGTCCAGATCTTCCAACCCTCGAGCGAGTAGTTGGGAAGCGTGATGTCGGCGCTCGTGAGCAGCGTCACGGTCTGGTCGGTGCGCGGCTTGGGCATCACGATGTAGTTACCGGTGGTGCCAGCGGCGGTGCCCGTGGGCGTCCAGGTGCCGGTGCCCTCGAGGCTGTCGATGGAGAAGATCAGGTCCTGCTCCATGGCCTCCCAGATGGCGACGAACTCGACGTTGCTGCGAACCTCGAAGTCCATGGTGCCGGCGGTGCCGAGACCAGTGGTGTCGTAACCGGCGCCACTCGGGGCGATCCAGTAGTACTTAGTGCCGTTGATGTTCCAGGTCCAGCCCACGAAGCGGTAGCCGGCAGCCGCAGGAGCGTCCTGCGTGCGGTCGTTGCCGCCGATCATGAGCGGGAAGGTGTTGACGTTGGGGTTACCGGACACCTCGTCATCGACCACGATGGTGCTCGTGAAGCCGGCGCCACCATGATTGTTGGGGCCGCTGCCGGGGCCATAGCTCACGAAGAAGGTCTGGGCCCAGATCGCGGTGAAGGTGGTGTCGCAGTTGATGATGACGCTGTCGGGGTTCTGCGTCGTGTAGGTCACGCCGTCAGCGCCCACGTAGCTCCAGCCCGCGAAGACGAAGTCGTAGTCGGGGGTGACGGTGATGTTGCTGGAATTGCCCGTCGAGCCGGCATCGGCAAGCGTCTTGCCATGAGCGACGGTGAAGGGCATCGTGGCCGGAGCCTTGACGGTGACGGTACCGCCCATGCCCGGCGTGGAGTCGGAGCGGAAGGCGACGTTGTGGCCATTGCGCGACCAGACACCCACGATGGTGACGGGGCCGTCGGGCATCGTGAAGTTGGCGGCGTTGGCCAGCGTCATGGTGACCGGCGTGGTGGCGCCCGTCTCGGTGTAGCTCACGGACCAGCTGAAGGTCCAGCCGTCGGTCGCGGGCATGGTGGGCATGACGAGCGGCGCGCCGTACTTCTGCTCGGTCGTCGCGGCGGTGATGCCCGTGGTGGGATAGTTCGGGACCGGCAGGGTCTCGGGAGCGTCAGCACCCGGAGCTGCCGAGGAAACGTTCACGTTGTAGGCGTTGCGCACGTAGTAGAGCTTGAGCTTCTGGCCACCGGTCAGCGGATCGATGGTCTCGATGGAGCCGGTGACACCAGGAGTATAGGTGAAGCCCTTGATGCTCTTCTTCATGGCGTTGGTGACGACGACGGTCGAACCCTCCTCGCCGGAACCGTTGCCGCGCGGAGCGAGGGCAAGGTCCTCGGCGTAGGTGCCGTCGAGCTGCTCGAGCCAGTACTCGATGGTGTAGTCGATCTGGCCCAGCGGGGTGAAGCGGGCCTCGTAGGTGCCGGTGGTGAAGATGTCACTGCCGGCAGGCTTGGTAACGGTCAGCGTCGCGCCGGAGGTGACGAGCACGCCGTCCTTATACCAGCCGATGAACTTGTAGCCAGCGTTGGCGGTGGCCGTCACGGCATGGGGCGTACCGGACACGGCGTTGACCTTCTCGGAAGCCGAGCCGTGATTGGGCACGTTGATGACGTTGTCGGAGCTCTTGGCCGTACCACCGGTCTGCGTGGTGTAGGTGATGGTGACCTCGTTGGCCTCCCACTTGGCACGCAGCGTGATGCTGGTGACGGTGTCGTTGTTGAGCGCGATGGCGGAGAACTTGGCGCCGCTGGGCACGTCAATCCAGTTGCCCGAGGCGTTCTTGTACTGCCACACGGGCGGATAGTGGCCATCCCACACGGGGACGTCGGCACCCGTCGGCGTCAGGTTGGTGGAGTTCCAGCCGACGTTCTTGTCGGCGGGCTTGACGACGCTGGACGGAGCGGGCGCACCCGTGGAGTCCGTGCCCAGGTCGTACTTGACGGTGAACTGCTTCTCGACCCAGTAGACCACGAAGGTGACCTTGGCGCCGGAGACGACGTCAGCGGCAATCGAGGTGGTCTTGGTGTCGGAGCGGCCGGAGCCCGCAGGCCAGTTGACGATCTGGTACACGTAACCCTTGAGCAGATCGTTACGGTTGGTACCGTCAGGACGCTCGAACTCGGCGATGTAGTCATGCGTGTTGAGGTTGGTGATGTCGGCCATGGTGCCCGGCGTCATGTAACCCGTGACGGAGCCAACCTTGTGGATGCCATTGGGATCAAGGGTACCAGGCGTGTTGGCCACGAAGTCGACGGTGTTGAACTCGATCTCGAACAGGGCGTTCTTGATGAGGTCGGCCGTCAGGATGAAGGTCGCACCGTCGGCAGGCGTCGGCGTGCCGTCAAAGGCGGAGACATTGAGCTTGCCGCTCGTCTTGAGCCAGGTCTGCTCGGTGCCACCGGCCGGCGTGTACTTCCAGCCATTGAGGAAGGCGGAGCCGTCGGTGATGATGTAGTCGAAGTAATCGATCTGGTCATTCCAGGTCAGGCCGCTCATCGGCGCGCGCAGGTCAGCGCCCTTGTCGTCGACGAAGCGGACGGTGAAGCTCTTCTGATCCCAGATGCCGTAGAGGGTGATCTCGGTCTTGGTGTTGTCGGTCGTGCCGAAGAGGCTCTGGTAGAGGGCCGAGAACACGGTGGAGTTGTTGACGGTCATGCCGGAGGCAGCCGTCGTGGAGCTCCACTTGATGAAGTCGTAACCGGGGACGGTCAGGGTCTCGAAGCCAGAGGCGAGGAGGTTGGCCTGGGTCCAGGTCACGGTCTTGTCTGCGATGGCGGGGCTGGTGCCCTCGGGGTAACGCGCGTTGTAGTGGATGGTGTAGGACTTCTCATCCCACTTGGCGTACAGCGTGAGCTCGAAGGTACCGTCGTCCTTGGCGGTGATGCCCGCGGCGGCCACGGCATCGGCGTAGCTCATAGTATTAGTGAGGGCCTTGGTGAGGCCGGCATCCATGTACCAGCCGGCAAAGTTGTAGCCCTGCTTGGCAACGTTCTTGGCGTCGTTGCTCATGACGTTGTTGATGACGGCGGTGTAGGACACCTGCTGGCTCGCGGGCTGCGGCGTACCGCCGTTGACCACGTAGTTGATGGTGTTGCCCGTGCGCTCTTCCCACTTGGCCGTGAAGGTCATCGGCTTGGTGATGAGCAGGCTGGCCAGAGCGGCGTTGGAGTAGGTCTTGCCGTCGGCGTCGACCCACTGCACGAAGCCATAGCCGGTGTTTGCCTTGGTTCCGGGCACGTTGGCAGAGCCGACGGCGGTGTTGTAGGTGACCTTGAGACCGGTCTTGTCGGCAGTGCTGCCGTCGGTCCAGGTGCCATGGTCACCGATCTTGAAGGTGACGTCGTATTTCTCGGCCTCGAACTTGGCATAGTAGGTGGCATTGGCGAACACGCCACCAGTGGCCTGCGGGGTGAGCTTGTTGCTGGCATCGACCCAACCGGCAGGCACGGGAGTAGTACCGGCAGCATCGGTGAACCAGCCGATGAACTTATGACCGGTACCAGCCGTAGGAGTGGAGCCCGCGGGCGTGCCGGAGGCCATGCCAAAGTTGGAGCCCTCGTTGTTCTTGGAGAGCGTGCCCATGGAGGCAGAACCCGTGGTCGTGGTGTAGGTAATGGTGACGAACTTCTCGCGGAAGACCGGATACAGCGTCACGCCATAGCCGTAATCAACGCCGGCCATGTTGTAGATGCTGCTCTTGGTACCCGCCGTCATGGTGAAGGTCGAGGTGTAGAGCGTGCTCGTACCACTTACGTAGGTGGCATCGGTGGTCCAGCCAAGCAGCTCGTAGGCGCTCGGATTGGTGGTCATCTTGTAGGTGGCGTCCAGGGGCAGGTTGGCAATATCGCCCGTATGGACGACCATGTCCGTGGCACCGGTACCCATGAGGCCGGAGATATTGGCCACATGGTTATCGAAGTGCAGCTGCTGGGCAGTCTCGGTGTAGACGGCCTCGAACTCGTAGGTCATGGTCACGGTGGCGGGCATGTTGTCGCCGCCCGTGCGCACGAAGACACCGGAGCTGTAGTAGCCCTCGACGTAGCCCGTCGTGCCGTCGTCGCCCGTAAACTTCCAGCCCGTGAACTTATAACCAGGCTTGGCCTTCGGGTTACCCTCGTTGCGATCGCCGGCAGGGTCAAGAGCACCGCCATATTCCGGCAGATCCCAACCATTTTGCAGGCCGACGTAACGCGTGCCGGGCACGGTCACGGCGCCGCTCACCATATTGCCATTGACCTCGGTGAAGCCACCAGTGCTCGGTGCCTGGTAGATGATGGTGAGCGTGCGGCCCCAGCGGGCGATCATGACGGCATTGCCATTGCAGGTCCACGGCGTGGAAACCGCACCATCGGTGCCCAGGAGGCCGGCGGTGGAAACGATGCCCATGTTGGTACCGGTGGACTCGCTGCCAGACGTCGTGCAGTTCTCGTAGACCTCCCAGCCGATGAAGTAGTAGCCCGTCTTAGCGGTGGTCGTCGGGACACCCGACAGATTGCCACCAAAGTCGATGCTCTGGCTCGTCGGGGTACCCAGGGTACCCTGGTTGGTGTTGGAGTTCTTGAAGGTGACGTTGAACTTGTTCTTGGACCAGACGCCTTGGATGACGACGGCGTTATTGGGCATGGTGAAGGAGTTGCCGGAGATAGTGACACCACCGGAGACAACCGTCCAGCCAGTAAAGGTGTAACCGGTCACGGCAGAGGGAGCCGTCAGGTTGACGGTGGCACCGTACTTGACGCTCTGGGTGGCGGGCGTGTAGACGGCGCCAGCCGGAACGTCACCGAAATAGCTTACCTGCACGTCGTTGACGTTGCGCTTGAAGTACAGCTTGATCACGTTGTCACCGGGCGTGCCGCTGATGGTGATCTTCTTGGCGGTGCCGGTCTTGGCATCGTCATAGGTGAAGCCCGTGAAGGACTTGCGCACGATGGTGATGGCATTGCCCGCGGTGCCGGCGGTGGTGCCTGCCTCGACGGTCCAGCCAAAGGGCGCGGTGTCATTCGTGGTGGCACGTGCGTCAATGGTGTAGGTGGTGTCGCTCGTCGTGCTCTGGAAGTAGTACTCGACGGTGAAGGCGATGCCCTTGGGCGACACGGTCAGATAGTAGCTGTTATTAGTGTAGAGACCGCTCGTCTTGGGAACGGTCAGCACGCCGCCAGCACCCACGTTGGCAGCCGCGACGGCCGTGCCGCTGTAGCTGCCCAGGGTCCACTTGGAGCCGCTGGCAACGGAATACTCATGATTGCTGTCGATGACGGGGCGGATGCCAGCCGAGATGTTCTGGCCGGTCGGCGTCGTTGCACTGGCGCTGGCATAGATGTCGCCCGTGGCGGCACCCACGTACAGGACGCTGCCATCGGCCAGGGCGTTGCCGCCAAACTGCAGGGTGGAGCTGGCATCGCTGTAGAAGCTCAGCTGTACCTTGTTCTCCTCCCACTGTGCGTAGATGGTGAGCGTGGCACCGCTGTTAACGCCGGAAAGGTTGAAGACGTCCTTGACCTTGGCGCCGCCGGCAACGTCAGTGCCACTACCGTTGGCGGCCGTGTTCCACTTCTTGAAGGTGTAACCGGCACGCGTCGGATTGCTCGGAAGCGTCAGCGCCGTCTCGGGCTGGGCGTTGGGCGTGCTCGTGTTGGGCGAGCCACCGTTGGCGTTCCAGCTGATGGTGTAGGTGAAGGCAGCCCAGGTGCCGGTCAGCGTGGCGGTACCCTTGAGGGTGCCGTCGGCAGAGCTACCGGACCAGGAGATCTTGAAGTTTGCCACGGGCGTATTGCCACTCGCGACGGTGGCCGCCGCGTTGCTCGCGTTGGTGTAGGACCACTTGTCAAAGTTGAAGCCCGTGCGCTGGTAGATGGTGCTGCCAGCTGGCACGTTGAGGTTGCTGCCGTAGTTGGCGGTCATCGTGTAGGGGTTGGGCGACACGCCAGACTTGATGGTGGCATCCGCCGCGCCCGGCTGGAAGGTGAAGGTCACCTGGGCAGCCTGCCACAGGGCGTAGAGCGTCTTGGATGCGGTCAGGTTGTTGAAGGTGGCACCAGCCTGATACCTGGTTGCCGTGGTGGAGTCCTTCGTCTCGGTCCAGCCGAGGAAGTTGTAACCCACGCGCGTGGGGTTGGTCACGGACGGGATGGTGTAGGAGCCACCATTGAGAATGTTGGCCGTGGTGGTCACACCAGTGCCGGCGCTGCCATAGGAGCCGCCGTTGGGGTTCAGGGTAAAGGTGACGCGGTCCTTCTCGGTCCAATTGGCGTAGAGCTTGATGGTGGTGGTGGACTCGTTTGCCTGGCTCGCGCCCTTGGCGGCGTTCCACAAATTGTTAAAGGTCATGGCATTGGACATCTGCGTACCGGTGCCGCTGCCGTTGGAGTCTTTCTGGAAGAACCAGCCGCCAAAGGTGTAGCCGGTCTTGATGGGGGCAGTCGGGAGCGTCACGTTGGCGGTCCACTTGAGGCTGCCCTGCGTGTTGTAGGCCGTGCCGTCGCTGGCACCGGAAGCCTGGTCGTAGAACACGGCGCTGAAGCCCGTACGCTCGGTCCACTGCGCGTAGAAGGTGGTGGCGGTGGTGATGTTACTCGTCGTGGCGCCGGCAGCATAGGCGGTACCAGAGCCATTGGCGGCCGTATTCCAGCCCGCAAAGGTGTAGCCCATGACGCTCGGAGTGGTGCTGGGCAGCGTATAGGGCGTGTTATAGGTAACAGTAGTATTAGAGGGCGTGCCAGTGACGTTAGTTACAGCGCCCGTGGGTTTATTCGCGTTAAAGCTGATGGCGGGGTTTGCGGCCCACTGCGCATACAGCGTGATGTTCGAGGTGATGTTGCTGATGGTGGCGCCGGCGGCATAAGCGGTACCGGAGCCATTGGCAGCCGTGTTCCAGCCCGTGAAGACGGAGCCGGTCTTGCTAAACGGATTGGCCGCGACGGTATGGCTGCCGCCCGAGGCGACGGTTGCGGAGGCCGGGGCCGAGCCGCTGGTCGAGCCATTGCCGTTGTACGAGACGGTGAACAGCTGCGTCCACTTGGCGTAGAGGGTCTTGGTCACATTGGCCGTCACGTTCGGGATGCTGATGGAGCCGCCGGCAGCGTAGACGACGGGGCCACTTGCGCTTTCGGCCCAGCCATCGAAGCGATAGCCGGTGAGCGACGGCGCAGCACCGGCAGTACCGCTGAAGGTGGCGTTATAGTTGACTTTCGTGGTGGAGGAAGACGGCATGCCCGTAGGATTGCCGGTCGTATTCTTATTGTAGTTTATGGTGACATCGTATTGGTTAATCTTCCACACGGCATAGAGCGTGTAGTTGCCACCGTCAGCCGGCGTGCCCGACCCATCTATATTAGTGAGCGGCGCGCCCGCAGCGTAATCGGCAGCAGTAGCACCAGCGCTCGTGGCCCAGCCCAGGAAGGTATGGCCGGTCTTAGCCCAGCCCGTGGGCATGGCACCAGCGGTAGCCGCGAGGTTATCATAGGTAATCTTCTGGGCAGTGCCCGTGGTGGCACCGTTGGGGTCATAGGTCACATCAAAGGAAACCTTGACCTCCTGGGTCTTGCAAACGAGCTCGTAGTGACCGCCCGGCATGATAAAGCTCTCAGCATAATCGTGGTTAGAAGTGCCGTAACCCGTAATCAAATTAACAAACTGCGAGAGAGTGTATCCAGGACCGGGCAATGGTGTCGTGCAATCAGGATCCAGAGAAGTGCTATACATCCTGCTGGTCATATAAATCTTATAAGGCTCTTCAAAAACAGCGGTAGGATAGTCTGCTTTTGTGGGATATTGAAGCTCTTGATCCCAGCCATATGTTCCACCAATGCCTTTAATCGCTATACCGTCAGTATCATAAAACTGGGTATCATACTCTGCCCTATTCCATTTAGTATAAATATGCGCATTAGTAATAGTCGCATTCATGGCTCCAGAAAGCGTGCTTGCAAAGTTTACGGCCTCCGACCAATTAATGTTCGTCGCCATTACTTTCGTGCCGTTCATTCTAATGAACGTATGCTGGGCTGGCGAAAAGCCATACCTCTTCATGCCATTGAAAATTTCATTCAGCTGATTTAGAGAGGCAGTCTTAGTTGCGGTGCTAGTGGTATCGAAGGTGAACGTATAGGCCTCGCCAGCTCGGAACATGAGCTTGCCATTCTTATCGAAAATTGGATCAAATGAGTTGCCAATGGAATGAAAACCAAACTTACCCTTTGCATCAGCAACAACCTGCTCAACAGACGTATATCCTGCAGCAGAAATAGTAGTTGCACTCGGGAGACTACCAGTCTCATCTAAGCCCCAGTCAAAGTGAATGGTCACAGTATTAGTAGACTGCGGCGTCAGATAGCGCACGGGACCGTACACTTCCTCGCCAGTATCATCGACGTTGGCAGGAAGGTGCCGCACGGGGCCATATACTTCTTCTTCGATATCACCTCCCTCGACAACAGAGGAGCTATCCCCAGCTGCATTAGCTTGATCGCTAGTCGTCGGCTGAGTGATAGACACATCCTCGGCTACACCCGGGCTAGAGGCAGATGCATTAGCTTGATCGCTAGTCGTCGTCTGCGTGCTATCCGGGCCTTCAGCCTTGTTGTCGTTCAGGGAGGGCTTCGCAACGTTGGCATCAACATCGCAATCCGCATTCTCACCTGCGGATTCGTCGGCGGTGTCCTGGGCGCTATCGGCGCTATCAGGATTGCTATCAGCATCGGCGGAATTTACCGTCCCCAGAATAGACGAAGACCCCGCGACCGAATCGGTGGCGGAGTCTTCGTTGGAGGCGCTATCTGCCTTGGCTGCATCCCCTGGACCTTCGGTCCCAGAGGAGCCGGGTTCATCACCCGGACTAGCTTTGCCAGACGATGTTGATGCCAAGGTCACTATTTCGACCTGACCGGCATCAATGCCATCTGAAATAGCATTTTGCGTTTCTAGCTTCACAGCGGTGTCTCCGTTGGACGTAGCGACCGCTTGCGTACTAGCAGTACACATGCTATCATTATTACTATCAGTTGACGCAAAAGCGTGCATAGGTTGAAGGAGGAAGCAGACAAAGGCAACGAGCACGGCAAAGAGGGCCGCTAATACCAGCGATCTCCTCGTCTGCGCGTGAGCAGCATGAGAGACGGCTGTCGCCAGCCCGCTTCTCTCTATGTCGTAGTGCTTCTGCACCCTGCTGCCTTTCCTTCTTGCTTCCGGCCCGCGAGTCGCCGCACAGTCTTCCCATTTGCGAAGGCTTGCGGTTCATACGATCCGCCACGCCCTCTGGGTTTGACGGTTTGCCCTAAGGCTTGCCGTCAAGTCCCCCACTGGGTGACTTTGGCTGACTCCTCGCGAAGGGCGCAGTGCGCCCAATGCCGCTTTTGAATCATTGCGTACTCTACTCCCAGTCCCCCGCGCTGTAAACCCCCAGGTCAAAGAAAGCGCGGGATTTTTGGCATTTTTGGCGTGAGATACCATCTGACCTGCGCAAACGAGGCGCGGAAGCCGTCAAATCATCTCTTATCACACCCAAAATCCCCGCGCTGTCCAAAATACAGGCGCGGAACCCAGCGCGGGAATAGTGCCGAAATCGTCGTTCGACACGCTTTGACCTGCTGTGATAAAGCGCGGAACCAAGCGCGGAAGCCTATAGAACGACGTTACTTTGCCAGCCAGAAACAGCAGCAGGGCCCGATGACGGCATAGAAACTTGACCAACGCGAGTCCTTTCTTCGATCTCCAGCGGGTGTCCAAAAACGCCCCTTTATTGCCGTTTACCTGCGGTTCCGCGCCACCTTCGCTCCGCCCACCAGCCTTTCCGCTGCCCAGCTGCGGCAGCTCATGGGCACCGTGCGGCAGAATTTTGACCTGTCCAAAGTCGTAGAATATACGGTGGAAGCAGGCCGCCCGGACTGCACCGACGCCGAAAAGCTGGCGGTCATCAAGGAATACGGCGCTACCCGCATCTCCATCAATCCCCAGACCTTCTCGGACGAAGTGCTGGCCAACATCGGCCGCAAGCATTCGGCACAGGACATTCTGGATTGTTATGCCGATGCCCGCCGTGCCGGGCACGAGGACATCAACATGGACCTCATTGCCGGTCTGCCCGGGGATACGGTGGAGGGCTTTGAGCACAGCCTGCGGCAGGCCATTGCCTTGCAGCCGGAGAATATCACCGTCCACACCCTTACCCTCAAGCGGGCGTCCCGCATCGTCATTGAGGACCAGAAGGAGAACGACTACGCCGATGTGGCCGCCATGCTGGAAAAGTGCCATCTGCTGGCCGAGGCGGGCTATCGGCCCTACTACCTCTATCGTCAGAAAAATACCCTCCAAAACCTGGAAAACGTGGGCTGGTGCAAGCCGGGCCACGAGGGGTATTATAATATCTATATCATGGAAGAAGTCCAGACCATCCTCTCGGCCGGCGCAGGCGGCAGCACCAAGCTGGTGGCCGACGGCGGCCGACGGATGCAGCGCATCT
>OLOX01001650.1_pt1 | contig 20369 bp, 16 predicted proteins | sample 1672091 | NCBI WGS metagenome assembly OLOX01 (sample SAMEA3136644, study PRJEB25190) | human gut metagenome | reverse complement strand
AAGTGTCGTAAGGATAATCTGTTTGAGTTGTTAATTGTCCCTCGCTGTCGTAGATACAATACAATTTTTTTTCTGGATCGTAACACCACACTGATCCAAGCATACTTCCATTTTCGTCACGAGGCATACCATACTCGTCGTAAGATGCAATTGTTTTGATCTCTGGAATGTAATCTTCTGGTTCTGTAGCATCCGTAATGTCAACCGATCCCGGCATGATCCAAGGATCAGCATGTACATTTCCACACAGAATTGTCAACAATGATATTGCAATAGCTACACTTAATGCTTTCAAATTTTTTCGTTTCAAAATCGGTCCTCCTTCGTGCGGCAAAAGTTTGAAGTTGGTTGGAAACTCAACCGCCCCGCTTGTCTCGATGGTAAGTCTCCAACCATATATCACTCGGTTATCATCAGATATTAAGATGGATATAGTGGTATATGCCACCTGACAAATAGTCTGTGCCCTTCTGCTGATACAAGACATTTCCATCATACGCTCCGGCACCTGTTTCGTCAATCGTCATTGGATATCCATACTGATTGATTCCAATATACATTACTGCGTGATTTCCATTCCCACCAATCCTAATGATGATATCTCCTGGCATTAACTCACTTACCGAGCATATGCTACCACCTGAAAGAGATCCATATGTAATGCCATCAACAATTGCTGTGGTACTCGCACCGTTCCAGTTAATTCCGGCATAATGATACAGCATTGTTCCGACAAATCCTGAGCAGTCCATCGCCTCAGCGTTCAGTGCATAACCATGTCCAGCTCCATAGTAGTACGGCACTCTTCCCACCTTTTGCAAGGCACCACGAATCAGCGACTCTCGTGTTCTGGAAATGTTCCCAAGGCTTTCGAGAACTGCATTGATCTGCGATTCGCTCAAACTGATACAAGTACGATAATCCCCTGTTTGTCCAGTTGCATATGCTGAAAATGCTGAGGTAATCACCGGAACTGTACCACTGTTTCCACCTACGATACTACTACCCGAATTTGTATTGACAAATTGATCATAAATAAAGTTGGCATATGCAATACGATTGTCCATTTGGGCAGAGGCACCCGCTTTTTCATAGATGTTTTGGAAAAGTACTGCTGCGTCTGCTGGTGTAGAACAACTATTTAAACCACTTACAAGTGTCTGTGTTTCGTATTTCGCAGAGTTCATCGTTTCCCAAAGGAAGTTTAGCTGCATTTCAAGATCGCCAATACTTGTTCCACGCGTGTTTGCATAGTAGTAAAGATCGCTCTTTAATGCCGGATATGTAAACTGTGCAATGCCATAACCGATCCTGTCATTGATAAAATTTCCATACGCTCCAGAATCTACTGCTGCTGTGTAGGTTTCATCATTATAGGCACCCTCAAAGCGATTCTGCATGTTGTTGGCGGCAAAATGCGATTCCTGATACAAATTGCCCATAATACCTGCTGTGCCGATTTTGGTAACCCCCTGCTTAATAAAAAAATTCCAAATCACCTGCGCGCCTTCCCCGTCAACGGGGACGTATGCACCTGTGCCAAAACCATCCGGATTTAAGATAATTGATGCAAGAGAAATGGTATACGGATAGCCATCATGCTCGAATTTCGCGTAAAATTCCATATCTTCACCATCTTCAATTTTCTGATTTAACGAATCTATCCGCTCAGAAAGTTCTTCTCCTTTTGGTGCGCCAAGTAGAATCTGCGAATAGAATTCCCAGTCGAATTTGGCATCACTGCCCTCTCCATAAATGAGTCGTACATTTTCCTGTGCGAATTTATCTGGGGTTAGCGACACGTTGACTCCATCAAGTACCTTTTCTTCTTCTCCAACGTACTGTACCGAGCCAAAAAGGGATTGAATCACTTTTGGAACTGCGGTTACGGATGTACTGACACGGCTACCACCATCCTCAAGTACGGAACCAGACACATAGTTGACTCGTTTTGGTAAATCTGACATCATCTGTTCGTCAAGACAGATATTAATTCGCTGCTCAAAATCCTCAATTATCGCATTTGCATTTTTTTTCAAATAAGCTTGTATGTCTTCGATTGAATTGTTGTCATACCAGACAATACTATTGAAATCCAACAAGCTTTGTGCAATTTCATATAACTTATCCTTATCAATGTATGTAATGATATTTCCACTTTCATCGGTCTTAACGTCACCTGTTTCATTTGGATTTTCCAGTTCTCCGCTCTCCAAAGCCCATTCTACATACGTTGCATACACATGCTGCCAGGATACTCCATACTCGTACTCATAGGAACAAGGTGACAGCCATGACGAATCCTCCATCTTTCCGGCCGACAAAGAGTACACAATTGCACCATCACGATATTCGAGTAATTCTGTATCAGGGATATCTGATACATTGTTCATATCGTTTATCTTATTACTATAGCGCGTATCGGAAAACTCCCAGTTGTAATCATCCTCCACAGTGGCCAGATAACCATACAGAATACGATGTGTCTTAACAGCCCCCTGTACAATATCCTGTACATTCATATTAGCCGGCAGTTTTTCAAAAAAATCATACACATCGTTAACTGCTGCTGTTAATGCTTCTTCATCAGTACTGGTTCGCAATGTTTCAATATCTTTACGGTAATTTTGAAAGCGCTGGTATAATTGTCCATAATCTGAATTGTCTATCTCATCTTTTCCATCGTATCGCTCAGACAAGTATCCATCCCATTCTGCGATATCAATATACGGATCCTCGATTGAACCGGTTGTAAAATAAGGATATCCTTCTTCGCTTAAAAAGGATTCTAATACGTCAGCAAATTCCACTGGAGAATATTGCCTTGTGACAAGTGGAAGGTATCGAAGGCATTGTACCTGCTGGTCGTAATCCTCAAATTCTGATACCACAGAGACAAAATCCTTAAATGCTTCGTAGCTCATCAGTGAATCATCAAAATAAGATTCAATCTCTGATATCAAATCCGCATGAATTTCTTGTGCACGTTCGTTTGTAAAAAGGAAATTGTATTGCTGAACCGTCAGATCTTCAAAATCTGTCACTGAATAGTAAGCATCCAGATACCGTTCGTCGTCGTCTGCTATAAGAACCATATATATACTATTTGTAATTGATTTCCAAAACAAGGTAACTGTATTAAAAATGCTTTGTAACGCACCAACAATGCCCATGACGACTAACACAACGATTAGCACAACTCCCAAACAACCTAGTCCACATCCTGTCACACATCCTGTCACACACCCTGATGCGCAAGTGTTATTGCCTTTTGCTTTATCTTGTAGTCCTTTTTTAACCGTTTCTTTCGCTAGTTTTTTTAAAATTGCAAGAAATGCGCCCATCCTAAATCCTCCAAAACTTGCTTAAACTATATAGCTGCGCAGAGCAGCAGTGGTAGATAAGATATTAGAACTTTTCCACCAAATTAGGCAAAGCGCCACGCCCATAGGAGCTATGTACCACATGGGCGTGGAAACCTCATGCAAAAAATGATCATTGGTCTTGGTCTGAGAAATCAACTAGCTGTAAGGCAATTTGTAATTGACTTATTATGTCGTTCTTTGCCTTTTCTTTAATTTTAATATCATTTCTTGATGAATTGAACAGGTCGTTCGTCGAATCATCGCCAATCAAGTTTTTAATTTCTGCCGGATAAGTATTGTATAAACGGTTTGCTATAGACGCTGTTTGGTTGCTGTTCTTTAACGCCATCTTATCATCAGCGGATAGTAAATTGTTGATTGGGAGTGACATTTCCAGAAGTTTTTGTGCAGCAGTATTGGCGTGAACTAATTTTTGTTTATCGCTTCCCCTTGTAGGATCATAATCTAAAATAGGTTGCTTACTTCTGATAATTGCCTCTGCTAGCTGATTACGCATTTGCTTATAATCGTTGCTCTGCTTCTTATCCCTCTTTCCCACGTTCTTACGGAGCGTATCCGCAATATTGCTGAACTTGTAGCATACAGGTAGCGGCTTATATACTTTAGCCTGACTGGTACTATTAGTAGGCTGCGTATTTTGCTGTGTATCCGACGTTTTCTGTGATGATGAATTCTGCTGTGTATTTCCACTCATACCACTATTACTACCTCCTCTGAACTGTTCGTAATATTGCCTATAATTCTTTCTTTGCTGCTCAAAGCAGTCCATACGATCCTTCGGTGTAAGGAATTTCGCACCACTAGGCATGTAGGTTGATTGTGCAGCATATTGTGACACCATTCCAACACGGCTCTGATATGGACTTCCAGATGCTGAAACTATGTTATTACTCGGAGCTACAGGAAGCGATGAACTTGCGCTGGTATTTATCGGAGAAGGACCACCTCCAGATGTAAAGTGTCCTGCTTTCTTTTCTTCCTGTCTTATCAAATTTGCTTTTCTTCCAGCCATAACCATTCCTACACCAGTTGCCGTTACTACCGGTACTGAAGTTGGTTCTGCAACCGAAGATGCAAGTATATATGGTGCAGCTGCCACTGCTGCGGGTGCTGCCACTGCTGCAATTGCTCCATGCTTGCGACCAAAATCACTGCCTATATCGGCACCTATCTGGCCTGTCAGAATGCTTCCTTCAATACCACCTGCCATTGATCCAACGATTGAACCAGTAATACCGCCTACGATACTTCCTGCAATCTCGCCTCTTCTTTCTTTGCGAAGTGCCTGCGCTTTTTGACGATGAAACTGTGCTCTTTGTTCCGGCGACAAAGCGGCATAGACCATAGGTTGCTCAAAGTTATCAACATTGGCAATTCTAGCAAGTGCCTTATTTTGTGCGATCTGAACGTTTGCAGCGGCAGAGGATGCCTGATAATGCTGACCACCTGTCTGATTGATTTCTTTTCGAGCATCTTGAACTTGTGCTTTGGCATCTTGAATCTGAGCAATCTGCTCGTTTGTATCTTCGATTGCGCCGTCACAAACTGCCATCTGACGGTCTACACTTTGAATCTGCTTATCCAGTGCTGCATTTGCAACCTGATGCTCCGTTTGCAAGCCCTTTAAGTCGTTGGTCAACTGCTTTGCTGTCTGACGGTATGCTTGTACTTCTGGATCGTCGTTTGGCTTGGTTCCTCTTACCAAACACTGGGCTTTTGCCTTTTCCTCTGCCAGATTAGCTTCTGCCACCTGTGCCTGTAAACCAGATTCACGGATACGATACTCAGCATCGTTTGAAGCTCTTTGATGCTGTAAATCCTGCTTGCGGCCAGAAAGCTCACGCTTCTTTCTTCGCATAAGAATGGCATCCGATCTCGCCAGCTGCTCCTGCTGTTCGAGATTTCCTTGCATTGCAACAAGACTTTGCTCATCTCTCGGAAGATTACCGACGGTAAATCCATCGTATGCGCCAGCATTTTCTTGCGCCGTTCCTTCTTCTGTGGTAGCGTCTGCACCATCGGTTTCAACCATTGCCTGTTCGCTAGGAGTTGCACCTGCTTCAGAATCAGCTACAGCACTCTCTGTTATTTCATCAGCTGAAGCTTCACCCGGCTGTGCGTCAACTGCAGCACCAGATGTCTGCTTTCCTGCAAGTGGATTGCCCTCTGCGTCGGTATCTGCTGCATCTTTTGATTCTGTGCTTGCGGTAGGTTCTTGTCCGCCGACGGTAGTGTTTTCCATTTCTGCTGATTGTCCAGACGGATTTGTGGCGTTCGCAGAAACTTCTCCATTCTCTGCATCCGTTTCCGCATCCGATGTCTGACCGAGTGGTACCGTTTGTGTTTCGGTTTTCTCTCCAACTTCTGCTGAAGTATCATTTTGCGGTGCAAAAGCAGTAGGCTCTGCTGCCCCATGTGGTGTAGCTGTCTCGGTGTTTGCGTTAGTGATATTATCTACCGCATCACTACTTGTCTCTGCCATCGCACCAGCATTATGATCTGCTGTAGCATTTTGATCGCCTGACAGATGTTCCTCGCCACCTGCAACTTCCTCTGGAAGCTTTCCGGTCTGCTCCTCTGGCATAGCCATAGGTTCGTCGGTTGGTTCATTAAACTGCGATTCATTGTCTGCACTCTGACCTGTAGACTGTCCACTCGCAAACGCACCATCCTTGATTGCGTCGGTGCTGTCGCCTGTATCCTGACCGTTTTGTTCCATTGCCTGCTCCTGCGGAACACCATTAAAATCATCAGCCTGCTGTCCATATTGAGCTGATAATGGCTCGGCACCTGCAAGCGCTTCCTGCACATTCGCCTGCTGATCCTGCAGATTGGCTTCATCACGCTTCTTTTTCCAATCGTCAACAGCATGTTTACCTGCTCTAAGTGCTGCTTGCGCCATACGCGCTGTCTGTCCGGATGCACTCAATGCACCGGTATCGGATACTCCGAGCCACCTCTGGAACCAGCTTCGTGCCGGCTGGATGCCAAAACAGCATGCAACTACGCAGAAAATTCTTCCGACCTGTAAATTAACACTTAACAAAGATATGTCCACTTTTAGGATGGTGCACGGCACAGCCAGTAGTAAAGTATCAATTACCGGGGTCATTAGGTTGCTCGCCATCATGCTAATCCAGTTGGACAACCTTGACTTGATACTCTGTGGTCCAAGCATGCAGCAAAACGGCAGAGAAATCATTCCAACTACACATGACAAAGCGATAAAAGTATAGTCAATTGCCAATCTTATGCAAAAAAGAAGATAGGCGAGAAAAATAAAGAATCCGACAATTGCAATATTTGCACAGGCAACCGAAACAGCATGCCCCAAATCTGCATTCTCAGCACCATATACTTGCGTAATGATTGTTGACGTTAGCTGATTTCGAACATGGATCGTTTCTGTCAGCAACTTTGGTGCCAATGCCAGGATCAAAAAAGAGGTAACGATACTGCCAATCGACGACTTCAATTGTGCAGCACGTTCTCCTGTGGATACACCGACAATTGCTTGTACTATTGCAAAGATTAACTGGACTGACAGTACCAGAAATGCAATACCTCGTATAAGAGAGTATGCAATTGCGGAGATTACACCATACACATTGCCCTCATCGAAGGAAAAACAGTAAAATCCTGTAATACCATTGCCTGTTTGCATGATGATGTCGGTAATATTCCCGATCAAAAGACTTAACAGCCATTGTAACGCATCGTAAAGGGCAGCTGTCATATCTACTATCATATTCCAGAAGATTTTACCAATTGTTCCCATATCAGAGGTATCAACCACATCTGTTACATCCTCTATGGTTGCTGCCTCTGTCCCTGCCTCTGTCCCTGCTTCTGTCCCTGCTTCCTCTGCTGCATGGACTATGTTGGGAGAAGGCGTAATGACTCCGACAAAAAGCAGACTGCAAAGCAAAACCATACATGCCCGAAACATATACTTTCTGCAGTTTTTTTTGAGCTCTACTTTCATAGATATTCAATTTCCTCCTTTCTGAAAAAAGATGTAACTTCCATCATTGCTTTAACATGCGCGCTCTCTGTTCAGCATCGGTTTCAACAATCAATCCCTCGACATCCTTTAGGTAAGCCACTTTTACGAAATAGACGTGGCCACTATCGACAACACACATTTCTCCACGATGGCGACGACGCATTTCCGGGTCGGTTTCCCTTACATCACCACCAAGCTCAACAAGCATTGACATCTGCGAATCTGTGATATTGATTTTCTTTTGCAGATACTCTTTTGCTGAGAATTGGTGCTTAAAGAGCAGCATGGATGAGGTGTTTTCGAAGATGGTTCTAGTTGCCTCGTCGTCTCCAAAATCAGTCAAGGACTGGGTTATTACCCAGCAGCCGCAGTTCTTCTTTCTGGCGGTACGATATAATGATGCGATCAACTGCTTACAGTATTCGTTCTTCCACATCTTATCAACCTCATCAAGAATCACAACCATTCTCTCTACCTTGCGAGGATCTTCTGAGTTTGTCTTAACGAAGGACTCATTGACAAAGGTGATTGCTACCATTCGGGCTACATTCATCTCAGATTCCGGCAATCCAGAAAGGTCGATGTTCGTGAATCTGGTTGACTTACTAAGGTGGATCGTAGACTGTCCGTCGAAATAACTACGAATTCCAATGATAGAACTAATCGGTTCACTAGTTTCTGGATCATAGTGCATGCCATTTTCGTCAAGAGGTGTATTCTGGTATTCTTCGCGTGTAAAGAAACGTACTTCAACCGGAGTGTAGTATAGCTCTGTGACGTACTCTCTTAGGGCCGCAAGCATCAAACGATATACCGTACCCACTTCCTCTGTTCGATGCTCTTTTTGAGCCAACAGAAGGCGCTTATAAAAGTCGGTGAACGTCGGCAGCTCCTTTCTGACACGCTCGGTCCGGGTTCCTGCATTGGTTGTTACCGTAATGTCGCGATATAAACTGTCAATATCGCCCTCTACGATTCCACGGTCTGCATACAACTGTGTACAGATGATCGTGATCTGCTCCGACATATAAACCATGTCCTCAAACTTCATAGTTGTGCCGGAATAATATGCACCACCCGTGATCATAAGCATAATTACATAGGATACATCCGCAACCTTGGACTTTAACTCAAGCGTCAACCACTCATCCGAAACAACACCGTTTGAATCAATTTCAACCTTTTTTGTCGGTCCGATTTCAAATATGTTCAAGATAGTACCTGATCCCGGGCTGACCGTATAGATGACTCCATTAACAGAACGTGCAAGCGCACAATACTCGCCCTCGATACTTCCCGATGGACGTTGCGAGTCGATTGCAACAAATCTGGTATCAATCGCCATTCTAAAAGACAGAATCTTCGTTGTCAGAGACTTTCCAGATCCCGTCATTCCTGCAATGATCATGTTATAGCCGTTATGAGAGCGGTCAAATGGATCAAACAAAACAGCTGATCCATCCGACATGTTTTGACCAAGGTATGTGCCGTTTTCATGCTGGAAGACGTTCTGGCTATAGTTAAAGATGGTTGACAAAGATCGCTGATCCATCAAAAACATCTTGATTGTATCGGACTTAATTAGTCCGAGGGAAAGATTAAATCTACGATTCAAGCAGCTGATTGACTGAAATGCCTCTGCCTGTACAGCGAAGCAACTGGTTATATCAATATTTTTATCTCTGGCAGCTGCTACAAAAGCATCCGTTTGTGAATCCAGTTCGGCTACGCTTAATGCCCATATTGCAAAACCAAATCCAACATTAAAAAATTTGTTTTCGCCCGTTTCGATGGCAGATGCCCAGCTTTCGGTTTCTCTAAGTTGTTGGGAAAGCTTACGGGTACGGTTTCGATCCTGTGCCTTTTCTGCCGTAATCACCTCACCTTCCAGAATTACAACGTGCTTATCCAATGTTCTGGAACTCTCCGCTTCGCTCAATGGCTCGATAAAAATGGCAGAGGAACAGTTGCCGAAGTTTAAAAGCGATGTAAACGTCCTCGCAAACACAGTTCTCTTTGGCATTGCGACAATGGAAAAGCATCTTACATATACATCCTTTCCACCATCATTAAGAATCAGATAAGAGTTAATATTGGGGTCAACTCCGTTCGGAGCGACGACCTGACGCATCGCTTTATTCTTATCCAGAAGTGATGCGTCTCCCCAGTTGGTTTTTAAGATTTCTTCCTCGGACAACAGCGTCTTTCTTTCCTGCATACCGCCGATGATCCGCTTCATGGACGCCACAAAAACGATTGCAAGACATCCAAATATTGAAATTGCGATACCAAGTAGCATAAGCATCCGATATGGGATCAGCATGGTTCCAATCTGTTGCATTATGAAACGCCCTCCTCTTCCTTCTTTTTATCTGAATTGACAGATGATTTTCCAGATGTCTCCTGGTCTTCCAGCTGACTTTCTTCAACATCCGGCGTGGATTGCTCACTTTCCTCAATAGATTTTTCATCCACATCCTCTTCACCCTCAGAATGTTCTCCATCATAGCCGTACTTTCGAAGAAGCTCCTGCTCTCTTGCGCGTTCCTGTTCTATTAGCTGCATTTCGTATGGTACCTGCTCGCTATAATAACGTGCGGTCTGCTCACGCTCGTAGGCAACCTCTCTTTGTATTTCTGAATCGTCAAGTGTGGAGAAAAGATGGAAATAGCTAGACCCAAAAATATTTTCCATTCTAAATTTGGATGCCGAGTACGGATGGAAGTGTGCATATTCGCTTTCCAACAGTTCCTCACAGCTCATTTTTCTTGCCTTACATCCACACTGAGATAGTGCAGTTGCCAAGATATTAAGCTTATCGTACAAACGTCTTCTGGCTTCTTTATAGATTTCCTGCTTGTTTAACGCACGGGATGAAAAGTTACTTGGGTCATAGATCCAGTCAACCAGATAGCTTACATTACGTTGCGGTCGTACATTGTCTCCACTTGTGTTATGCAATTCTTGAATGATTGCCTGCTGCTCATTGATCATGTTAACGATTGCCTGCTGCTCTCCAATGTTCTGTCCAAGAAGATCCTGATAGTGCATTCTGGCATCGTCACTTCCAAGGGTAGATAATTCGTTGACAGTTCCCTGCAGCTCCCAGTAGGTTGCCTGCAGAGAATCCAGCTCTTTTTGAAGCCGTTCAATGCACTGCTCACATTTGCGCACATTAATGCTCAGATCGACCTTACGGGCATCCTGCCTTACCATAAGTGGACTAGACACAACATTGGTCATGCGGATCATACCAATGATTGATTGATACCGCTCCTCTGCAGAGGCCATATCAAAGTCATATCCGCTAATCGCCAGACCTGCTATGAATCTTGTACCGCCATCGGTAACAATCGCGCCGCCCCAGCGAAAGTCAATGATATCTTCAAATTTGACATATTCAGTTGCATCCGTTCTTCGAAATGAATTGTAGTTTAAATGGATGGCTTCGTTTTCGGTAACAGATGTAGATTGTGCCTGATTTTTTCTTTGCAGGTACAGGTACAAAAACACGGCTCCTGCGATAAGTGCCAATACCACCACGATGCCAATTGCCAAGTAGATTTTCCCAAGAAGGGCATTGATCATGTCCATCAGCAGTTCTCCTTTCGGTCGTAATTTTTGGTGTACAGCACCCGGTTAAATTTGCGCATCAGCATTCGCAAAATAACCGCTTCTAGCATCATTCCACCACCATGCAGGTAGCTAGATTGCGGAATCGGCACCATTGCAATGATTCCGAAGAACAAGCTGACTACCACATCCAAAAAAATCCAGACTACCGACAATCCCATCGGTTGAAAAATTTTGAAGAAAAAATAGTCGATCATCAAGCCTATGATGACATACACCAGTTGGCGTTTGGTAAATTTCCACCAGCGATCCTCATCCTTGTACTCAGCGGGTATTTGGTATTTTCCAGTCTGTGCCATAAAAATCATCTCCTCTCTTTTGTACCTTTGTAGATAAATACACACTTTATGAAGAACCAATCATCACAGCAATGTCATACAGCAAATCCGCCAAACCTAATCCGCCAAATAGCACCATAACCAGAATATATAGCGTCATGACCTTGCTTTTATACTCAGCTCGCTTTTGAGGGGTACCAGAGATGAGGTATCCAACGAGGTAGATTGTTGTAGCAGCAAAAGCCACAGAAAAACCGACAACCTTCAAGGATGATACTGCATCCTTGAAAATTGCAATGGCACTTTCAAAACCGCTTGGAATCGAAAACTTGTTAAACCAGTTCTGCGGATTCATATCAATACTCTCAACATTTAATATCGGAGTTAAAACCCTTGGCAACACTTCCATCACCCCTTTCAATTTTCTTAATTCAACACTCAAATATTTTCAAAAAGCGGTCAGCTGACAGCCAGCCAACCGCTTTGATGCAAAACCTATATTACTTACACTCTCGCATTTGCTCCGACCTGAAGTGCTGCACCGACAAGTGCAATCGCTCCACCGAGTACGAACAGCGCGATACATGCCCATATGATGGAATCCTTACCTGACTCACGTTTCTGAGAATTGCGGTTGAATCCCCAGCGAATCAAGCCAACAATAAGTGCGATTACAGCGATGATTACACCAATGTTGGTTGCGCCTGTAACCACGGAGCCTACAACACCCTTGGCCGCGTTGCCAATCTTATCAACACTGGCATTGTTTCCGGCACCGTTTAACACAGCTGCTGCATCAGTCGGTGTGGATGCAAGTGCCTGTGCTACAAACAACTGTGTAGAAGCGATTGCTGTGGTCATACCAACAGTTGCCTTTTTCAATTTTAACCGTAATTTTGATGGTATCATAGTATCCCTCCTTTCTGTTTTGTTCCTGCCAATTCTGATTAACAGCCCACACAGACTGTTAGATCGTTATAAATATTGTCGTGGCAGAGGAATTATCTTCTGCTAGACCACAAGCTCAAATCGACAGATCTTGTGGTGTTTTAAAGTAACTGCAAAAAAAGATTCACAAAGGTGGTTGCACCACCAATTAAAATCAATGCGCCTGCGATACCCACCAATTTCCACTTGGCTGTCTCTCGCAATCGTCCCTGCTTGGAAAGACCAAGTTCAACAAAAGCAATGATCAAGCCCACCACGGCGATACACACACCAACTGTGGCAAGCATATTGTAGACTGAACCAAATATCTGCTCAATCTGCTTTCCCACCGCAGCCACTCTCTGACCGACTGTGCCAGACGACGATGAGCGAACAATTGATAATGCTTGATCGCCCTCTCCTGCATATACGTTTTGACCGCATACAGCAAAAGAGAGAATTAGTGCCATTGATGCAGGAAATAGAACCCCTGCTGATGCCTTACCCTTTTGATCTGGACACTTTTTCGAAAAGCTCATCATATTGATGCACCAATCTTTAAGAATGCTGTTGCGATGGACACTGCGGCACCAATTCCTGCGGCTGCTGCAAGTGCATAGAACAGCTGCATTTTTGATTCTTCTCTCTTGCCGCCATTTCCGCCGGATGCAGAAAATCCAATCGCTGCGAAAACTACTGAAAGAATCAGCAATGCGATACCTAATGCTATGACTGCATCGTAGACAGAACCAAAGATACCCATGATTGGCTTAACAATTGAGTCCACGCTAGAATTTGATCCCAAACCTTGCATAACGGTATTGGCATCTGGAACTGCTCCACGATCAGTAGCAAACGCACTTGTGCAGAGAATGCCAGTGGCTACCGATACCTGCGCCAAAAAGACGGGAAGTTTTTTGAACTGTTTCATCCAATTTTCCTCCTTTCAAATCAGATCGAAGTGGATTTACGATTCCTCTTTTGTCTTAAAAAAGTCAAGAATCACAATTTTTTCCACTTTTACCCTTGACATTGCGTATTCTCCGTGCTAAAATGTAGGAGAACAAAATGATTAGGGTGGGTGCAATTGAAGTAGCATTCGGTGAGTTTGCTAAAAAGACGCACCTATGTTCGCTATAATGGCAAGAAATGTTCCTGTTGTTGCCAATGCAGCGCATCCGATAGCGATTGCGGTTAATTGTCCCTTAGCATGTTCTCGTCCGTGTGGATTGTTTGAGGTTACAAGTAGGATTGCAACACAAATTACGGCGCATACTGCTGCTGCTACTCCACATGTGAGAGCCACTTTTTGGAGTGCTCCAAAAAAGCCAGCGACAGAAGCCGTGGCTTTCCCAAAGACACCACCTGTAGCATCTCCTCCCGACAGCTGCCCCGTGATTGTGTAGAAAGCATATGTATTCGTCTGCTAACACCCCCAATCTAACGCCATAATTTTACAGTAGAAAAAGCGAAAAATCAAGTGTGATAAGGTTTTTTCTGCTTTTTTTTTGCATAAAATTGAAAAAAGTGCTTGAAATTTTAATGTAGGTGTCGTATACTCATTTTTAAGGAAAGTAATTTTCTCATCATCACTACAATAGATAGTGTTGACAGAACTGTTGGCACTTCTATTGTAGGCATCCCCGGCTATTGATGTAGGGAAAAATATTAAAAAGAGCATTAAAAATCCCTTCCAACACGCAAAACAAGTAACCCAAAAAGCCAGAATAGCAGTACTTGATTTGTTCTATTACAAAGGAAAAGAGCCTTGCGGTCCCACCCGCAAGGCTCTTTTCTGTTCTTTTCTCTTAACGTCAATATCCGTATCTGCCATTTCCGTCCCAGTACTCATCGTAGTAATCCTCTGAGTAGTAGTATCTTTTTTTGTTGGGCTTTTCGGAAAAATCTGCCTTCATCAAAATTTCGATGATTGCCTTTGACACATTTTCTTTTTTGGTTTGCAAGCTTGCAATTGGTTCTTGCCCAAATCTTCTGCACAGCTGATAGTATACACCCAAAAGCTTATTGTAGGTTTCAAGTGCCTGCAGATCTTTCGAGGACGCTTCGCTTGGTAGGGAAATCTTCTGTCCTTCCAATCCATTAAAACAGTTATCAACCCAGTACCACTCAACAGATGTATTCTTAACATCAACTGGCATCTGGAGCAGCATTTTCCATTTTTGTGATGAAATTGCCTTTGCTTTCTTGCCCACATATGCTCGCATCAGGCAGTAGTACCGTTCAATCTCATCGGTTGTAAATTTTGGACGAAACAAAGTAGTGTCCAAATGTTGCAAAACATCAGGGTCATTCCACGCATGTAAAACCTTATCTATGCTATATTTGGTTTGGTATAGGGCATCCGGCACATCCAACTGTGCATGAGAAAGCTCTTTGGGTCGTTTCTTGCCAGATAAGCAATCTTCCACATATTGGCGATCTCCGAAAACTGTCCTGCTCAAAAGGACTTGTCCCTCTGCATACATGCCCTGTCTTCCGGCTCTTCCGGCAATCTGCAAAATTTCCTGTGGAAAAAGGATTCTCCGACAGATTCCGTCAAACTTGGCCATGTCCATAAATACAATTCGACGAATGGGAAGATTCAAGCCCATTCCGATTGCGTCTGTTGCAACCAGCACATCACTTTCTCGGTTCAAAAACATATTTGCCTGTTGTTTTCTCGTCGAGTACGGCAATGCACCGTATATCATGCTGACAGTATACCCCTGTTTTTTCAAATTTCCTGCCAGAGAGATTGCATCCCTTCTCGAAAAAACAACAAATGCATCTCCTCTTTCCACATCGGTAGAAATATTGAATGCCCGTGGAACAAATACAAGCGGAGTCGTGCGCTCATGCTGGATGATTTCGTAGGTGTCGCCCTTGCAGGTTTTAATCAGGCGTTTGATTAAACCTACCGCCTCTGGTGCCGTACACAAATGGATTTGCGCACATGGTAGCCCAAGGATTGCCTTTGTCCAGGCATAACCTCTTTCTCGATCTCCGAGCATTTGGCACTCATCCACAACAGCAACATCGTAGGCAATTGAAAGGTTGACCATCTCAGCCGTGCAAGACATGATTGTTGCATTCTCAATCAGCTCCTCCTCTTCTCCTGTTTGCATTGAGCACAGGATACCTTTTTCCCAAAACTGCTCTTGAATTTCGAGTGCCAACAAACGAAGCGGAGCCACGTATACGCCACTCGCAGCCTGAGCCAAAATCTGCAAACTTTGATATGTTTTGCCAGAATTCGTCGGTCCCACATGGATGATAAAGTGGCGATTCATCGCTCGTGCCAGTGGATACATGTCTGCCGGATTCGAAGGGATCTTTTCGCTGACAACCGCCTTAATCATATCGGTAAGTTCCTTTTTTGCCTGCGCCAATTTCTCCTCGGACAACGATGCTTCAACTTCCCCAATCAGTTTTGGACGAATCAAATTGTCAATCCACGAATTTAATTTGCCAAAGGTCAGTGCATCAACCTGCTCAGTTGTCAAACTCTTTTGCTTCTGAAGCTGTTTTCTTAACGCAGCCAGTTTCTTTTCGTGCACTGAATACTTCTGGCGAGGATTCTTTGCATACCAGTCTTCGATCTGTTCTGGAGTAAACGCATATACCTCTGTTGCACTATACAATTTTTTTGTCAAAGACTTACCATAGGCTCGGAAATCTTCCGCATCCACAGGATGGAGCAAATCGTCCTTTTCCAATTTTCGAACACCTGATGTTGTAAGCAGCAAAAAATCTGCAACCTCGTCAACCGACATTCCAGCTCGAAGTTCTTTTGCGGCGGATTCGACAGTGTTTTGAGGCTTTGCCAGGTACAATTCAAACAGTTCTTCCTTCGAAAGCTTTCTGACAGTCGAATTTGAAAGCTCCGGCATTTGTGACTGTAACCATTGTTTGGTAAGCTTTTTGTTAATGACAAAATCCTTCAAATTTTCGTAAAAAACCATAACTTCCTCCCTTTAAGCAAATGCACGTTTGCAAACGTATGTTCTATAGATATAGAATACCACCATTTGCAAACATTGTCAATAGCAAACAGAGGACACCGGAAATCATACTGATCCCCGATGCCCTCTGCCTCTTTTTGACTCTCCTGCCCTATTCTAGCGACAGAAAAGCCACTGAATATTAATCTTCCTTTTTCTTCTTTCTCTTTTTCTCTTTCGTTTTTCCCTTTTTCTCTTTCGTTACCTCAAATCCAAATCCTTCCGGCAGTACGTGCGTCGACGTACAATTAAAGGCATTAAATGTTGTGAATCCTCTCTTAATACCCTGCCCTTCCAGTAACTGAAAGATTGCTGACAGGATGTTAAAAGACGCATATCGGTTTGCCAATATATGCTGAGGAGCCACGTTGTTTAATTCCTCACAGCTCGTCTCTGAGCGAGCTTTTTGGTTCTCTTCTTCCAAGAACTCAAAGCCGTAGAAGTCTCTCGCTGGGGAAAGAATAGTACCTTCGTCTTTAACAGCATAAATACACTGCCCTTTTGAGAAACCGTTGCCAGAGTCAATGTAGATTACGCTGCTATGAAGATGGAAATACTCCTCCATTAACTTTCGTGCTGGCACGTTGTCCACACAAGACACAATCACTGGAATAATGTCACAGCTACTGTTTCCGACTCTGCCTTTTAACTGGAATGTAGCCGCAAGAAAAAGAGTTGCAATATCCTCAACCGTGTCAATGTATCGCCCACTAGACAGCACATCCAAATCAAAAGTATCATTGATAGATTGTGCCAGGCAGTCGGCCTTGTTAAGACCGACATCTTCTGGATAATACATTTGACGCGCTCTGTTCTTGTCCTCAACGCGATCTCCGTCCGCAAGAACCAGAGATACCGTTCTTCTGACATTTTCGGCTGAAGAAGCTAGGTAGCGCGCCAAATCACAGGCTACAAATGAGCCTGTTCCACCTACTCCAACAACAATTACTGCATACAAATTCTTTGCCATAATAAAATACATCCTTTCTTTTTTCGTAATATTTCTTCAAAATGCCTCTGTGTCTCTGCCATTATCTGCGTTTCGACGCATGGCAGAGGATAATGTCTCTAATGCCTTGGCTGCCTTGGCAATTTTCTCTTTTTGAAACCGCCTAACTTTTCCAAGTAACGAAACAGCATACTCAGTGCCATGATCCGGCACATCATATCCGTATCCCAATTTCTCAGGAAAGCCTCAAAGTCAGAACTGTCTTCTAGCGTATCGCAAACAAAAGCGGGAAAATACCAAATTTCCTTGCCTTGTACCATTTTTGAAGACAGATACCAAGAGTTGCAGATTCCTGAAATCTGATTGATCTGCTTTGCGAGTTTAAGACACCAGTTTTCTTTGTGTCCCCTCAGTTTCTTCTTCATTTTTGGGAAAATGGCACTTTTAAGTATTTCATCTTCAAACCAGCAATAACTACTACTATACCCATCAAAATCATACGAAAAGTTGATGTACTCTAAGGAATCAAATGGTGTGCGTGCAAGTTCTGCGTCTTCGATAGCGTTACAAAACTGTCCAATCATAGAGAACAATTCCTTTTCAAACGACTCAAAAGACGCTTCGATTCCATGTTCCTCACCCTCAGTTTCTTGCTCCTGGACGTCTTGGACATTTGATAAAATTCCCTGCAAAAGCGTCTGTGAATTTTTCATAAGCTTTCGATAAGTATCCATCAGCTCTCCAGAGTTGAACAACTCTGTTAAATTGCCCATTTTTACATTTAACAAATCAAAGATATCCGTTAAATCATAGTTGTTAATTTCAAAAGTTTCCCACAGGTCAGAACAAAAAATTGCACGTTTGACCTGCTTCAGATTAACATTATTAACATTAACCACTGGAACAGCTGTCAGAAACAGGTCAACGATTGCTGATAAAGGAATATCATGAATTTTTAGTGGAATCTTATCAATGGCTGCTTGCATTGATTGATCCTCGCACATGATAGCGATCTCCTTTAACACTTTCAGTTTTTGAAGAATCCACACTTTTGATAAACAGTCTATCATATGCGGAGTGCAATATTCTTCAAAGTCGTTCTTCAAAAATGCATCATCACCTTGAAATAATTGCATCTTTTTCAAAACAGCGTCAACAACTTGCTCCAGTTGTTGCTTATTTCTTTTTATATTTCTATTCATTTTTTTCCTTTCTCTCCATTGCAATGCGCCTGATACCAGTTTACATCCTGCTGCATTGCATCCTGCATCTTAATGCTTTCCTTTGCCATTTCCTTTCCTTGAAGCGTCAAAATGCAGAGGGCAAACAACACATCTGGCAGAAACACCCATCTGCCTTCTGAAATCCCGTCTGAGGAGCTTTGGACACGGATAGCGTACAAAATTTCCCTCGTAGGATCTTTCATCAATCCACATCTGAACAATTTCTCAAATAGGGATTGCATCAACGGATCATCTTTCTTTTGTTGCCAAAGTTGGTACAAAAGGTGACTACGATACAAGTACAAATTCGTTTGCGGCTCACCTTCCGTATCGGATATGTAGAAGGAATATCCTAAGTCGCAAAGAAGCCTGTTTTCTTCATCTGTCCCGTAGTCAATATCCAGTTGATAGTCTTCCAGAAGCAAATGAAAAGCTTCCTGTGTCAGCTCTCGTTGCCATGTTGCGTCGAAATAGCTGTCAAGAAGCTCCTCTTCGATCTCTGTTCTGTTATCTTCAGAATATTCCTCATTGAACTCATTGGATATGATGTCGTCTGCCAATGCGAGGAAACTGTCCTCGTCCGCATCGGCATCAAACCAGTGCTGTCCATACATCGACACATAATAAAACGTGTATGATACATACACGCTATCATACTGCGCCAAAATTGGATATATCTGCTCTGTAGGAATTTTGATGATACCCAATTTCCTATATAATTGGGAAAAGTATCCCCGTGAAATAGGCTCCTGAATATCCAACCTTTTTTCGTTCCAACCATAGGCATTCAAAAAACGATATGCCAAAATTAAAAACGTATTAGCTTCTAACACATACATTTTAAAACTGGAGTAACATATTGGATTCAAATTTTCGAAGCTTCTTAAAAGGTTTTCACACTCATCTGAAACCTTCGTAAGATCAAACTGTTGCACTTCTTTTTGCCCTGAGCAGTCATTCGCTGCCCTTTGCATTTTTTGTTTTTGCATTCTTTTCCTTTCCATCGGCTGACAGTTTTGTAAAACTCTCAGCTGACTTACATAGTTTTTCTGCCACTGATTCCAGAATCGTCAACCGCAAAGGTGTGAACAGGTTTGGATAGTGCACATATGCATCTTCAACGGTCAGCGTACATTCAAGGCAGTAGATTCCGTGTTGTCCCTGATAGCAGAAACAACGGTCTACTAACCAATCTATCTCATCTCGAATGACCTCGGTACTTTCTTTCGAAATTATTCCTTCGTTTACCAATTGTAATGTTTTCTTCCCATAAGCATCAAAACCTCTCTTCTGCAGTAGTAACATCTGGTAGGAATTGCTCATCGTTTGCTTCGTAGATTTCCTTTGCAAGCATTTCCAATACTGTCAATTTGAATGGTGTGAACAAACTCGGATAGTGCTCGTAACTTTCCTCTGTATCCATTACCATTTCAATGCAGTAAATACCTTGCTTGCCACGACAACAGTAGCCATATGACACTAAATTATCAATTTCGTTCTGAATCAGACGAAAAGCCACCTCATTTTTTGCTAACAGTTCTTGTTTTGTAAGCACTTTGTGTATCCAAGGAAGCTTACGAATGCATAGGGCTGCGCCGTACTTGGAAATATCATACTCAGCCCATTCTCGCCAAAATTTGGCAAAAAACTCCGCAGCTTCAGTCCAATCTGCGGGATCGATACTACATTTAAAGTATCGCTGAAAAAATGTGCTTTTGCTGGCGATGCTATCAACAAGATCGTTTTGAGATAGCAATTCGAGTAAATGTTCCGATGTAGCATTTTCCGAAACCGGTTCTGCTGTATCCGTAAGATCATCCACTTGAGAGATCAGCGCGTGAATCTCTTCTTCTGTTGTAGCAGTATCTATCAAAGTAGGCAGAGTACCACGTCCATAGGAGTTACGCACCGCATGGGCGTGGGTGAATGCCTTTTTGTAACTTATTGGTTGTTAATGTACTCTTGT
>OLOX01001648.1_pt1 | contig 20376 bp, 14 predicted proteins | sample 1672091 | NCBI WGS metagenome assembly OLOX01 (sample SAMEA3136644, study PRJEB25190) | human gut metagenome | reverse complement strand
AGATGTTCCAGGTCACCACTATGGATCTAAGCAATGTGCCGACTAAGGATGGCAAGGTGGATTATTCACAGGATTTCTTTGGTAAGCCGACCAACCTTACTGTGAGTGGACAGTTAAATGGTGAGACTTATGCCATGGCATTTAAGAATATCTATACTTTTGGACCGACTTTCAGAGCGGAGAATTCCAACACGACCCGTCATGCAGCAGAGTTCTGGATGATTGAGCCGGAGATCGCTTTTGCAGATCTGACAGACGATATGATGCTTGCTGAGAGCATGTTAAAATATGTAATCTCTTATGTGCTGGAGCATGCACCGGAAGAGATGGCCTTCTTCAACCAGTTCGTTGACAAGGGACTGATCGAGCGTCTGGAGCATGTGGTTAATTCTGATTTTGGACGCATCACTTATACAGATGCGATCACAGAATTGGAAAAGCACAACGATGAATTTGACTATAAGGTATATTGGGGATGCGACTTGCAGACAGAGCATGAACGCTATCTGACCGAAAAGATCTTCAAGCGTCCGGTCTTTGTGACCGATTATCCAAAGGAGATCAAGGCCTTTTATATGAAATTAAATGAGGACGGAAAGACTGTTGCTGCCATGGATTGTCTGGTACCGGGTATCGGCGAGATCATCGGCGGTAGCCAGAGAGAAGATGATTATGAGGTCTTAAAGAACCGTATGGCTGAGTGTGGTCTGAAGGAAGAAGATTATGAGTTCTATCTGGATCTTCGTAAGTATGGATCCGCACGTCATGCCGGATTTGGTCTTGGATTTGAGAGATGCGTTATGTATCTGACCGGAATGGGCAACATCCGTGACGTGATCCCGTTCCCAAGAACCGTAGGAAACTGCGATCTATAATTTTGGCAGTGACTGTGCATATGCGAAAGCGTGTGCACAGTTTGAATTGTGGAAGGGAAGGAAGATAGAAATGAGCAAAATGTATATCCCGGAGGATTATGTGCCGGCTCTGAATTTAAAAGAAACACAGATCGCAATCAAAGAGGTCAAGGATTTCTTTCAGAGACAGATCACGGCAGAACTCAACCTGCATCGTGTATCTGCACCGCTTTTTGTCACACCGGAATCCGGTCTGAATGACAACTTAAATGGTGTGGAGCGTCCGGTTGCCTTTGGTATCAAGGAGCAGGATGACCGCGAGGTCGAGGTCGTACATTCTTTGGCAAAATGGAAGAGAATGGCACTGGGGCGTTATGGCTTTTCTGTAGGGGAAGGCTTATATACGGATATGAACGCCATCCGTCGTGATGAGGATACCGACAATATCCATTCCATCTATGTCGATCAGTGGGATTGGGAAAAGATCATCACCAAAGACCAGCGCAATGTACAAACTTTGCAAAGCGTTGTTAAGTCTGTATATGATGCTCTCCGCGTGACGGAAAAGTACATGGCAAACAAATATGATTACATAGAATGCATTTTGCCGGAACAGATCTTCTTTATCACTTCGCAGGAACTGGAGGATATGTATCCGGACAATACGCCAAAGGAGAGAGAGTACAAGATCTGCAAACTGCATGGTGCGGTCTTTATCTCACAGATCGGTGGCAAACTGGCATCCGGGGAAAAGCATGATGGACGTGCGCCGGATTATGATGACTGGTCCTTAAACGGCGACATTCTGGTCTACTATCCGATGACGGATATTGCACTGGAATTATCCTCTATGGGTATCCGTGTGGATGAGGATTCGCTCGTCAGCCAGTTGGAATTGGCTGGCTGCAAAGAGCGCCTGGAATTGCCTTTCCAGAAAGCCGTATACGAGAAAAAACTGCCTTATACCATTGGTGGAGGTATCGGACAGTCCCGTATCTGTATGTTCTTCCTGCGCAAGGCGCACATCGGAGAAGTACAGTGCTCCATCTGGCCAGAGGAAATCCGCAAAGAAGCGGAAGCCCACGGAATCCAGCTGCTGTAAACAATAGAATGCACGCTTTGCGAGCATTCTATTGTCATGAACAATAGAATGTACGCTCTGCGAGCATTCTATTGTCATGAATAAGGATAAGCGGCTGTGTATTGTCCTGTTATAGAATGCACGCTCCGTGAACCTTCCATTGTCATAAAAGAGCGAGGAAGCTGTATCGTACAGCTTCCTCGCTCTTTTTGGTCAGCACATCACACAAAGGATCTTCTTCTCGTCGCAATGCAGGCGCTGTCACCAGCTAATCTTAACTTCTTCTCTGCTCATCCTTTTTGCCGCAATGCCGCCTTTCCCTGCAGCATCCACAATAAAAACAGGCTTCCTGCTGACAGCACCAAAAACAGCACACAGGACGGAACGCTTAAAAATACGCCGCCAAAGGGCAACAGCTCTAACATCACATACACAAACAGGTTCGCAACGCTGTGGAACAGCATCGGCGCTGCAATCGTTCCATACCATTCATACACCAGCGCCAGCAGGCAGCCGATTACGGTCGCATAGACCGCCTGAACAAGATTTCCATGGAACAGACCGAACGCCAGTCCGGAAAGCACCACCGCATACGGCACTTTCAACACCTTGCGCAGCTGTCCATAGACCACGCCGCGGAAAACGATCTCTTCGCCCAGCGGCGCAAGAATGCCGTAGGAAATGATTCCCAGCCACACCGGCGTATCGAACTGCATCTCCGAAACCCTCTGAAAAGTCGGAGAGAACCGATACAATTCTGTCAATGTCAGAACACCGTTCATGCCGATTGCAATTGCCGCCGCCAAAATCACCATCGGAACGATGGACAGTTTATCGATTTCTTTTGTCGAATGGAACCGGATCTTTTTGTGCCAGATTCCGTAACAGATTATAAATGCACCGAACGTCGAGAGTGCGCTAGCCACATTCAGCCAGAAATTGTAGGAAGAGCCCTCCAGCTCCTGCAGCCCGATGGCATACACTACCGATACCGCCGTCAAAATTGCGCTGCTGATTAGGAGACTGATTACATAATAGGCAAACATCGCCAGTGCGCTGGTTCCAACTGCACTCCAGAACTGCCCGGATTTGGTCTTCGTTTTGGCAGTGCTGCCGCGGTAGCGCTCTGAAAGGGTATTCGAGCCAGTCGCCGTGCTGTTTCCTGCCTGCGCGCCGGTTCCTGCCTGCGCGCTGCTTCCTGCCTGCGCGCTGTTTCCTGCCTGCGTGCCACTTCCTGCCTGCGCACTGTTTCCTGCCTGCGTGCCGCCCAGCAGTACGCTTCGCAGTCCTTCCACATCCCGGACAATAATCTCCGCACCGGCATTTTCCAACTCTCCCGGCTGTGCATACCCATACGACACCGCGATGCAGTGTGCACCGATCGCTTTCGCACCCTCCACATCGAAGCTGCGGTCGCCGATCATCACCATCTTATCCGGATCGCTTTCGCCCCGCGCTGCAAGCTGGGACAGCACCTCTGCAACCACTTCTTCTTTGTGCACTCTTCTTCCGTCCAGCTCGCTTCCGACCACGATGTCGAAATATTCCCGGATTCCGAAATGCACCAGAATATCCTCCACATAAACGGTCGGTTTGCTAGATGCAATCGCCAGCGTCGCACCGGATGCCTTCAGATCATGCAAAAGCGCTCCCATTCCGGGATACAGCACATTTTCGTATTTGCCGGTTACAGAAAACCGCTCCCGGTACTTCTCAACTGCCTCCTGCGCCTGCTCCGCCGTAAAGTTATAATATTTCATAAAGCTCTCTGCAAGCGGCGGTCCGATAAACGGCTCCAGCCGATCCAGCTCCGGTTCTTCAATCCCAAAGCTTCTGAGCGCATACTGCACACAACCGCAAATTCCCTGTTTCGGATCGCTGATCGTTCCGTCCAGGTCAAATAAAATACAGGAAAACATAACAGTCTCCTTTCATTTCTCTTCTGTTCTGCAGACAAACGCCTGCAGTCTTTCCTTATAGTGTACCAGAAAGCGCACGAAAAGGTTATGAAATTTTTGTGAAATAGAATTTTCCGTTTCCTGCATTCATAAGTTGTAACAAAAATTCGGCAGGAGCCTTCATGATCCGAGATTTCGTTCATCTGATTCAAAATAAACTGCGCCACTATGCCGTTTTTCCCTCTCTGCACAGTCTCTCCCGCTCGTCTGCATTCCAGACCGCCCTGTTTTTGCTCGGCGTCCTCGCCTTTTCCCGCGCGTGCATTTTTCTCGCCCCTCCGTCTGTAACAACACTGGCGTCCGCCTCTGTAAACGGCACGTTTATGCCCATCTGCCGTGTCGAAACCGACCAGAAAAAAGTCGCGCTGACCTTCAACTGCACCTACAGTGCACAAGACATGCAGCAGCTTTTGGAAATTCTGAAAGAAAAAAATGTGCACGCCACCTTTTTCGTTTCCGACGCCTGGGCAAAAAACTATCCGGAGCTGCTCTGTACGATTCACAACGCCGGACACGATATCGGCGGTCTGTGGACAACGCAGGCATCCCTTTCCATCCGGGAACAGACGCTCACACTGGAAAATCTCACGCAGCGAATTGATCGCCTTACCGATTCTGAAACGACGTTGTTTCGTTTTGAAGACGGAAACTATGACAACTCTGCTATCCGGCTCATCCAGGAAGCCGGCGGTTATCCGGTGCAGTGGAACATCAATTCCATGGACTGGAAAGACTACGGGGCACAGGACATCCTCCATCGGATTTTAAACAGTCGCCAACTCCAAAACGGCTCTATCCTCCTGTTCCATGCCGGAACCGTTTATACCGCACAGGCACTTCCCGACCTGATCGACAATCTGGAGGATCAGGGCTATCAGCCAGTTCCCATCTCCGAGCTGATCTGGAAGCACTCCTATTATATGGATGCAGACGGCGTACAGATTCCGAAGACGGAACCGTAAACAATAGAATGCACGCAGAGCGTGCATTCTATTATTTCTTTTCTTCTTTTTTATCTTCTTTTTTCACTTCCAGCATAGACGTACAGTACGGACAGCGGGTTGCCTCTGCCGCAACCTTGCTTCTGCAATAAGGGCACATTTTCACAGCAGGTTTTTCCGGCTCCTTCTTTTTGCCAAGACCAGCCAGCGCATTCATCCCTTTTACCATCAGGAAAATAATCACTGCCATTATGATGAAATTGATCACTGCGGTCAAAAATGCACCATAGCGGATTTCCACATCCCCGACCATCACAGACAGATACGTCAGATCCGTATTGGCAAACAGGCCGATCAGCGGTGAAATCACATCGTTTACCAGCGAATTGATGATCGCCTGAAACGCAGCACCAATGATAACGCCGACTGCCAGATCCATGACATTTCCTCTCAGCGCAAATTCCTTAAATTCCTGCAACAGTTTTTTCATAGTGGTATCCTTTCTTTTGTTATGCTATACTTTGGGACATGAAACGAAGAAATTTATCCCATTTAAAACTTACAATCTTTTTGATCCTGCTCGCTGTCCTGATTTTTGCAGCGGCAGCCCTGATCCTGAAAATCGTAAAAAACGCTTCCACTCAGGTGCTCTCCTGGTCGGAAGCTGTTGAAGCCGTTTCCTCAGAACCTGTCAAAAATGTGCAGCCATCCTTAAGCGTCCCCACGCAGATTACCAAAATCGGTGACGATTATTTTCTGGTGGACTGCTATCACAATCAGATTCTGACCTCGAAAACACCGGATGCTCCACTTACCGACTGGTATGTGATGACCGATCAGATCAACCGCGGGCACACCATCGCAGGGGACGGCACCGTTTATCTTGCAGATGACACCGAAAACAACCGCGTCCTCATCTTTGAAAAACAGGACGGACAGTTTTACCTTACCCAGCTTTTCAACGAAATCGGCACTCGCCCGCATTACGTCGTCTATGATGAAACGGGAAAACGTTTTTATGTACTCAGTTCCATGACCGGACAATTGTACGTCTTTTACCGTCCCGATCCGGACAGCTCATCTGTCGCCCTCGAAAAAATCCTCTCTGTGCCAGAGCTGGATCAGATTTATGTCCGCTCCTTTACAATCGACGGCGACGACCTGTATTTTGTTTCCGGCAATCAGTCGATTCTGCGCACCCGCAAAAAAGACCTGAAAATCCTGGAACGTTTCCCGGTTCCTGCCGAAATCTCCGGCATGATCCAGCTGACGCACATTCAGGACTGGTTTTACATCACCGTTTCCACCGACTTTACCGGCAATCAGGATTATGCGACGATCCTGCGCGTGCAGGATTTAAACGATCTTTCTTCCGGCAGCTGGGAGGATATTTATGACAACTTTGCCGGAGGCGGAACGCCTTATTATATCTCTTCCTTTGACGGACATTATTATCTGACGGAGCACAGGATTCCCGGACACAGCGTCTGGCAGTTCGATGTCATCGACAACGCACTGACAGACATCCGCCCCCTGTTTTAGGACTCATCGACCGTTTCTGATCGTCTTGCGTTTCGAAAGCCCATGTTTCGTACTTTGCTTTTTAGTATATCTGTTTCAGCTTTCCTGTACAATCCTTTTATCGCGTTCCCGCTTTGAAAAAACGCAACCGCAATAATCCTGACGGTACAGGTCGTACTGGCGGCTTAACTCGATGGACCTTAAATAGCCGCCCTTTTTCTTAAAATCCGACGGCAGGCACGCCACATGATATTCCTCCGCCAGTTGGCTGCCGATTTCGTTGAGCTTCTGCGCATTTTTCAGCGGACTGATCGTCAGCGTTGTTGTAAAAAAATCATAGCCGCCCTCTGCCGCCAACCTCGCCGCTTCCCGCAGCCGCAGCTCGTAGCAGATAAAGCAGCGCTCTCCGCCCTCCGGACAGTCCTCCAGCCCTTTCGTCGCCTCGAAAAATTTTTCCGGCTCGTAAGCGCCCTCCAAAAGTGCGATCTGGTTCAGCATTTCAGACCCTTTCGCCTCTTCATTCAGCGTGCTCACCAGACGTTTTAATTCCTCCACCCGATGCCGGTATTCCTCCAAAAAGCTGATGTTTGGATTGTAATAAAATACCGTCACGTCGAAATACTGCCGCAAATATTCCAGACAGTAGCTGGAGCACGGCGCACAGCAGCTGTGCAAAAACAGCCGCCGGTGATGATCCGGAAGCTTATCGATCAGGTGTTCCAGTTCTTTTTGATAGTTAATTTTGTTCATTTCTCCTCGTTTTTTCTGCCGAACTTTTTTACATACTCCTGCGCTTCTGCCAGAGAAATGTTCAGCTTTTTCTGTAATCTTGCAAGAATCTCTTCTTCTGAAATCCCAAATTCATATCCAGTCTCAATAATTCCTTTTGCTTCTCCTTCTGCTATCCCCTCACGCCTCGTCTCTTCAAACACGGTGCACATATCAGCACCTCCTTTCCTGGCAATTTTATTATAATCTATTTTACAGTTTGCCGCGCCCGCAGCAGTCATAATCACTGTCTTTTCCACTCGATGCTCTCTGGCGTAGTTTATCGCCCGATCTCTTGTTTCCTGAAGCTTTCCATTCCGATCCAACAGAATACCGAGCAGATTAAACAGATCCCGGTTGTTGATATTATGCAGCTTCAGATCATTTTTTCTCGCTTCCACGAGGTGCATCCGGTAATCATTGACAAATGGCTTCATTTCCTCTGAAATATGCAGCATCCCATGCAGAGACACCGCACCGTCCCACGGCTTTTCCCCATAATAAACAACAACTGTTATAACAGGAACCAGCCGATCATCCTTTTTCATTTTTGACAGATATTCCTCTTCTGTCAAGCTCTTTGCTGTTTTATACTTTGCCGCATTGTCCACATATTGCTTCTGATAAGCTGCATAATCATACCCCATTACCCGCATGGGCATCGCATAATGAATATGCTCCTGTCCTTCCATTCCCAGTATAACAAATTCCACGCCATATACGGTAGACTTTTTTCGAATTTTGACCGTATCTCTCGACGCTCCGATGCTTTCCGCATATTCTTTATGCTCCAAAACGGAGGATTCTTCCGTATCCAAATCCTCCAGTTCTTTCGGTTTGATGACCTGCTTTCCATCAAACAGCACTGCGTTGAAAAAATCAGCAAACTGTTCCTTGTTGCGCCAATAATTCTTTACGATAATATCCGGTTTTAATGCCTGCTTTTCTTTTCCCATACAGTGTCTCCTTTATCAACAATAGAATGCACGCTCTGCGAGCATTCTATTGTCATGAATAAAATTCTCCCACAAAATCGCATTGTTCCATAATAGTCCTATCTTCGTACTACCTTAAAAGGTACTACCCCATAACCACGAAGACCCCACAGAAGAGATTTCTCCCTTCTGTGAGGTCTTCGAAATTATTCATGACAATAGAATGCTCGCAGAGCGTGCATTCTATTGTTGTTTACAGCCTTTTACTTAAAGTATGCCACACCGGACTCGAAGATCTTCAGATCCTGTTCGCCGTAGATATTCTGTGCAACGCTTCTGTCGCGGCGCTCGGAGTGCGCCATCTTGCCCAGGATACGTCCATCCGGAGAGGTGATGCCTTCGATCGCGCTGTAGGAGCCATTGATATTCCATTCTTCATCCATGGAAATCCTTCCTTCCGGATCGGAATACTGGGTTGCTACCTGTCCGTTTGCAAACAGCTTGTCAATCCACTCCTTCGGAGCTACGAAACGTCCCTCACCGTGGGATGCCGGATTGACATATACTTTTCCAAGCTCAGCGCCCTGCAGCCAGGGAGACTTGTTGGAAACCACCTTGGTGTATACCATCTTGGAAATGTGACGGTTGATCGTATTAAAGGTCAGGGTCGGAGAATCGTCCTTCTGTCCGACGATTTCGCCGTAAGGAACCAGACCGAGCTTAATTAACGCCTGGAATCCATTACAGATACCAAGACATAAGCCATCTCTTTCCTTCAGAAGCTTCATAACCTCTTCTTTGATCTTCTCGTTCTGGAATGCAGTTGCGAAGAACTTTGCGGAGCCATCCGGCTCGTCGCCTGCGGAGAAGCCGCCGGGGAACATGATGATCTGAGCCTGGCTGATCTCTTTTGCAAACGCATCGACGGAAGAACGGATGTCCTCTGCGCTCAGGTTTCTGAATACATGGGTTACAACCTGTGCACCTGCGCGTTCAAATGCTTTTGTGCTGTCGTATTCACAGTTCGTTCCGGGGAATACCGGGATGAATACGGTAGGCTTCGCTACTTTATTCTTGCATACATAAATGTGATTCGTCTCATACAGGCCGGTTTCTACTGCGTCCGTGTCCTTGACTGCCTTTGTAGGGAATACCTTTTCCAGAGGCTTCTTCCACGCATCCAGTGCCTCTTTTTCGGAAAGGGTCATGTTTCCATAGGTAAATACCGGCTCTGCCGTTACCGTGCCGAGCAGCGTATAAGCAACATCCATATCCGCCAGACGGTCTGCCGGAACTTCTGCCACCAGATCGCCAAGGCCGTTTGTAAACAGCTCCTCTGCAGAAACCGTTTCCTCAATCGCAACGCCAAGTCCGTTACCGAATGCCATGCGGGACAGGGCTGCTGCCACACCATAGCTGTCCAGTGCGTATGCGGAAACGATCACGCCCTTGCCTATCAGCTCGGTAATCTTTGCATACAGTGCCATTACCTGCTCATAATCCGGCAGATCGTAAGCATCCTTCTGAATGGAGAAACGAACCAGACGGTTTCCAGCCTGTTTTAATTCCGGGCTGATAACATCTTTTTCCTTTGCAACATCCACAGCGAAAGAAACCAGCGTCGGAGGTACGTCGATATCGTTAAAGGTTCCGGACATGGAATCCTTACCGCCGATGGACGGAAGTCCGAATCCCATCTGCGCGTCATAAGCGCCCAACAGCGCTGCAAAAGGCTGGCTCCAACGTTCGGGATCCTGGGTCATGCGGCGGAAATATTCCTGGAAGGTAAAGCGGATTCCGGAGAAATCGCCGCCTGCCGCTACGATCCTTGCCATGGATTCTACAACCGCGTAAATTGCGCCGTGGTAAGGGCTCCAGGAGGACAGATACGGATCAAAGCCGTATGCCATCATCGTTACCGTATCGGTCTTTCCTTTCAGGACCGGAAGCTTGGCAACCATCGCCTGGGTCTCGGTCAGCTGATACTTACCGCCGTAAGGCATCAGCACGCTGCCTGCGCCGATGGAGGAGTCGAACATTTCCACAAGACCCTTCTGGGAGCAGACATTTAAATCCGACAGCAGCGCTTTCCATGCCTTTTTCAGATCGCCGGCTTTTACGGCTTCCTTTACAGCAGGAACTGCATACTGCTCAAAATAGTTATCTTCTTTCGACGGAACATCTACAAAAACATCGGTTTCCTGGTGTGCTCCGTTGGTATCCAGAAATGCTCTGGACAGGTTTACAATGCTCTTGCCGCGCCAGTTTAAAACCAGACGGGGTTCTTTGGTTACAACCGCAACCGGAACTGCCTCCAGGTTTTCTTCTGCCGCATAGCCTAAGAAGGTATCAACGTCTTTCGGAGAAACAACGACTGCCATTCTCTCCTGAGATTCAGAGATTGCAAGCTCTGTGCCATCCAGACCGGCATACTTCTTGGGAACCTTATCCAAATCAACGGTCAGACCATCTGCCAGCTCGCCGATGGCAACAGAAACGCCGCCTGCGCCGAAGTCGTTACACTTTTTAATCAGACGGGAAACTTCTTCTCTGCGGAACAGTCTCTGAATCTTTCTTTCGGTCGGGGCGTTACCCTTCTGCACCTCAGCACCGCAGGTTTCGATACTCTTTTCCGTATGCACCTTGGAGGAACCGGTTGCGCCGCCGCAGCCATCGCGTCCGGTACGTCCGCCCAGCAGGATGATGATATCGTCCGGATCGGAGTTTTCACGGATGACGTTGCGTCTCGGAGCCGCACCCATAACCGCGCCGATCTCCATACGCTTTGCAACATAATCGGGATGATAAATTTCTTTTACATAACCGGTCGCAAGTCCGATCTGGTTGCCGTAGGAAGAGTAACCGGATGCTGCGCCGCGCACCAGCTTTTTCTGGGAAAGCTTTCCCTTTAAGGTGTCCGCAACCGGAACGGTGGGATCCGCTGCACCGGTCACGCGCATTGCCTGATATACATAACCTCTGCCGGAAAGCGGGTCGCGGATTGCGCCGCCCAGACAGGTTGCCGCACCGCCGAAGGGTTCGATTTCAGTCGGGTGGTTGTGGGTTTCATTTTTGAAAAATACGAGCCATTCTTCGGTGACAGGACCATCGCCGTAGTCCATTTCAACGGGAACAATAACGGAACAGGCGTTGATTTCATCGGACTGCTCCATATCCTCCAGCTTGCCCTCTTTTTTGAGCTTACGCATCGCCATCAGTGCAAGATCCATCAGGCAGACAAACTTATCCGGACGGTCTTTAAAGATCTCTGCACGCGCATCCAGATAACTCTGGTAGGTTTTTTCCATCGGTTCCCGGTAAAAACCATCTCCGAATGCGACATTTTTCAGTTCAGTGGAAAACGTCGTATGACGGCAGTGGTCAGACCAGTAGGTATCCAGCACACGAATCTCCGTCATGGAAGGATCTCTCTTTTCCTCGCCTGCAAAATACTTCTGGATATGCTTGAAATCCTGCAGGGTCATCGCAAGACCAAGAGAATCGTACAGCTGCTTTAATCCGTCTGCATCCAGCGTAGTAAAACCGTCTAAAATCCTGACATCTGCAGGCTCTGCAAACTCGGTTACGAGCGTCTTTGGCTTTTCCATACCGGTCTCTCTGGAATCCACCGGGTTAATGCAGTAAGCCTTGATCTTGTCAAATTCTTCGTCTGTCAGATCTCCTGTAATCAAATAAGTAACTGCGGTACGGATAATCGGCTGCTCCTCCGCTTTTAAAAACTGAACGCACTGTACGGCAGAATCTGCACGCTGGTCAAACTGTCCCGGCAGATATTCAACGCTGAATACGCGTCCGTTTGCAGGGATTTCGATCGTCTCGCGATACAGAATATCCACGGGCGGCTCGGAAAAAACAGTACGGCATGCCTGTTCAAAAACCTCATCACTGATATTTTCCACATCATAACGAATGAACATCCGGACATCTTCGATCCCTGACATATTCAGATAACCGATCAGATCCTCCTTCAGTTCCTGTGCCTTAACCGCGTAACCGGTCTTCTTTTCCACATAGATCCGTCTTACGTTTTCCATTTGTCCTCCTTTTGCCGCACAGGCGGCATTTTACGTTTCCAGCTCAGTCTTACCAATTCTATCACAAAATTTCTTTTCATGGTAGCAAAAGTGTCGATTCTGCTCAAGTATCGTCGGCATTACTATTTTCGGACAGAATTTTTGTTTTCGTGTGTGCATCTTTTTCATGCAACGGCCGCGGCAGATCCCAACAGTAATGTGTCGCAAGCACCCGGATCACAATCACCACCGCAGTTCCTGCTGCCAGCGCCAGATACAGATGGATATGGATCAAAAGCACACACACCAGTGCGCCCGCAAAAGCCGCCATCGCATAGATATGCTTATACAGGATAAACGGCATCGTATCCGCTAAAATATCCCGGATCAGACCGCCGCCGATACCTGTCATCATGCCCAAAAACACTAAAAAGAAGATTCCGTGATAACCCTCGCTGTGCGCGGTATATACGCCGAGGACTGTAAAAATCCCAAGTCCAACCGCATCACAGTAATTCATAACCTGCTCATAAATCGTCAGATAGCGGCTCGTCATGATCTCCTGCTTTCCATAGACAAGTAAAAATAAAAGAGCGGAGGTTCCCAGCGCCACCAGCGCATAAACCGGATCCCGGAATGCTCCCGGCGGCGTCCGCCCCAGGATAATATCCCGGACAATGCCGCCTCCGACTGCAACACACAGTCCCAGCACCAGTACCCCGAACAGATCCAGATTTTTGCGGATACCCAGCATTGCCCCGGACGATGCAAAAGCGATCGTCCCGATGATCTCCGCCGTAAAAATAATCGGATTTTCCATGTTCTCCTGTCCCCAGTTCCTTTTTTGTTAATACAATAGAATGCACGCTCTGCGAGATTCTATTGTCATGAACAATAGAATGCACGTTCTGTGAGCATTCTATTGTCATGAATTATGGCAGGCCGTATTCAGCCGAATGGGCGTATTCTGCTGCTTTATAGTATCCTGCGCCGCACTGCAGACGGAGCCACCCCATATTTTTTCTTGAACAGCTTGCTGAAATGATAGGCATCCTCATAGCCGACCTGCGCCGCGATTTCCTGAATGCTCATTTCCAGATTCTGCGTCAGCAGGTTATAGGCCTTGGTCAGACGAATATCAATCAGATAATGAATCGGTGTGTTTCCGGTTTCCGCCTTGAAAATCCTGGACACATAAAAAGTGCTCAGATACATATTGCCGGCGATCCGGTCAAGAGAGATTTTCTCTGCATAATGATCCTCAAAGTAATCCGTGATCTTCTCCACGAGATATTTCCGGTTCGCGGATTCAAAGGAGCATCCACCTGCCTTCTGCGGCTTACCGGTCTCTTCTTCTTCCCGCAGCAGCAAAAGAAGCATTTGCATGGCATACGTCTTCATCATATAATAGCGCCCGATCCGGCAAAGCTCCTGCTCTGCCTCCATTGCCATACAGAGCTTGGAAAGCTTACGCTGCAGCTCTCCCTCCGTACGAAATACCGGGCAATTCCCCGGTAGTGGAAAGTGGTTGCGCCCAAGCCCCGCCAGATTTAAATCTGTCAGCCCCACGTAAAATTCCGCAACCGGCGTTTTATGCTCTCCCGCCAGGCTTTGATGATAGACTCCTTCATTGATGACCAGCAGGTCACCCTCTTTTACTTCATATATAGTATCGCCGATTCTGTGCTTTCCTGTCCCGGATTGAATATAACACAGCTCCAGATGCTCATGGCAGTGATAGTTCGGCTCATCCTCAACACGTGTTCCCTTCCACATAAACAAGAAGGTCGGATTTAACTCCTCCTGAAATACCGTGTTTTCCCGTTCCATATCCACCAGCTTCCTTCCCGGATGCCTGAAATTTATCTTTTATTTTCCTGCAACATCCCACAAAAACATTTAACGTAACTGTTCAGTTTCCTCACAGTTACCATTCAACAACATTTTACATGAAACCTGCAAGATTGTACATTCCAAATAAAATATTTTGCGATACACTTTTTTTATCCATGACCTATCAAAGCCCATGGATACTTTTTTAAGGGAGGAAAAAAGGAAATATGACACCAATGAAATGGTTCTGGGGATTTCTCAGAAAATACCGCTTCAAGCTTCTGGGCGGCCTGATCCTGACGACTTTCATTTCCGTTCTCGCCATCGTAAACCCTTACGTTTCCGGCATGATCGTAGATGATGTCATTCAGGGCGGTCAGTATGACCTGCTTTGGAAGCTTGTTCTCATCCTGCTTTTAGTTACGCTGGTCCGCGGTGCCCTGCGTTTCTTTTATCAGGTTATTTTCGAGGTATGCTCGCAGGGCGTGCTCTACGACATGCGGGACGTTGTTTACCGCCGCCTTCTGACAGAGGACTTCGCCTTTTACAGCAAGAAAAAAACAGGCGACCTGATGAGCCGTCAAACCGGCGACATGGAAGCAATCCGCCACTTCGTTGCTTACATTATCTATCAGGTTTACGAAAATATCCTGCTGTTCTGCTTTGCGCTCTTCATGATCTTTACGGTAAATGTGAAGCTGGCGCTCTGCATGCTGATCGTTCTGCCCTTTACAGCCATCACCACAGCAAAACAGTCCAAAGAGGTTCGACCGACATTCCAACGCATCCGCGACTGCTTTTCTTCCCTGAATGCCTTCGTTCAGGAAAATGTCAGCGGCAACCGTGTAGTAAAAGCCTTTGCCAAGGAAGACTTTGAAATTGAAAAATTTAATAAGGAAAACGATGCCTACATGGACGCACAGTTGAACTCCTCAAAGGTCTGGATGAAATACCTTCCGATCTTCGAAGTTCTGGCATATGTCTTAAACGTTGTCCTGATGCTCTACGGCGGCTGGATGGTAATTACCGGAGAAATGACAATCGGTAACCTCGTAACCGTCAACGGTTATCTGTGGATGTTAAACGCTCCGCTGCGTATGGCAGGCTGGTGGGTCAATGATACCCACCGTTTTATCACCTCCGTAGAAAAAATTTACACAACCTATGTGGAAGAGCCTCTTGTAAAAATGCCTCCTGTGCCGGTTTCCCGCAAACATATGGAAGGAAATGTTGAATTTAAAGATGTTTCCTATACGGCAGATGATGAGGATATCGTAAAGGATATCAGCTTTTCTGTGAAAAAAGGACAGACAGTCGGCATTCTCGGTTCCACCGGTGCCGGCAAATCCACCATCATGAACCTGCTGTGCCGTTTTGTCGACGCGACCTCCGGCGAGGTTCTGGTAGATGGCGTAAACGTCAAGGACTGGAACCTTTACGATCTGCGTGACAACATCGGCATGGCAATGCAGGATATCTTTCTTTTTTCTGATACAATTGAAGGAAATATTGCATACGGTCGTCCGAACTGTACATTTGAGGAAATTCACGAAGCTGCTGTCATGGCAGATGCCAACCATTTCATCAAGGCTATGCCCGAAGGCTATAATACCATCGTCGGCGAGCGCGGTGTCGGACTCTCCGGCGGTCAGAAGCAGCGTATTTCCCTTGCGCGCGCCCTATTAAAGAAACCGTCCATCCTGATTCTGGACGATACTACTTCCGCCGTTGATATGGAAACAGAAAGCTATATCCAGCAGCAGCTCGGCAAGTTAAACGGCCAGTGCACGATCTTCGTCATCGCCTACCGTATTTCTTCCATTAAAGACGCTGATCAGATCCTGGTTATGGATAACGGCCGGATTATCGAACACGGAACGCATCAGGAGCTGCTTGCAAATGACGGCTACTATGCAAGCGCGTTCCATCATCAATACGGTGAGCTTCCTTCCAGAGAAGAACAGGAAGAATACCGTCAGGTTACAGCCAACGAAAGGAAGTGAGAACTCATGGCACGAAATAAATATGATGTGGACGAAGTCCTGGAAGATAAATTTGACGTCAATCAGTTAAAACGTCTGCTCGCTTATCTGATTCCTTACCGGAAACGGTTTGTCAGTGTCGGCTTCATGATGCTCTCCGCTTCCGCTTTTACCATGCTGATTCCGCAATTTTTTCAGAAGGTCATGGACGTCTGCATCCCGAACAAGGACATGAAGGGAATCGCATTTTACAGCTTTTTGACACTGCTTGCCGCATTTTACAGTGCCTTCAGCCTTCGCTACAAGATCAAATACACCAACCAGATCGGACAGCAGATCATTCACGACATGCGCTATGACATCTTTGAGCATCTGCAGGAGCTTCCGTTCTCCTACTATGATGACCGCCCCCACGGTAAAATTCAGGTGCGTGTTGTAAACTATGTCAACAGCATCAGCGACCTGCTTTCCAACGGTATCTTAAATACCATCACCGACCTGTGCAACCTGGTGTTTATCATCGTTTTCATGCTGATCTTAAATGTCCGGCTGACGCTTGTATGTCTCTGCGGTCTTCCGATCCTCGCGATCGTTATCGTTGTCATCAAGAAAAAACAGCGTACCGCATGGCAGGTTCAAAGCAATAAGCAGTCCAACTTAAACGCGTACATTGCTGAAAGTATCAACGGGATCCGTGTTACCCAATCCTTCGTCCGGGAAGACGTGAACAGCGGTATTTTCAACAACTTAAGCGGCAGCTACCGGAAATCCTGGATGCGCGCCGTTATGTTCAACTTTACGATGGGTCCCAGCATCGATATCATTTCAATAATTACAACTGCAGCGATCTATGTGCTCGGTGTCAACTGGATGATCAACGGCGAAACCGGCATTACCGTCGGTGTGCTGGTCGCTTTTACTGCTTATATCGGACGTTTCTGGGCACCGATCAACACGCTGGCTGGCTTTTATAACTCTCTGCTGACCGCGATCTCCTATCTGGAGCGTATTTTTGAAACTATCGACGAGCCGGTTGTGGTCAAAGACCGGGAGGATGCGGTTGAAATGCCTCCGATCCACGGAGATGTTGCCTTCGACCACGTTACCTTCAGCTATGAGCCTGGTGTTCCGATCTTAAAGGATGTTTCCTTCCACGCAAACCAGGGGCAGTCGTTTGCAGTGGTAGGCCCCACCGGTGCCGGCAAAACAACCCTGGTGAATCTGTTGAGCCGCTTCTATAACGTAGATTCCGGGCGGATTTTAATCGATGGCGTCGATATCGCAGGCGTTACCATCCGTTCTCTCCGCAAACAGATGGGTGTCATGATGCAGGACAGTTTCATTTTCTCCGGCACAATCATGGACAACATCCGCTACGGCAACTTCAGCGCTACAGATGAAGAGGTCATCCGGGCTGCAAAAACGGTCTGCGCCCATGACTTCATCATGGAAATGGAAAACGGTTATCAGACACAGGTAAATGAACGTGGAAGCCGTCTGTCCGCCGGACAGCGCCAGCTGATCTCCTTTGCCCGCGCACTCCTGGCTGACCCGAAGATCCTGATCCTGGATGAGGCAACCTCCAGTATCGATACCGAAACAGAGATCATCCTGCAGAAGGGCTTAAATGAACTGCTGAAGGGACGTACCTCCTTCATCATCGCACATCGTCTTTCCACAATTAAAAATTCTTCCTGCATCATGTATGTGGACAAGGGAACGATCCTGGAAAAAGGCACACATGATGAGCTGATGGCCCAAAAAGGAGAATATTACAAGCTCTATATGTCCCAGTATGCATCGCTGATGTGAGTGAAGAGTGCTGGTCGCTAAACTCGACATTGCAGGTGTCTGTGCCTGCGCAAGACGGCTAAATGCTTGAATACCTGTTATTGGAAAAATATCCCCAGCGCGTCGCGGTTTATATGATAATCGCGGTAACGCTGGGGATGTTTTTTGGGGAAACATTATTTTTTTCTATCTATCTTTATCTTTTTCATTTGGGATAAAATTGCTGTTTTTATGCTCTCATTTAAATATACCGGGTTCAGGTTTCGTTTGAAATAAGCCAAATAAGTTCCTTTTGTTTCTTCTATCAAAAGCGCTGTAAAAAAACGCTCCCAGCTAAAATAGTTCCTGCTTTCCACATATTCAGATGGATTCTTCAAAATCTTCTCCATCGTAGCATTTTTTAATACTCCTGCTGATAAAATCAACCATTCGAATGATTCCGGCAAGTATAATACGATATTTTTTCTGCTCTCCATCAATCGCATAACCCGATCCATTTCAGAACCAAACGCAGCACCATCTGCAATGACAAGAATCTTTTCATTCTTATGCACTTTCAAATAACGGAAAATATTGGATTTCCCATTCAGGGTTTCACACGTCAAACCGTTTTCTCTGCACACTGCGTCAAAAAACTGATATCCCGAATTACTGTCTTCTGTAACAACAGCCTCCGGCTCTATCTCACCTTTCGTTTCATCTAAGTTATATATTCTGTAAAACTCGTGATAGATCTGCTTCAGTGTTCCATATTTTCCAGAAGTCCGGATTCCATAAATTTCTTCCACACTATAAGGCAACGCCGGAAGAGACTCTCTCGACACAATAACATAATAATTATCCGTATTTTGAATGACACCTGCAAATTCTTCTGCTTTTACAAAGGTATTTCCTTCATCGATAAAAACAATACTGTCAGTGATTCCAGCCAATTGTTCTTTCCATAAAGCGCCCTCCAGCACATAACACTTTTTATCACTGATCAACTCTACCGGGCTTCCTAACGGATCATTTTCATGATCCTGTATCATCTCAATCAATGTCGTTTTCCCAGTCGCACTGTCTCCACGAAGTATCGTCAAATTACGCCGTAATTCAAATTCATATTTCTGTCGCTTCGTTGAAACGACAATTCTATGCTTTCCCTTCATACCCTAACTCTCCGTTATACAAATTCTCCTGCTATCGGTACCAGCTCTTCCATCGAATGAACGATCTGATCTGTATTTAAAATGCGAATCTTAAATGGTTTCTTTCCAAAATTCATCAAATGACGCAGATTAATCGTTCGATCCTCCTCTTTTGCTATTTCTAACAGCCACTTTGCGCAGTTGTCGCCGCAGGTAGACGCATTGAACACCTTATCTTTTTCGAATTTAACAAGAATCAAAGTCTTTACCCCACCCGATAATCCAACCGGCGGTATCTTTCCAGAAACGGGACTGTCTATTACCCCGCTGTCCATTACGGTCGATTTGTCCACGTCCAGAATCATTTTCTTTACAAAAGGATCTACAATCCATTCATCTTCATAATCATATTTAAAATAACCTGCCGTATTGTAAACAGCTTCTTTCATATCTCCATAAAAAATGTTCAGCATTTCTTGTCCTCTCTTTTTACCATACTAGATTTTTGATATCCCGTAGAGCCTTTGATGTAAAATTTCAAAATATTGCTTTTTATTTAAATATGATACCTCAAAATACTGGAGAATTTCAATACATCTCATGTTTCTATTAATCCCGGAATCAGAAACACACCTAACGCTAGGCTGCTCATTTCAATACATCTCATGTTTCTATTAATCCGTTGCAGACACTAGAGTACGCTCAGGCATTGTAATTTCAATACATCTCATGTTTCTATTAATCAGGGAGCTAGACCAGAAAGTCCGGAAGCAGATCGATTATTTCAATACATCTTATGTTTCTATTAATCATGAGGCAATGACCATGAAAAGTTGAAAAAACCCCATTTCAATACATCTCATGTTTCTATTAATCGTGTTCTGGCAATCATGGCATCTGCCTGGAACAAATTTCAATACATCTCATGTTTCTATTAATCAATTTTTGCCAGATTGGGAAAACTGGTTGAAAACATTTCAATACATCTCATGTTTCTATTAATCCAGGTTGCAAGAGCTACGGGATATCAAAAGAATTATTTCAATACATCTCATGTTTCTATTAATCAGCCGTGCACCATAACTGCAGACACGCTTGTTTGATTTCAATACATCTCATGTTTCTATTAATCTATTACTCAGCTAGTGACATAAAAGACATCTTGCGATTTCAATACATCTCATGTTTCTATTAATCGTAGATTTTAGCGCATTTGATGCAAAGGTTGATCTATTTCAATACATCTCATGTTTCTATTAATCGATGTACTGCGCATCAAAGACACTCTTTTGTACATATTTCAATACATCTCATGTTTCTATTAATCTGCAACCGTCATGGGATCCCCTGCTCTTGTCACAATTTCAATACATCTCATGTTTCTATTAATCATTGGCTTAGTTGCTGCGTTAAACGCTGTAGGAATATTTCAATACATCTCATGTTTCTATTAATCTGTAATACCGCTCCCTGTTTTTGGGAATGTGTTTAAAATTTCAATACATCTCATGTTTCTATTAATCCATCGACCCGAAACCAGATCCGCCA
>OLOX01001645.1_pt1 | contig 20404 bp, 17 predicted proteins | sample 1672091 | NCBI WGS metagenome assembly OLOX01 (sample SAMEA3136644, study PRJEB25190) | human gut metagenome | reverse complement strand
CAACCATTGATACATACTTTTGGAAGGCTGGAGAAATCCAGTCTTCTTTTTTCATGAGAAAATTGTAACATTTTTTGCAATTTGGTTGCGTTTTGAGAGGGAGTGAATCGGCCCCGTCGTTCTTTCGGCTCGTTTTCTTGCATCTGCTTTCCCGAATCTGCTATACTGAAGTCACTTTTTTAATCGGAGGCTTTCATGACAACCCTTCTTCTCCTGCGCCATTCCATCCCGGAGCGCGGCGGTTCCAGCCCCGACCCCGGCCTTTCTGCCGAAGGTCTTCAGCGGGCCGCCGCAGTCTTTCAAAATGACGCTTTCCGCACGGTCTCGCTCGTCTGGTCGTCCCCTTCGCTGCGTGCGCTCCAGACCGCACAGCTGCTGGGGCTTCCCGTCCGGCAGGACACCCGCCTTGCCGAGCGCCGCACCGGCGACACGACCGGGCAGGACGCTTCGTTCTGGAAACGCCAATACGAAGACCCGGACTTCAAAAATCCGGACGGCGAGTCCTTCCGTGAGGTCAGCGCCCGGATGGCAGACTGCATCCACGAACTGCTGGATTCGCTCCCGGAGGAGCAGAACGCCCTTGTCGTCTCCCACGCCGCCGCTATTTGCAGCTACTTGCAGCGCTTTTGCACCGTTGAGGTGACCGACGCCGCACAGAAGCTCCGCCGGATTACATTTCAGGGCGAAGTTCTGTTGGATGGGCACTTTTGGGAAGCTGATGGATTTGTGCTGCACATCGAAAATCGCCGCCCTGTTCTCATCCACACCATCTTTGCCGCAAAAAAGGCACCAGCCTGAGCCGGTGCCTTTTATTGGCGGAGATGGTGGGATTCGAACCCACGTGCCCGATTAAGGACAAAACGATTTCGAGTCTTTAAAATTGTTGGATGAAGCTGGTCCCGCGCGGCCGTCATTGGCAGCTGAGGGCATTTTTGTAACCTCAAAAAAGGCACGTCACACCGCAATTTGCAGGCAAAAATCAGCCGCTTTTTGCGAAATGACGTTAGAAAAAGCCTTTTTCACACGGGCCGTCAGCGGCTGCATTTCAGGTGTAGTTGTGTTAGATGTCCGTTAGAAATATGCAGTGCTGCCGTTGCTGTGCCAGCTCACAGCAGGCTTCCCTGTCTGAACGCAGCGTTTCCCGAAAGTCGGGAGATGCTGCGTTTTCTCTTGCCCGCATTGGGCTGAAAGGGAAGCCGCCATGTCAACATTCCGCGTCAATAAAAACGTCAACTACACCGTTATGAGCAACCACCACCTGCAGGATAAGAGGCTGTCCCTGAAAGCCAAGGGACTGCTGTCCTATATGCTCTCCCTGCCGGACGATTGGGATTACAGCCTGAAAGGGCTGACCGTTGGTTGCAAGGATGGTCTGGACAGTGTACGCACCGCTGTTCTGGAACTGGAAGAACACGGCTATGTCCGCCGTCAGAAAGTCCGCAATACCAAAGGGCAGATCATCGACTACGATTATCAGGTTTATGAATCGCCTGTTGAGGACGATCCTGCCGTTCCCGGCAAGGAAGGCGGGCCATCGAACCCGTCCGCAACCAAAAGCCCGAAAAGCCGCATGAAACCTTGTTCTTCACCATTTTTGGATTTTCCAAATTTGGCTGAGCCCAATTTGGAAAAGGCAACGCAACAAAATACTAATAAACAAAATACTAAAAGACAAAGTACTAATCTATCAGGGCCGACAGGCGAATCCGCAGATTTTGACCAGATGGAAGCACAGGTACGGGAGGAGTTCCGGGAACGTTTGGAGATCGACACCCTTGCCCAGAGGTACGACCCCGACAAGCTGGAGGAACTGCTGGACAACATTGTGGAGATGTACTGCTGTCCTCGGCAGACCCAGTACGTCGGCAAGCAGCCGCAGACCACCAAAACCATCCGGCTGCGGCTGGACAAGCTGACCAGCCAGCATGTTGAGTACATCTTCGATGTGATGTCCAACACGACCCAGCCCATCAAGAACATCATGGCCTATCTGCGCACCACCATCCTGAACGCCCCCACCACGATGGAGCACTACTATCAGGCGCAGGGCAACTGGCTGACCGCACAGAGCCGGAAGAAGTGAACACCGTTTTCCACAAAGACCACAACACACGTTGAAAATGCAAAGGAGAATTTCCATGAAAAGCACGAATGCCGTCCGCACCGAGATCCATTACGCACAGGTCGGGGAGTATCAGCTGCCCCTGCTCATCCTGTCGCAGAGCTGCGATTCCGAACCGCTGGGCAAATATGGCCGGATGCGGCTGGCGTATCTCAAGAATCAGCGTCCTGTGCTGTACAACCGGATGTTGCTGAACGGTACGCTCTGGCCGCATTTGCAGGAAGTCCAGAGAGCCGCCTCAGAACAGCTGGAGCGCACGATTGCGGCCTTGGCAGACAAGTTCCCTGCGCCGGACAAAGAGCGATCACAGCTTTTCTGGGCGGCCCATATGAACGGGCTGAAAGCGCAGGCGGAGGAGGTAGTGGTGAGGGAAATCGTGTATGCAGAGTGATTTCAACTGTTTTTCATGTTTCTGTTTCAGCATCAAAAACGCCTAGACGCGATTTTATGTCTTGATTTTGAATATTTTCCGCAAATATCAATATTAAAATTTGATTTTCTGCCAAGAATGGAGTATACTGAACCCAGAAAACACTTGGGAGGTTTTGCGATGCTGCTTCAATTTTCTGTCACGAACCACCGTTCCATCAGGGATACCGCCATCATCAGCATGAAGGCATCCACAGATAAAAGTCTGTCCGACTGCCTGATTTCGCCGGACGAGAAGAAACAGCTTGTACCTGTACTGGCACTGTACGGCGCAAATGCAGCCGGGAAGAGCAATGTTCTCCATGCTCTCCTGCTCATGCGGGAAATGGTCTGTGGCCGATATGCCAAGCTGCTGAAGGGCGAGTCCCTTCCGCAGGAGCCGTTTGCTTTCACTGACCAGCCCACACAGCCGACCAGCTTTGAAGCCATCTATTTTTATGGCGGCATCAAATATGCCTATGGGTTCTCGTTTGACAAGTCCAAAGTCCTGACCGAATATCTCTATCACTGGCCGAATGGCCGAGAAGCCTTGATTTTTTCAAGAGAAAACAATGGCTATCAGTTCCGCGAGAATATTCAAGAGCAGTTCACGCTTGCTGGACGAACTGCTGAAAATCGCCTTTATCTGTCCAGCTCGAACGAGTGGAACTGCCCCCAGACTGAAAAGGCATATCTGTGGTTCTTTGAAAAACTGACAGGCTTTATGGGAACCGAAATGCGGCTGGATGCTACATTGTCTGCCATCCGGCAGGGCGGCTCTGAAAAGAGCCGTATCCTGCATGAAATGCTGTATGCAGACCTCGGTATCAAGGACATCCGCATTACAGGCTCTAAGGAAGAGCCTATCATTTCCGCACTGCACACTCTCGATGCCGAAGATGGCACTTCTAAGGGTTTCTGGCTCCCGTTGGGTCAGGAATCCGTTGGGACACAGCGTTTCTTCTCTCGCATCGGTATGTGGCTTGCGGCTTTGGAATCCGGCTCTGTTTTGGTAGTAGACGAGATAGAATCCAGTATGCACCCGCTGCTGACAAGGCATCTGATCGGGATGGTGCAGGATGCCGCTATCAATACAAACCATGCACAACTCATCTTCACAACACACGATACCGGACTTCTCGACCTGACGTTGCTGCGGCGCGATCAGATTTGGTTTGCAGAGAAGAACGAAAAGACCATGCAGACCGATATTTACGCCCTGACCGAGTTTTCTCCCCGGAAAGGTGAGAATATCTCCAAAGGGTATCTGCAAGGCCGCTATGGTGCGATTCCGTTCATTGGAGGGGATGCAGCATGGGCAGAATAAAAGAGATCAGCCGCAAGTCTGCTCACACCAGAAAGCGCAACCCGGTGGTGTATCTCATCTGTGAGGGCAGTGAAACCGAGATCCGCTATTTCAAACGTTTCCGCAGCCGAGGGTGCAATATTGATATTATCCCGATTTCTTCTCAGTATAAGTCTGCCGACAGGCTTGTGCAAAAGGCCAAAGCAACGATGGGCAATAATCCATACTACCCGGAAGATGGTGACTCCATCTGGTGCGTATTTGACCGTGATGATAACTCCAACGAAGTTCTTCTGCGTGCCAAACAGTCCGCTCAAAAGGAAGGCTATCATTTGGCCTATTCTAACCCATCTTTCGAGTTGTGGTTCCTACTGCACTTTGTAAATCAACAGGCAGAGGTTGAAGATTGCCAAGCATTGATTCGATTACTGAAACAGCCGGGCAGACTTCCTGATTATGAGAAAAACAAGGATTACTTTGACGTTTTGAAGCCTTTGCAGGCAACTGCGATTCAGAGAGCGAAAGCTCGTGCTGACCAAGTTCAGAATCAGGGTCTCGAACCGATTTCACGGCAGAGCAATCCGTTGACAACGATTTGGGAACTGGTAGAGTATTTGAACTCCAAGGTTTGAACCACATCACTTGAAAATATAGTAAAGCCCACAGACCGGATTTTATATCTGGCCTGTGGGCTTTTTATGAGGTACAGTATCTATTATTTTCAACCAGAGACTTCTTTTCACTCGGAAAGTTCTTTGTGATTATATAATTATCTCCGCTTCATTATGTATATAAAATTGTGACAACCATACATCATAAATCATTCGAGAGGAACAAGTTCATTCGTTTTCTTTTCAATATTTTGGAACACTTTATAATAGTTATAAATCGCCGCCCTTAAAGATTCACATTTTTCCATATCATATTCATTTGAACAGCTGTCACATTTCCCATCACAAGATGGTATGCTTCGATTTTTTATGGGATGTAATTTTTGATGGCATTTTCCGTACACCAGTTTAGCATGTGCTAATTTATTTCGAGGTTTAATCAACTCATCACTATATTTTTGTGAGAAATCTTCTTGAGCAATCGGTCCGTCATCAAAAAATTTCACAATCAACCCCATAAGAGCATAACGATCCTTATTATCCATCACATACTCAACGGATTGAATCGCGTTTTTTATAAATGATTTTCCTACTTTTTTGTTTAATCCCTCAAAATTTTGTCCAGATTTAGATGCAGCACTTTCAACATACTCCTTTGCTTTTCGGACAATCACATCCTGTTGTTCTGAACTTAACTTTTCAAATAACGCTATTGTTGTCGATTGGCAAATATAGTCAAATTCCGAGGTGCTATCCATTATAAGCCCTCTTATATTTGATATACGATACTCTCTTTTTAGATTTTTTTGAACAACACGGCCTATAATTTCCAGAAGATTTGCACGATCGGCCAAGAAAACACCATTCAATTGATCAGAATTTTTTAGAGAACTTTCCATGTTTTCCTTGTCGCTTGAATAAAAAACAATATCTGTATAGATTTCCTTGCTGCGAAGTTCGCGTATCACAGCATCACCAGTTGTACCAGATAGTGCAAAGTCCATAAGAATCAAATCATAAAAATCAAAGGATGTTGCATCAAAATTTTCTAGCTTTTCACTTTTGAACTCATCATAGTCGCTATAGCTTTCAATGTCTGCATCCATAAAACGGTTTTGAATAGCTTGAACTACAAGTTCTTTTGTTGAGTCAACATAGTCTTCTGCATCATCAATCCACAGAATTTTATACGTCATATCCATATTCTGCACGCTTTCTTTTATGGCATTTCAATAATGAACTTTGCTCCAGAGGGTGTTGCATTCTCCGCACAAATGGTTCCCTTCATTTTTTTGATAACCGTCTTAATATTGTATAAGCCGATTCCTGTTCCACCTGTGTTGCTGAACCCGAAATCAAATATTTCATTTAAATCTACTGCTCCAAAGCCATCACCATCATCCCATAATTCAATATAGGCTTTCCCCGAAATATCTTCCATCGATAAATTAAAGTTTCTGGCATGGCTTTTTTGTGAATTAGACAAAAAATTGTCCAAAACAAGAGAAATGTTTTGCGGTTGAAATTTAATTATATGCTGGCCGGAAGTTTCAACAGAAATGTGAATATTGAAATACTGCTGTTGGAGAACATTCATTAAGTATTCCCGACAAAAAGCAAACAAGTCCTCCTTAATTGAAGCATCTTCAATATTAAATTTAGCAATTGCGCTATATTTCAATGAACTTAAAATTTTATCTGTGGCAACCGAGATTGCGCCGAGTTCGCTATAATTTTCAATTCCTATTTTTCTAGCCAAAGTTGTTACACTGTTCCTTATCGTTAGGGCGTTCGTCTTTACCAAGTGAGTTTTTGCCGAGAATGTTTTTTGGTCTTCCGTAATCGCGCTAAAAATAGTATAGCTTTGGGCTTTATATTTTTGAATATTATCAGAAGCGACTTCCAATTTTTTTTCGGTGACACGATTCTTTATCTCTAACTCTTGGCGTGCCGCTTCGGCTGCTTTAAGCGCAGCCTCATGCTCTTTTTTTATTTTATCTTCTTCTTCACGAATCTCCTGTCCAACTTTCACACGCTGCACAATCAAAGTGGAAACAATCGGCTTTACCAAACTAATTAACAAGGCAACACGTTCATCATCTTCAGCAAACCCCTGTCGATTAGATGTCGCAATATCTCCCAAAGAATTATCGTCTAGTACATCAAAATTGATTTCGCCTTCTATATAATTCGAAAATGCCTGTGTGTTTTTCAAATACGGCATAAAATCTTCGACAGCAAGTTTTTTTCTCACATAAAGTCTTAATTGTGTGGATTTATATGCCTTATTTTTCAAAAATAATGGATCATTAACTTGTGCATCATCTTTTTTTATGCTGGCATGAATTCCAATCCATCCGGTCAAGCTATACGGAATTTCTTTTTCCGAAAGAGAACCATCCTCTTTAACAAAATGTCGTGTTCCACTGGTGTTATAGGCTGATTCATCAATAATAACAGTATGTCTTGGTTTTCTTCGAACAGTGTCATCCGCAGATGGAAAATAAACGCTTTCGGCTATTCGACTTTTTATATTCGATTCGCTGTTGTCAAAAAGAGCATAGAAATTCCGAAATGCAATATTTTTTGCTACTTCTTGAAATCCAATTGGCGTATTTTTTTGATACCTAACAGCTAATTCGATTTTTCCGGATATAGAATCCAGAACATAATAATCCGAAAGTCTAGCCTTTAGCCCTTCAATTGACTGAATTCCAATGTTTGTCAGGTCAACATTTTTAAGCTTTATCATCGTTCCAGAAGTAAGCTTATCCCAGTATTCTGCTGACAAAACTTCAACTTGAGAAAGATTAACTCTATTTAACGATGGTATCTCAGACTCGCGCTCGTTGCTCATATCAAAATACCATGCGGATTCTTGTCCGGCAGATTTTGATATAAGATAATATTTACTAGATAAATATAAAGCTGCGAGTTTTCCGATTCCCTTTCGCCCCATAACTTTGTTCTTTGAAACTTCATCTAGCGAAAGGTCTTCTCGTTTGTTTTTTCCAATTAAAACATATTTTTCTGCAAGATCTGAATATGTCATTCCTGTACCATTATCGAAAATTTCTATCTCAGAGTTTTTCTTGTCACTCATGTCGATAAAAATTCGTACACAGGTTGCCTTAGCATCAAGTCCATTAGCAACAAGCTCCGCTATTGCTGTCCATGGATTTGAGTATAATCCCTTGCCTAACAGTTTAAGTGCAAAGTACGAGAAATTGAAAAAGATTTTATCATTGGTATTGTCCATTGATTTTACCTCATTTCAGAGTTTTCTCAAATTGTGATGCTAGTCGTAAAGCCAGCAATGGAGGAACAGCATTCCCGATTTGTGTACAAACATCCGATTTGAATCCCTCAAACTTGTACCAATCTGGGAATGATTGTATTCTCGCTCCTTCGCGTGGAGTTAATGCACGATTTTGGCTATAATGAATACATCTCAAACTAGAAACAGTTGTCAAATTGTTGGTTATCGTAGGTGATGGTTGATCCGCTATTAAACGTCCATAAGTATTCGCATAGCCAGATGTTAGCCTATAAGATTTATCGATTTTACCAGAATCAACCAATGCATTAAATTCATTTTTTCCTTCGCCCTGCTTCACATGTTGTATAACAGCTCTGATTTTTTCACTATAACACCCACAGAAGTGTTGCGTTAGTTCATTTGACCCATGTCGCATGAGTTCTTGATACTTATTCTGTGGTAGCTGCTGATAAGAACTTATGCTTTGTCCTTCTAAAACTTCTGGAAGATCGGATATTGCATCCTTTATAGTAAGGTGCGCAGACTTTTCTTTTGGAGGACAGTTCCATTTTAAATTCAAGTCGTTTCGGATGCCTACAATGAAGACCCTTTCTCTATTTTCAGGAACTCCATAGTCCATAGCATTCAATCGTTCCGTCCAAATGTTATAGCCCAAACCATTTCCAAGATTTGAAAACTGATCATTTAAAATCTCCATAACAGATTTACCATAATGATCTATAACAGGCTTTTTTCGCGGCGTTAACGACTCTCTGCCCTCAACATCTTTTAATTCATACAAGATATTTCCAGCTGCATCTCTTTTATAGAATATTTCTCTCATCGATAAAATGCCTCGGACATTTTCAAACAAGAACATTTTTGGACGAGCAATTTTTAACACTCTCAAATATTCCGTATACAGTTGTGCTTTTTCGTCGTAATTTCGTTGTCCAACGGTACTAAAAGACTGGCATGGTGGTCCACCAATTATCAAATCAACTGGTTCCGATCCAATCCATTTTCTTATGTCACTTTCTTTCAAGGACTTTATATCGCAGTTTTTCATAGGAATATCAGGATAATTTTCAGAGTATGCTTTAGCTGCAAACGGATTGTATTCATTTGCAAAAACGAATTGATTTTTTCGATTCCTGACAAAATGGTCTTTGTATTTTCTATAATAAAATCCAAATGTTAGTCCTCCAACTCCAGAGAACAGGTCAATTATTCTCATTTTCAAAAATATCCTTTGCAATAATTTCAAAAAGTGAACATTTAAGATTTCTCTAAAAGTTGGGCAAAAGAATAATATACACTCTTTCCGCCAATGCCATTATATCGTCAAAAACCAATTTAGCATTACTTTTACTATGATAATCTCAAAAAACTGTTCTTGTATACCTATATTTTCAATCTTAAAGCTTGTGACGCTATAAAATCGTTTTTTATCACAACGCCCTCAACAGCGTCAAAAACTCATCAAAGCGATATGCACCCTCCATCTGCAAGTCTTTGTTCTGGAACACCATATAATAGCGGTATGCCTGCTTGCCAGCGGCATCCTGCCATGCACGACCCAGACGAATTTTTTCTCTGGACTCTGCATTTTCCAGCTGGTCGCCTTTGGTTTCAATCAGAATAATCTTTCCGCTGGTCGTGCGAACGATAAAATCCGGGTAATGGTTGCGGAATCCGTTCAAACAGAACGAAAACTTGTTACGCTCCGGGTTGCGATGCCACCAGCGGATATTGTCCATGTTGGTCATTGCCAGAGCCATTTTATATTCCAGACCATCCATCTTGCCCTCGGTCTGGTACAGGCTCTTGCTCATTGAAGAAGTGCTATCCGGGAGGGTGATATACTCCGTCAACTGAAAGCGGGGTTCACATACGATTTTCTCCGTTTCCAGCCACTTGTAGAAGTTTTCTCGTGCAGTTTCCTCTTGAAGCTGCATGACGTATGCACGAATTTTTGCTGCAAAGTTAACAGGCATCCGTTCCAGCGCGTCCAGCTCTTCGCGGTTCATATTATCCACGATACCATCGACATAACGTCGCAGTTCATTATCATCCACCGCGTTCATCTTGCAAAGGCTCTTGTGGATAATATCCTTGCAGATACGCAGTTTATCCTCGCCCGGAAGCAGTGGAAACTGCCTGTTCATGTACTGCTGATAATCATCTTTCAGCTTGGAGATACGCGGTGTCGTGGTATCGCGGTCTTCCAAATCGACCTGCGCCAAATCGTCGTCCAGATGGCCGAAGTCGATTGCGCTGGGTTTTCCCTTCAACGTAAAGTTGCTGAGCAGGTTTTCCTTTGAGAGTTCTTCGCTGTCGTACAGCGAGAAAAGCGATGGCTGTACTTTTAGGCAGAATTTCGGAAGTTTGAGGGTGTGAACATCCTCCAAAAACTCCGGATTTACATGAGAGGTATCCACTTTATCCTGCACCTCCAGCGGCAAATCGCTCAACGGGTCATTCTGGTGCTGCTGCATAGCAACATCAAAATCGTTCTGTTCCTTTTCAGAGCGGTCAAAAATATTCTGCACCGAGGGAGAAACACTTGCCTTTGCCAAGGTGCTGCCCAACAGTGTCGGGTCGAAATCAAAAAACTCTTCCTCTTCCGCCGATGCCGCGGGCATTCCTTCGTTTGTCGGCTGTGCCGGGAAGATGGTCTGCTCCACTTTGGGCAGCGGCTCGACCGGGGCAGCTTCTTCCTGCACACGGTAATCGTGGTCCGTGAAGCCTGCGTTATTCAAGCCCTTGACGATGCCGTCCAGCGTACGCTTGAAGTCCGCAGACGAGGTCAGAACATACGAAGTATTCAGGATCGGAGAAGAATGTTTCCGGGTATAGGGCAGGCGCAGAATACGCCCCACGATTTGCTCCACATCCACCTGACTGGTGCGGTTCGCCAGCGAAGCAAGGATATACGCAAAGGGGCAGTCCCAACCCTCTTTCAAGGCATTGACTGTAATGATAAAGCGAATCGAACACTTTTCCGACAGCAAGTCCACATTTTTCAACTCGTTGATCTCCGCCGTCTTGATGGCAATTTGCTCTGCTGGAATGTTGGCTGCAATCAGGCGTTGGCGCAGTTTTTCAAAGGTCGTTGCATTTTCTGTGCTCTTGGGTTGCGCCTGAAACAGCACGATGGGGCGAATGTAGCTGCCGCCCTTTTCGTAGGCATCTTTTGCGTGAATTTCCAGTGTCCGCTGCATCTCGATGGCATCATGCAGCACATCCTGCTGGCTGTTGCGGTTCATCACGATGACAGGCAACTTGACCATGTTCTCGCGTTTCAAGTGAATCGCATCCACAATGGAGATGATATTGCTTTCCTTAGTGGGCGTTGCCGTCAGATCCAGCACAAAGCAGGGATTGAAGTTCTGCAGCATCTGCTTGCTCGGGTTACTGCGCGCATGGTGGCTTTCGTCCACGATAACCAACGGATGCAGCTGATTAATAACCTGCATCAAGGCGGTCGGGTCGGTATCTTCCAGCGGCATATCGGGTTCGCCCAGTGCATTTGCCAGCGCAACAAGGCTGCTGTTCTCCTGCTTGGCCTTGAGCCGCTCCTTCTTGCCACGGAACGAATCGTAAGACAGCACCATGATGGAAAGCTGCTCGTTGACCGCAGAGATATTGAAGTGCTGCCCCATCAAAAGCTGTTCTTTGGTATACACTTCTACACGGCTGCCAAAGGCAACATCAATTTTCTGGCGGTAAGGATGTGCAGGGTCACGCAATGCAGCCAAGGTTTGGGTCAGGATAGCATCTGACGGAACCAGCCAAACCACTGCACGGCGTTTTACCACCCCCAGTGCGGAGAAAATCGGCTCGATGGCATTTGCAGCCAAAAATGTTTTGCCGCCGCCCGTAGGAACTTTCAGGCAGACATTCGGCACACCGGGCAGAAGATTCTGATACTTGGGCATTCCGCCAAATCCGACTTTTACATCTTTCTCCTGCCAGAGCCGAGTATAGGCCGTTTCGATGTTCTTCGTCTGCATCAGGATTTCCAGATAGCGTTCCAAATCCCGAATGACGGCTTTCTGATAATTTTTCAATTCCATAAGAGCCGTCCTCCTTACACCCGCGCAATATCGCGCGGAATTTTCTTAAACGTAATACCAAACCGCAGCAAGTCACTCTCACTCAATGCACAGCGGTCAGCATAAATCAGATAGTTTTCCGCTTTTTCCGGGATGGTAGACAAAAAAGCATAGTCCAACACGCACATCTGGTCTGGCTCATAGTAGAAATAGTAAGCGGTGTGGTTGTTCTCACCGAGGAAATATGGGTTTCCGTTCTGTTGACTCACCGCAGGTTTCTTCGTTTCCGTATACCAGATGTAGTCACGGATTTTGTCTGTGCTGATGCTTTCATTCAGGTTGCCATCCGGCAGAAGCAGCCGCTCGCCCAGTTCGTAGTAACTGAAATTGCCACCAGTGCCTTCTACGGCGTTCTTGCCTTTGCCATAGCCGTTGATCACACGCTTCACACGTTCAGCAGTCGTAGTATCGGCGTAGTCGCCCATCTCCACCAGAATAAACTTGCGGTGTCCTCCATCCGCTTTGTTCATATTCAGCACCGCATGGGCAGTTGTGCCAGATCCGGCAAAGGAATCAAGAATCAGCGCATCCTCAGAACCTGCAATCCTCAGCACAAATTCAATAAGGCGGCGAGGCTTAGGCGTGTCAAACTGTGTCTTCCCGTCAAAAATCGTCAACATTTCTTTTTTTGCTTCATCTGTATGACCAGTTTCAGAAAACGGCCAGAAGTTTGTAGGAACGCGACCTCCGACATTATCAAGATATGTTTTTCTACGAATTCCACCTTTTCCACCTTGACCAAAGTAGAACAATGGCCACTGTCCGCGATTATAAATCGCAGCTGCCTTTTGTGCAGCATCTTTCACGCTGTCCGATAGCATGATTGCTTTAACACCACTTTTAACCTGCGCTTCTGACACTCCGCATATTGATGCTCTTTTCTGAGCATCCGCTATCTCGCGCAATTCATACTCGCCCCACTGCGACATGATTTCAAACATCTGATCCTGTCCTAAAGACCAGCAACGTCCATTAGACGGGTAAAGAAGTACGCCTGTAAATGGATTCTGAATAGCATAAACCATTCCTTGATGCGTTGTAGCTCCGGGTGCAAAAGCATCTGTGCTTTTCCATGCACATACATCGTTATCCGGGTTAGAGTAACGTGCGTTCATTTCTTCGGTACGAGATAACTTGTTGGGATTCCATCCTGGCTGTTTGCTGTATACCAGAATATGCTCCACCTCGTTTACGATGCCTTTAGAATCATTTCGAGTGGAGTAAGTGCGCTGCCACGAAATATTGGAAACGAAACAGCTCGCACCAAAGATTTCATCACAGATGGATTTCAAGTTGTAAAGCTCGTTGTCGTCAATGCTAATAAAAATCGCACCATCATCCGCCAGCAACTTCTGTAATAGCATCAGCCGAGGATACATCATGCAGAGCCACTTGTCATGGCGTGTCAAATCCTCGCCTTCTTTACCAACGACTTCGCCCAGCCACTTTTGAATATGCGGATCATTGACATTATCGTTGTAGCACCACTTCTCATTGCCAGTGTTGTAAGGAGGATCGATGTAGATGCACTTCACCCGGCCCTCATACTGCGGCAGCAGAGCTTTCAGGGCTTCCAGATTATCGCCGTGGATAATCATGTTATCACTGCCGTTGTCCTCGGTGTGCTTGCCCATTTTGTCAAAGCTATACTGACGCTCCAACACACGGAACGGCACTTCCTGATGATGATTGACAACTTTGCTTTTTCCGATCCATTCCAAAGTAGGCATGGTGTTTTCTCCGTTTCTCTGTGAAAGTTCTTTCACGTTTAATAATAACAAGTTGGGCGGCAAAGCGCAACGGTTCCGGCAAAGAAATACAAGTTTGATGAACAAAATTGCAAGTCGCAAAAGCGTTTTGCAAAAACGCGTAGCCTGCATCCATCGGATGTAGTTCAAGGGTTTGGGATTTCCCAACAAGCATTTTGCAACGCAAAATGGTCTTTGTATATACGAAGACACTGCTTGCTACGGCTATGAACGCCTTTTGAATTGCAAAATGATTTTTCAGTTGCTATACTGGGCTTATCAAAGTTTTTTCGGGAGGACGTCGCAGTGACCGCACAGACAATGCAAATCGGGAGCAGACCTTGCCGCATTTACGGCGAAGCCCATGCAGAATACCTACTGCTCCAAATGACCGGCGAACACGAGCTGCAAAGCATGGACAGCGAGGTTGCCGCTATTGCACAGAGTGCGCACCACTTTCTGTTTGCGGCTATTCCAGTGGAAAGCTGGAACGATGCACTTTCTCCGTGGGAAGCCCCTGCTGTGTGGGGAACGCAAGGGTTTGGCGGCAATGCTATGGACACCCTGCGCTTTCTGATAGAACAGGTCATCCCCACGCTGAAGCGGCAGTTTCATCTCCCGGAAAACGTCAAAATCATTCTGGGCGGCTATTCACTGGCCGGGCTGTTTGCGTTGTGGGCATCCACCCAGACTGATCTGTTCTATGGTGTCGCCGCCGCATCCCCCTCTGTTTGGTTTCCGGGCTGGATGGAGTTTGAACAGCAGCATTTGATACAGGCACAGCACATTTATCTGAGCCTTGGCGACAAGGAAGAGCGCACGAAAAACGCTGTCATGGCTGCGGTGGGGGATAATATCCGCACCCTGCACAGTCGGCTTGCAGAGCGTGGCGCAGACTGCACCCTTGAATGGAACAGCGGCGGGCATTTCAAAGACGCTGACCTGCGCACTGCGAAAGCCTTTCGGTGGGTGATGGAGGAACACGCATGACCATTTTGATCGATGCAGATGGCTGTCCGGTTGTCGATTTGACATTGCAGATTGCAAAGCAGTTCGGCGTTCCTGTCATCATCCTGTGCGACACCTCGCACCAGATCGAACGTGAGGGTGCACAGACGATGGTATTCGACAAGGGTATCGACAGCGTAGACTTTGCGCTGGTCAACCGGGTCAAACCGGGGGATGTGGTCGTAACACAGGACTACGGGCTGGCGAGTATGTGCCTTGCCAAGTGCGCCCGGGTGCTGAACCAGAATGGTCTGGAATACACCGCCGACAACATAGACGCTCTCATGCTGCGGCGGTATGAAAACAAAAAGCTCCTCCGTGCCGGAAAGCACCCCAAGGGGAGCGCAAAGCGGACGAAGGAGCAGGATGAAGCATTTATCACCACACTGACAAATATTTTTGTAACCATCTAATTTTTCTTGAATTAAGAACTTGAATTGCAACCGCTGCTCACTCTTTCCCGGAGTGAGCGGCGGTTGTTTCTTGTTCAGCGCATCTTGCTTTGTTAACTTTCTGTTAATTTTCAAAATAAAGGTTGTCAACGAGCCTTTCTCGATGCCTACCAAGTGAGGGAACGCTCTCAACCTTCAATGAAGGCAAAAAAATCAGCGTCAACACCCCCCATTTTAGGCCGCTTTTTCTGTTAATAGTAGAAACGCTTCTTTGAAGGTCAGTCATTTGTGACCTTTTTGTTAATTCTCAAAAAGATGGTTGTCTTTTGGCCTTTTTCGTCGGCTACCAAGTGAGAGGTCTTTTTCAAAGCCGGAGATTCGGTCTCAAGAATTACAATTCCATTACAAGTTTCTCACCAATGCTACGAAACAGGCGTTCTCGATGCCTACCAAGTGTAGGGCATCTTTTTCAAGACCATTCTCGGACTATTATGACGTTTTGTTTACAAAATTGCTTGCAATGCTACGAAATGGCCTTTTTCATCGGCTACCAAGTAGAAGGATGTTTTTCGTCCGTCAAAGTCCAGAAATCTTCCATATGTTCCTTGACAAGTGAATAGTTCAATCGTCCGGTACTTCACAAAAGGTACTTCTGTAACTCGCAGCCCGGTCATAACGAAGACGGGGTGGCTGAAATGCCAATGGTGCGGTGCAAGCCCGCCGCCGGACGATTCCCCACTCCTAGGGAAGTCGAGGACCAATATGGGAGACCTTAACTTATTAACGCAGTTGAGCACTTGTTTCGTGCTTTTCTGCGACTGGAGAATTGGAACCCACCAATTCTCGTTACATACTCTTTGTTCCTGATTTCTGCTTCAGCTGGAGGTGATCAACATTTCAGAATATCTTACCACGCAAACTCCGCTGCCGCCGTTTCTCCCATACCCACGCTTCCTTTTGGAACTTGACCTGAGTCAGACTGCAAAAATGACTTATGTGTTGCTACTCGACCGTGCCACACTCTCGCAGAAAAATCTCTGGATAGATGAACGTGGATTCGTGTTTGTCATTTTTACGATTTGCTCTTTGGCTGAGCAGCTAGGGCGCAGCACTGTCAGTGTTTCCAGTGCGCTTAAGGAATTGGACGCTGCGGGATTGATTGAGCGCAGACGAACGCGGTTTTCTTCGCCCAATCACATCTTTGTGAAAATTCCAAATGTTGAATAGTTCTGCGTTTTTCACGATTCAAGAACCGCCAAAATCACGATTCTGTGATGCAGATTCTTAATGGCATCTGCAAAAGATATTTTTCCTATGCAGTATAGCAGCCTTTAAGACTGTATCGAAGAAAACTTTCACCTAACCAACGTAATAAAACAAAAAGAGAAAAACGAATAGAATCCATCCATTCCTTTCCGTATTTGCACCACATGAATGAGGAGGTCTGCCCTTGAACAAAGAAAAATCTGAGAAGAAGCCCACCACACGCAAACGTGCGCCGAGAAGTCCGAAGTCCGTGCGCCTGATCGTGGAACGCCATTATATCGGCAATGTGCCGATGAATACGCTTTTTCAGCGGCTTGTGGAAGAAGAAATTCGTAAAACTGCCGAATCGTATCTCGCCGCTGGCTAATTGGACGTTTTACTGCGGAAAAGGGCTTGCATCGTCACGCAGCATCCGCTACAATGTGATTGATGAGGTCTCTTTTCCATTATGGAGGTACACATGGAAAAGGACAAAAAAGTAACTGCTTTATACTGCCGACTGTCAAAAGATGACGGTTCAAACAGCGAAAGCCTGAGCATCCGCACTCAAAAGTCAATGCTTATGGAGTATGCCACACGCAACGGTTTCGGGAATTGCCAGTACTATGTTGATGATGGTTACAGCGGTACGAACTCTGACCGCCCTGCCTTTCAGGAACTTCTGGATGATATCCGGGAAGGAAAGGTGGCAACAGTCATTACCAAAGACCAGTCCCGACTTGGACGCAACCACATCGAAACCGGAACGTATATGGAAATCTTCTTTCCTGAACACGGTGTCCGCTATATTGCAATCAACGATGGTTATGATTCCAACGAGCAATCTCAGATGGATATTGCCCCGTTCCGAAACATCATCAATGAAATGTACGCCAAAGACACTTCCCGAAAGATCAAGAGTGCCCTTCGGACACGCAAGAAAAGTGGAAAGTATATCTCCAGCGGCGCACCGTTTGGCTACCAGAAAGACCCTGCCGACCACAATCACCTTGTGATCGACCCGAACACCGCCCCCGTTGTTGAGTATATCTATTCAATGGCAGAGGAAGGGCTGGGGCTTCACCGCATCGCCAAGCGGCTCCACGATGAAAAAGTCTTGAAGCCGTGTTACTACAAGAAAGAGATGTTTGGCCGCTTTATTGATGATGAAAAGATGTATGATTGGGACAGTGCCTATATCAGTCAGGTTCTGCACAGCCCAGTCTACGCCGGACACATCATCTACGAAGCCAAGCCCACCGTGTCCATGAAATCCAAAAAGCGGCGTTATATTCCGTTTGAAGAACGCGCTATCGTTCCGAATACACATGAAGCAATCATCCCACAAGACCGTTGGGAGAACGTGCAGCGAATCCTTTACAGCCGTTCCAGTAGTTTTATGTGCGATAAGACCGACTACGACAATATCTTCAAAGGCATCGTCCGCTGTGCAGACTGCGGCAGAACGATGTTAGTCAAGGTTGAGCACAGGCGCAAACGTAACAGTGTTCTGGATCAGACCTTTTATTGTTGCAGCACTTATCGGAAATATGGTGCGAAAGCCTGTGACTCTCATAATTTGGAAGCCCGTGTTCTGCATGAAGCTGTCTTTGCGGACATTCAGGCACACGCAAAGGCCGCTGTGAGCAATCGGGAAGCCCTTGTGAAGAAGATTGCAAATCAGATGCACCTCCGGGTGTCCTCTGACCGGGCGCAGCACAAACGGGATTTGAAGCAGTGTAAAGCACGAATCGCAGAAATCGAAGACCTGTATGCAAAACTTTATGAGGACGTATCAAAGGGACTTCTCCCGGAGAAACGTTTTCAAATGCTTGCAGATCGCTACGACAAAGAACAGGCTGAACTGACCGAGAAGATTGAGCAGTACGAGCGGGAAGGCCGTGCTGAACACGATCAGCTGGACAAGATTCAGGATTTTATTGATGAAGTCAGCAAGTACGCTGGCATCACCGAACTGAACTATAAGATTCTGCATCAGCTGATTGACAAGATTCTGGTATCCAAAGCGGAAAAGGTCGATGGCGAATACGTCCAGAAAATCCAGATTTTCTACCGCTTTATCGGCCCATTGGATGCCATCGAGTAACAAAGTCAGAAAAGTCACCTCCGAGAACTATCCTACAGAGTTGTCATTTACAAGGAAACGATTCACAACTCAACAAATAAGGCGTATGGGTTTCTTGATCGAAAAGAATAAGGCATTCAATCGTATTTTCAGATAATTTGGATTTATAATAGGAACGCTTCCACATAAAATAATATCTAAACTTAAAAAGTTGCGCAGAGCCGAACGTACCATATAGGAATATGGATATAGAAAATGGATGATTGGACAAATTATCTATGAAAACAAAGGATCTATCATTTTTGTAAGCTTGTGTCCACAATGGCGTTTTATTTAAGGAAAAAGCCTGTATTTCGATATTTGATACATAAATCTTTGACGATGCGAGATTTAGTGGCAAGAAGTTGAAATTGAATTCTAAAATTGTGGGACGCTTCAAATTTTCTTGATGAAGTTCCAATGGCGATGGTTGTATTATAATAGGAATTATATACTGATAGGTCTCACAATCTTTGAAAATACAATAATCCATCGAACCTAAAGGCAAATACTGAAAAATAAATGATTTTGCCGATAATTTCGAAACAGAAGATAATTGAATAATTTGGAGAGATTCATCTTTTTCTCGTAAGGAAATGGCAACCGCTGCCCCAGTCAAGACAACATTTAAATATGTAAAAGCCTTCCTTGCCGGAAAATTATAAGCATCTATGATTGCCGCACAAGAACAAGAAAAGAAAACAATGTACTCTAAGGCGTTTCTTTTGAATAAAACTCTTGCTCTATATATCCAGTTTTTTATATTATGAATCATCTTTTTTTCCTCCAGATAAGTCATATGGAAAAGAATTAATTAAATCTAGAATATTAAAATCAAGTTTTAACACTTTTATCAAAATAATCATTACATCCAATGATGGATCTCGTTGTAACTTTTCTAATTTTACAATGGTTGTACGATCAATGCCTGTAAGACGAGAAAGTTCTGCTTGCGATATTCCTTGAGAACGTCGGGCAGAAAAGACCATGTAAGAGAATTGAGCCTTAATCCACGAGCAGATAAGTGCGGAATTTTCAGTGGCCGAATCAATTGTAGTGTTGATTGATTCTTTAGTCGATTCTGTAGAAAAATTAGTCATAATATATTTCCTTTTAAAATCCATTCGCAGCGTTCCTCTTGGAACGTTAATAATGTCAGATTAAATGTTTTTTGGCTGAATAAAATCATTCAATTAAATGAATAGAGTTGACGATAAACAACAGCGGCGAAATTTGCACGGTAAATTTAATCAACATCGGAATTTCTGCAAATGTATAGGAAGCGTATTTGATATTTGCATTGGAACTGTCTTGTACTTCTACAAGAAGTGCAAGATATTCAAGATCATTCTTTTGAAGCGCAATAGCTATGCCTATACAAATTTTAACAAATTCAGTTTTTGCTTCTTGTAATTTGAACTGATATACGTCAGAAACACTCTTAGAAAACTCCAATTCAAAATTCTGAATTTTAAAAATACTGTAGAGCATGGTGTCATCAACAAAATTGGATTCAGGAAGAGGACTATTCATAAAAGGCTCCTTTCTTGAAAGCTGTTAGCCCGTCAAATATATTTAGCCGATTTTATAAAAGACAATATGAGCTTTTTGAACTTTCTTGAAAGCGTCATTTTATTTGCGACTGTTTTAATGACGTTGTGAACAAGAAAATGCAACACCGAACATGTGGCAAAACGCCACATGTTCGGTGTAAAGTATACCAAAGTTGTCGAATTTTTCAAGCGCAGATTGAAAAGTTTGCCTAATTTCATAAGAAAATCGCAGGAAATACAGTGAAATTCGGAATCATGCCGAAGAAACAAATCAAACGTATTACTACTATGCAAAATGGAAATACAATAACCATTTACATTATAATAATAGCTAAGAGTTTTCACAAGTGTACATTGACCGACAACAAAAGGCAGGGCACCACCTCCATGGTGATACCCCGCCTTTGTTCGTTCCTGCTCACCGTTCTGCGTACTCCCTCCGCAGAACCTCCTGTAAACAAAAAACGTACCCGAACCCTTTCTCGTAAAGAATCGGGTTCGAGTACGAA
>OLOX01001644.1_pt1 | contig 20407 bp, 20 predicted proteins | sample 1672091 | NCBI WGS metagenome assembly OLOX01 (sample SAMEA3136644, study PRJEB25190) | human gut metagenome | reverse complement strand
TCCGAAGTTCCGCAGGAACTTCTAATATGAATCCGATAGGATTCATTATATCATACATCAACGATACCCCGGCAAAAGGAATTGTCGCACTAGGCCTAGACCTCTTCTGGGTGATGTGTAATATTATTACAAACACACTTGGGGATTTCTAATAATATTACTTATCAAAGCAGGGCGCAATATGCTTATTGCGGCAATTCCATGCAAGCGCGTTCGCATGGAACATATCCGTCCGCCGCACGTAAGCATGCGCATCCGTCTTTGCTTCATGCTCACTTTTGTCTCCGCGAACATTATGTTACAAACCGTGGATTCGGGTCTATGCACGCAAAAACGTGCTCTCAGACCCGCAAAATGACAGAATAGTTGACATAACAACAGTATAAAAGAGTAAAACGGGTCTCAGACGCAAAAAAGCAGCTCTCAGACCCGCGAAATAGTCAAGAACGGGTCTCAGATGGCAAAATGTATCTCCCAGACCCGCAAAACAGCAGAATGGTCGACATAACACCAATGTAAAATGGTAAAACAGGTCCCAGATGCCGAAAAATGTCTCTCGGACCCGCGAAATAGTCAAGAACGGGTCTCAGACGGCAAAATGCATCTCCCAGACCCGCCACGACCCCAAATGCCGCTTTTTATAACCTCATTTTCTGCTGCATCCACTCTGGATCAATTTTTTATAACCTCATTTTCCTGCTGCATCCTCCCAGAATCAGTTTTCGTAGATCTCACCGTCCACAATTCTTACCACACGGCCTGCATGTTTTGCCACATTCAGATCATGGGTAATCATCACAATGGTATTTCCCATCTGATTCAGATTTTCAAAGAGCTTCAATACCTCTTTTCCGCTGTTCACATCGAGCGCGCCTGTCGGTTCATCTGCAAGCAGAATAGCAGGTTTTCCGACCAGTGCACGCGCAATGGCTACACGCTGCTGCTGACCACCGGAAAGTTCATTGGGCTTATGTCCGATACGCTGTGAAAGCCCGAGCATGTCAATCGTGTCCATACTCGCCTCCTGAGCCTCCGCGAGCCCCATTCCACGCATCAGAAGCGGCATAACAATATTCTGCAGCACGTTGTAGGTCGGAATCAGATGATATTTCTGAAAAATGAAGCCTATTTTCTGATTACGGATTTTTACCAGTTCCTTTTCTTTCGCCTGTTCGATTGCCACGCCATCCAGCAGATAGTTTCCGCTGTCCATCACATCCATGCACCCGATGATATTCATGAGCGTACTTTTTCCGGAACCGGAAGGACCCAAAATGGCAAGATATTCTCCCTGCTTTACGGTCAGCGACACATCTTTGAGCACATGGAGGGACTGCGTTCCCATGCGGTAGGATTTGTTGATATTTCTCATTGTGATTACGTCTTTATTTTCTATACTTTCTGCTTTTGTGACCGCGCAGATCGCCGGCTCCATATCCATCACTGCATCCATATCTCTATAATAACCTCCTCACCGTCTTCGCTGGTCTCTATCAGAAGCTTCAGCAGATCGCCAGCCGCCAGCCGCTGAAACGTCGTCTCGGTACCTGCCGTGGTGTGCACCACCGTGCTGACCGGAATCAATGTTGTCACACTTTTACCACTCATGCCGCCATTTCCGCCCGGTGCTCCTCCACCGTTACTTCCTGTTCCGTCCGATGTTGCATCGCCCGGCATGTCGCCATTTTCTTCCTGCGGCTGTCCGTCTGACGTCTCTGTGCCAGCATCCGTTCCGGAAGTTCCCTGCGACATCCTGCCAGGCGCCCCCGAGCCATCTCCCGGCGCCCCTGAACCATCACTTCCTCCTGGTGCTCCCGAGCCATCTCCGCCTTTTTCTGTATTCTCGGTGTCTTCCGTGCTGCTTGCAAGATATGCCTCCACCACCGATTCATCGACTTCCATATATGTCAATTCATTTCCCTCGATGCTGGTCACATAGGCATATACATATTTCTGATTATCCGCCAGTGTCTCCGTATCTTCTATCCTGCGGGTCCATGCGAAAATGCCTCCGCCGCCGAGCACTGCTGCAAGCGCCACAATGCCGCCCGCCACCGCTTTCTTCTTTATCATGCCAAACCTCTTTTCAATTATTTATTCCGCACCAAGTGCCTCCACCGGAACCAGATTGGACGCCTTATACGCCGGATAAAATCCGAAGATCGTTCCTGTTCCCACAGCAAACACGAGGGCAATCAAGAATGCTGACGCCGACAGTTCCACCCGGACGCCGAGATACTGTACAATCGGCGCCACAGCCAGCGATGCCAGATTCCCCAGCACGCCGCCGATGAGACTGATTGCCGCCGCCTCCGCGAGGAACTCCAGCAGAATGTCCCGCTTGGAACAGCCGATCGCTTTTAAGATACCGATCTCATTGGTCCGCTCTTTTACAGATACAAACAATACGTTCATAATGCCGATTCCGCCGACCACGAAGACGATCGCCGCCATCGCAATCAGAAGCATGGTCAGAATCTGGTTGGAAGCCTCCGCCGCCTCCATCTTGCTTCCCGCGTCCTCAAATGTGAACTCGGCGTTCGGATAACTGGTGGCAAGCACCGCCGTCACTTCCTCGATCACGCCTTCCACATTATTCACATCCGCTGCCAACACCGTGATGGTCGGTCTGACCGACGATCCGACCAGATATTTCACGCCGGTCGCATAAGGGATAAAGATGGAGTCATCCGGGCTGATACCGGACGCGACCGTTCCCATGCTTTCCAGCACACCGTTTACCACATAAAGCCGGTCGTCGATATAGATCACGCTTCCGTATGCCTCAATGGCACTGCCGAAAATCTCTTCGACAACGCTTGCGCCGAGCACGCAGACTTTTTCTTTGTTCTCATCATCATCGTCGGTGATAAAACTTCCGACCGCGAGGGAGAGGTTGCTGATCGTCTCGTAGTTACTTTTCACTCCTGCGATGGTATAGGTATCGGCTTCATCGAGATCTCCGCCATCCACACTGGATTTTGTGGTGTAGGAAATGGTCGCTGCCGAGATGCCGGACGCAAATGTTTCGATGTCATCCACATCATCCTCGCTCAGCGTGATATTTTCCTGATTCATGCGGTCTTCCATATCGCTCTGTCCGCCGAAAAAGCTTCCCATATCCGGCATACCGCCGCCGTCACCGGAAGGCATCTCTCCCCCCGGCGCCATCATTGCCATGCCGGAATCCGAATCATCGCTGCTTCCTCCGCCGCCAAAATCTGTCCCGCCGTCGTAGGAAATGTCCACCGCACCGGCATTTAAGTTTTTAAACTGGTCTGCCACGTCCGCCTGACCGCCTTTACCAATGGCAATGACCATCACGATGGTGGCCGCACCGACGATAATGCCGATCGAGGTCATGATCACCTTAAATTTGTTCTGTGTGATATTGATCCAGACCAGTCTCAATAATTCTTTTGGCTTCATTCTGTCACCTGACTTTCTATCAGCACAGTTTCACCTTCCGTGAGCCCGGACGTGATTTCCACGTTGACCCCGTCGGAAAATCCCGTCTCCACATCCACCATGCGGATCGTTCCGTCCGCATCCTTCACTTTGACATAGGATGTCGTTCCGTCCGACTGGACCGCCTTGTTGGATACATACAGCACATCCGTCACCTGCCTGCTGATAAATGTGACGTTTCCTGTCATGTCCGTGTATATTCCGGTGATGTCCCCGGTAAACGCGGCGGTCACATTGTAAGACACCGTGGAGGAACCGCTGGAAGATGAAGTGTCAATGCTCTCCACCTCCCCCGCAAACGTCTGGTCCTCATAGGCAGACAGCTCGATCTCCACGACATCTCCGACTGCAATATTCGTGATGTCCTCCTCCGACACGGAGACTGTGATCGTCACCGCATCCGTATTGGAAAAAGTGGCAACCGTTGCGCCGGAAGAGATGGTATCTCCTGCCTCATACGACAAATCGGTAATGGTTCCCGTATACTCCGCATAGATCGTGCCGTCATCCCCGATGGCAGCCTCAAATTCCTCAAGTGCCTCCTCCGCGTCGGACAGCGTATCTTTTGCATCGGTAATGTCATTGTCCGCCCCGGAGACATCCACACTGTACTGACTGGATGCATTTTTTGCCGAGAGTTCCGCTTCTTTCAACGTTTTCTCCGCCTCAATGGACTTCGTGGTATAGTTGTTTTTCGCTGCCACAAGTTTTGTGTACAGTTTGTCGTAATTTTCCTGCTCCTCGGTAAGCGATGCGCTTAAGTCCACGCCCGCATCGATCTGCTCCTGATAGTAATTGATCAGAGACGCCGACGTATCCACCGCTTCCTGCGCGTCATCCACAGCCTCCTGCAGCTGCTTTATGGCAGCTTCGTAGGTCTCCTGTGCAACAGATTCCTCCGCCGTGCTCAGATTGTAGGAGTAGCTTGCCGATACTTTTTGCTTTTCTGCACTTAAGCCCGCCTCGCTGACGGCTGTCTTCGCCTCCGTCACCGCTTCCTCAAGATCTTTTTTGTAGGATGCCACGCTCTCCTCCGTGAGCTTTAAGATGGGAGCGCCCTCCGCAACCGACTGCCCTGCGGCAACATAGACCGTTTCCACCTCAAGGGTCGATGCCGTGCTGGTGGACGACGTCGCATTTTCTCCCGCACTGTTCTGCGCAGACGAGTTGTTCTGCGTGCTTGCAGAGGAAGAATCCTCTGAAAAATCAAGAGTCTGATCCAGCGTGCCGATCGTTACGCTGCCGCTCTCCGTCACGCCCGCCGTCAGATTTCCCTTCTCCACGGTTACTTCCTTATATACGGCCTGCTCTTCGCTGTCACTTCCCGACTGATATGCAAAGGTGACGGTTCCTGCGGCAAGCACTGCCGCCGCAGCCACTCCGGTCACCAGCCAAAGCTTTTTCTTCTTCATTCTGTCTTTCCTCCTGCTTCCTCTGTCTCAGACGCTCCGATCGTCTCGGTTTTTCCTGCGGTCTTAGTCTCTTCCATTTCTGTGGCTCCAGTCGCCTGTGTTTCAAACTTCACCGTTGCCTGTACGCCAGTAGTAAGTGTGCCGTCTGTATTGTCCACGGCAACAATGACCGCATACGTCACATTGGACATGCTTCCGCCGGATGTTTTTTCCGATGCGATGGAATAGACGGTTCCGTCGATTGCTCCCATTCTGCTTCCACTGATCTGTACCTGCACGGTGTCGCCGACCGCAAGTTTTGCAATATCGTTCTGTGATACCTCCACAGAAATCAGAATCGTATCCAGATCGTAATAGCTTGCAAATGCGGTATTTTTGATCAGTGTATCCCCCGCCTCGTAAGTCACCGATGCAAGCGTTCCGTCACGGTCCGCACATACAACGCCATCCTCGATCGCTAAGAGTGCGCTCTGCTGTTCCTTCAGCTCATCCAGCGTATCCTGCGCTTCGTCCACAGCACTCTGCAAGGTTTCCAGCGAAGCTTCATACTCGGTATCCGCATATTTTCCCTCCAGAACCGCCTCTTCATACTGCTGTAAAAGCGCCGGCTGCGCCGTCGTCTCATTGCGCTCTGCCTCGTCGCAGGCGTCACTCAGTTCCTCCAGCTCGTCTGTCAGCTCCGCAATTTTCTCATTTGCCTCTGTCACCTTCGTGTTATATTCCTCAACCGCTTTCTGGAATGTCTGATTGGCTAGCTGCAGTGCACTGTTTGCGCTCTCCGCCTCTGTCTGGCTCTGCGACAGGGCGTCGGCTGCCTCCTGCACGGCGGTATAATCCGCAGCCAGCTGATCTGCCAGCGCCGCAAGATCCGTGTAGGACGCTCCGGCTTCAATCTGTGTTTTCAGATTCGCCATATCCGCGGCGTATGTCTCTTTTGCCGCCTGGCTGCTGCTCTGTGCATTGGAAAGCTGCGTCTGCTTTTCCGTGAGCGTCGCCTGCGCCGTATCGACTGCCGCCTGTTTTTCATTGATCCCGACCTGTGTATAATAGGTGCCGTTGTCGATGGCATCCTGATAATCGGAGATCTCCTCCACCGCCTCATCGTACGCTTCCTGCGCCTCGCTGGTCTTTACCGACAGCTCGCTGACTGCCGCATCATAAGTATCCTGCGCGGTGTCCGCTGCAAGTTTTGTGGAGGAAAGCTCGCTCTCCGCCTCCAGCACGCCGCTCTCAAAATTGATCTGTGCGGATTGCAGTGCAGTTTTCGCATCTGAAATGGCATCCTCATAGTACGCCTTTGCATCCGCCATGCTCTCATCGTCGATCTTGAATAAGGCGTCGCCCTCCGCCACGGTACTTCCCGCTTCCACGTAGACTTCTTCCACCGTCATGGTCACCGCATTCACAGAAAAATCAGGCAGCTGGCTCTCCGTTTTCACCTGTGTGGTTCCTGTCCCGGAAAAGCTGCCGTCTTCCTGTCCGTCTGTCTCATCTATCTGTGTGTCCTCCTCCGTCTGATCCGCTGTGCCCGAAGCTGCTATCACATGATAGCCGACTCCGCTTCCCGCAACTGCGGCAGTCAGAATCCCGGCAAGTATTCCGTAAAATTTTTTGGAATGTTTTCCCAGGAGTTTGTGTACCCACGCTATTTTCATTGTTTCATCCTTTCCCTTCCGGCATTTCATCCTCTCTCATGTTTCACGGTAAGGATAGCATCGCTTTCTAAAGGACAGCTGAATGTAATGTGACGGTTATGTGACGGAACCGTTAAATATCTGTGTTTCGCGGCAGGCAGACCGCACATCCTTTGACAGATTAGGTAAAAAGTATTACAATACTCCCGTTTCTATAGATCTGTTACATTGGAGATTATTCATGAAGAAAATTGCTTTTTTTGATATCGACGGAACACTGACTTCCGAGATTGACGGTTCGATTCCGGAAAGTGCCGTCTATGCTATACGGGCGGCGCGGGCAAACGGGAATCTGATGTTCATCAATACTGGGCGCTGTTTTCAGAATGTGGAACAGCGTTTCCGTGATGTGGGTTTTGACGGCTTTGTCTGCGGCTGCGGCACAGATATCTACTGCGACGGTGCCGAAATCCTTCATGTCGCACAGACGCACGAGACCGTAATGAAGCTGCTTCTCGCAGCCAGGGAGTGGGATATCGATATCCTGTTTGAATCCAGGAAAGAGGTTGCTTTTGATCTGGCAAGACCGCTCCGGCACCCGGATGCCAGACGGCAGTATGAGGCGTTTGAAGAACGCGGCTATGAGATGCCGGAGCACCTTGAGAATCCTAATTTTTTCTGTGATAAGTTTGTCCTATGGTTTGAGCACCCCGAGCAGCTTGCCGGTTTCCGTACCACAAGCGACCGCTATTTTGAGTGCATTGACCGGGGCGGCAATTTCCGCGAATTCGTTCCGCTCGGCTACTCCAAAGCCACCGGTCTTAACTATGTGCTTGATTATTACCGGATAGACAAAAAGGACGCCTATGCCTTCGGCGACAGCAACAACGACCTTCCCATGCTCACTGCTTTGACAAACAGTGTCGCCATGGGCAACGCCTCTCCTGCCACGCTTTTTGACAAGGTGTCCTATGTAACAAAATGTGCCAGCGAAGACGGCATCCGCCTTGCGCTGGAACATTTCGGTTTTATCTAAAGTCTGCGGTTATCCCGCACGAGCACCACAGCCATCACGATGGCTGTGAGAAGCTCGGATGCCGGGAACGACAGCCACACGCCATTGATGCCAAATACTGCGGCAAAAAGTAGCGAGCAGCCGATAATGCAGACAAATCCTCTCATGATCGATGTCACAAACGATTCCCGCGCACGTTCTGTCGCGCTTAAAAATCCCGCCCCCACAATATTGATTCCGGCAAACAGGAAGCCGATGAAGTAAAGACGCATTCCCGTGTGAGCATACTCTGCCAGTTCCGCAGAATGTTCACTGTTAAACAGGCTTACCAGAGAATCCGTAAATCCATAGACGGCTCCGACGAGCACTACCGCGATGCCCAAAGCCGTGACAAGTCCGAGATTTCGTATTTTCCGGACAGATTTCACATCTCCTTTTCCGTAGCAGTCACTCACGATCGGCTGCGCTCCCTGTGACACTCCATTAAAGATTGCCATTGCCACAAGCGCAAAGTTCGCGATCACTCCGTAAGCCGCCACACCGATATTTCCCACAAGACCGAGAATCAGGAAATTGAACACGGTCGTGATGACTCCGGAAGAAATCTCCCCCACAAATGCCGGGACGCCAAGCTGACACGCCCCGAATAACTGGGCGATGGACGGCGCGTGCAGCCGGAACCGCACAGTATTCTTTTTTCCAAAGAAATGCGCGCTGCAGATCAGAATGCTGATGATCGGTGATGCCGCCGTAGCGAGCGCCGCTCCCTCTAACCCCATGCCGAGCGGAAACATAAAAATATAGTCAAACAGGATGTTGGAAAAACTTCCCGCGAGGGTTCCTGCCATCGCTAAGGACGGCTGGTTATCGTTGCGCACAAATGCCATGATGACGTAGTTCATCATGAAAAACGGCGTAAACAACAGAAAAATCCTCGTATACCCGGTTCCAAGCGCCACAATTCCCGCATCGCCGCCCATCAGCGCGATGATTTTATCCGGGATAAAAACGCCCGCAAGTGTAAACAAAATTCCAATCATCCACACAAAGCAGATGGCATTGGAAAAATAGCCGTGCGCCCGCTCCTCGCCCTGCGCCCTTAAGATCGTAAAGCGCGTCGCAGAACCGACGCCGATCATCGAACCGATCGCAAAAATCAGATTGTAGATCGGAAGCACCAGATTTAAGACCGTGATTCCGTCCGTTCCCGCCGCCTTCGCAATAAAAAAGGTATCAGCGATGATATAACAGGAGATACCTAACATTCCGAATATATTCTGTGTGACATACCTGACAAATTGTTTTGTGACTGACATTTACTTTTCCCCGCAGTTCTTTTTTCATACTCATTGTTTCTTATCTTACATCCGGAGCGAACCGCATGTCAAGCTGTGGAGACGGCAGAATGCGGTGCTTCCCGGCTTGATATGAGATGGTATCTTTTTCATTCCTTCGCTTTACTTTTCGTTTGTAGTATGGTTTAATAAAAAACAGTATATCCTCTTTTTGCGCTGTTTTCTGCGCATCCGAAGTTCCTTTCCCGTCTACACTTAAAACAGCAAAGGTCATTTTTAGCACATAAAAATAAACCGGATCCTCTTAACACACACCATCTATAGAATAGGAGAATACCATGACACCTTTACACTCACAAATCCTCACTGCCCGCGACCGCAACGGGCAGGAACTCCGTACCATCCAGAAGCAGCTTCAGAAGCTCCCTCCCGGAAAGCTCATTTGCTCCCGCAACGGAACCACCGTCAAATGGTATCAGGGCGACGGTCACTCCAAGACCTATATTCCGAAAGCGAACCGCACTCTCGCCGAACAGCTTGCGCTGAAAAAGTATCTGCAGCAACATGAGCAAATACTCTTGCAGGAGCAGGCAGCAATCACTGCCTATTTAAAATACTCCCCCGCGGGCAGCCTCTCTTCCGATGATCCACATCTTCTCTCTGATCCCGCCTGTGAAAATCTGCTTCATTCTTATTTTTCCACCTCAAAAAATATTCCGGACGTCTCGAATGTTTCAGATATCTCGGATATTTCGACTCGTTCCGCTGTCGAATGGTCTGCCGCTTCCTACGAACGCAATCCGCTCCATCCCGAGCAGCTGCTTCACAAAACCGTCTCCGGCGAGAGGGTGCGTTCCAAATCAGAAGCCATGATTGCCATGCTGCTCCACCTAAACGCCATTCCTTACCGCTACGAATGTGCGCTCTCCCTTGGCGGCATCACTCTGTTTCCGGATTTCACCATACGTCATCCCGGAACCGGCGCACTCTACTACTGGGAGCATTTTGGTCTGATGGACGATCCCGCCTACGCAAAAAACGCCGGCTCGAAGCTTTCTCTCTATGCCGCAAACGGCATCATTCCATCCGTTCATCTGATCACCACGTACGAGACCAAAGCATATCCCTTAAACGCCGGCATGATTGAGCATCTGATTTCCTACTATTTTCTGGATTCCGCGGTCTGAATCCGTGCTTCTCTCTTCCACTGTCATTTCCTTCTTTTCGTCCACTTCTCGGGTCTGGAACAGCGTTTTTCCTCTCTCAGACCCGCCCAGCTTCCTTTTTCTCTTCTTTTTTCTCCTTTGGGATAGTTTTTCGGGTCTGGAACGACATTTTTCCTCTCTCAGACCCGAAAATCACAATATTTCGGGTCTGGGAGAATGTTTTTCCTCTTCCAGACCCGCACGGAAAAGGCACTACACCATTCCCCACCATTTTAATACCCAATAGATCAATCCGAGCACCCAGCTTGAAAATATTCCGTATAAAATGACCGGTCCGGCAATCGTAAAGATCTTGCAGCCAATTCCGAAGACCTGGCCCTCTTTCTGAAACTCTATGGCGGGCGCGGCCACACCGTTTGCAAACCCGGTAATTGGCACCAGCGCGCCCGCGCCCCCCCAGTTTGCAATCGAAGGGTACAGATTCAGACCGGTGAGCAGTACAGACAGCAGAATGAGCAACATAGAGCACCAACTTCCGGATGTCTTCTGATCCAGTCCGTAATTCACACACACGTTCAGAATAAACTGCCCGATGCAGCAGATGATCCCGCCTGTCACAAACGCCTTCGCCATATTCCACCAGAGATTATGGGTGGGAGTCACCTGCTTCACATAATCATTGTATTTTTTTTGTAAACGTTCTTTTTCCTTATCCACTGCGCAACCTCCGTCTTTTTTGTCAGTATGCGCATTTTATTTATTTCTATTCCTCCGACCGCTTCTCCCGCCATTTTCCCTCTGTAATGCTGTGATGCCCAGGCTTGCTATGATGCCCCGGGCTTGCTATGATGCCCCGGGCTTTATGCGTTCTGCCAGTCATCCGGCAATGTGACCGTCCAGAGATATTTTTCAGTGCGTCCCCAGTCTAAAAGTTCCCGCATCTGCTCATCATATACATCTTCGGGACGGTAGTCCGCCACCATCCCGAACAGATACTTTTCCTTCTCATCCGCTGGTGTCAGCGTCGGTATCTTCTCCGACAGAAGCGCGAGCAGTTCCTCCGGCTTGATGTCCTCCGGGATCTCAACTCCGGAAAGGTTGGCGATAAGTCCCGCAGCATAATAAAATTCATAATTTCCTGTCAGAATTGACTTCTGCATATTGCACTTGATAATCACGCTCTGGCGTGCGATGGATGGCACCATAATTTTCCTCCGTAAAAAACAATCTCCCATCATTGTACTACTGTGCCTTAAAATTTCCAAGGAAATAGTACAGCGATCCTGCCACTTTTCCTGCCGCCATCGCAAGCATGACCCAGAAGAGTCCGACCTTTAAGCCCATGCGCCGGAATGTAATCGGAAATGTATTCAGGATCTCCGCGAGCGCCACCGCGATGCTTCCCACAAATATCCCGGCAGAAATACCGTACACGCACAGAAGCGCCGGTCCGAACGGAATCCGGATCTGCAAAAAAACAGACGCCAGATTTCCACAGATTCCGCCCAGAATCACGGCATTTTCAAAATGCAGTGTCTCTGCCGCGCGGTTGCACTTTCCAATCATACGCGGAATGACACCGATGACGATCAAAAACGCAAATGTTCCCGCAGAGACGGCAAGTCCCGCGGCAAGCCCGCAGAAGCCCAAAAATATATGCTCAATTAACATCGATGCTGTGTCCCTTTCTCTCCGCGTTCTCTATGAATGTAGTATCTATGTCCTTCTCATATTTGCGCATCTCCACCTGCATCGGCGTCGGATCCGGCGTGATCTTCTTACTGCCCACATGATTGAAAAACAGCGTAATGCCAATGGCAAGTCCGATGCTGTAACAGATTTCAAGTTCTGTCACGCCGCTTGACTCCTTTCCCATCACCTGCCGATAGAATTTGGAAAAGACATCTCCCACGGATACATCGTTGTTGAACGCCATAATCGTGAACGCCGCCCCGAAAAAAATGACCACGCAGAGCGCGACGGTCTTTAACGCATTGATCCACTTCGGTTTCTCGGGATTGGGAATGTATTCAATGATAAAATCCTTCTCGCCCTCATTGCTGATGTCCACATTCGGATATTCCTCATGAATCAGTTCGACGATCTTTAATATGGAAAAAACCTTCATCTGGTTCTTCTGTTTGCGCGGATTCATCGCCTCCGCAAACGTATAGATTTTTTTCTGCTTCAGCTGGCGCACAATCGAAGCATCCGGGCACTCCATTTTCGCAATGTCCCCAAGCGTCACATGCCGGTCTGTCACGATTGTATTCTGGTCAATCTTAAGATACAGTGTCTCACTCTTTGCACTCATGCCGCAGTTCCCGCTTCCCATGTAGAATTCCGTTCCACCAGCACGCCGTCCACCGGGGTCTCCCCCTCTCTCCCGTATTTCAGATATAAAAGTGCCCCGCAGATCAGCGCGATGGTCAGCACTCCCACAAGGCATGCTCTGTATTTTCTGCAATTCATATTCCTGTCCTCCTGTCCGTTTTTACATCACTTGCATGATTTATGCATTATTATGCCTGTCCTCACAGATATTATGTACAGGACAACTGACAAAAGTACCAGATTGCTTTTTTTATAAAAACGTGTTACTTTTTCATATGGACATTTTATTATCAGAAAGGCGGACATCCAAATGGCTGTAACCAAGGAAATTCTGGCTCTCGCCGTGGAAATCGGCGATGCACTGCTTCGGAATGGTGCCGAAGTCTACCGCGTCGAGGACACGGTCATGCATATTCTTGAGGCATACGAAATTGAAAATTATGATGTTTATGTGCTTTCCAACGGAATCTTTGCAAGTGCAAACGAGGATCGTGAAGATGCCTGCAGCATGATCCGCCACATTCCGCTCGGCACCACGCATCTCGGGCGCATCGCTGCATTAAACCAGCTTTCCCGCGAGATCTGTTCCCACGAATGTTCGCTGATCGACGCCTGGAACCGTCTGGAAAGATGTAAAAATATTTCGTTCGGTAAACCTGTCGTCCACATCTTCTTCTGCGGACTAGGTTGTGGCTGTTTTTCCTACCTTTTCGGAGGTACAGCCCTGGACAGCATCGTCGGCTTTTTTATCGGCATGCTGCTGCAGGTATTTCTGTTTGCCTTAAAGCGCCATAAGAATTCCAAGTTTATCACGAATATCCTGGGAAGTGCATTCGTAACGCTGCTGTCGCTGATTGTACTCTCCTTTGGTACCCCCATCCTCTACGATAAGGTCATCATCGGAGACATCATGCCGCTCGTCCCCGGAATCGCGCTCACTACGTCGATCCGCGACTTTTTCAACGGAGATTACCTCTCCGGTGCCATTCATATGATCGATGCCATTCTGACCGCATTCTGTATCGCCGTCGGTGTCGGCACCGTCATTACGATCTATCATTTTGCTATGGGAGGGGCTGCGCTGTTATGATTATCCAGTTTATTGTGAGTTTGTTTGCCACACTCTCTTTTGCGGAACTGTTTGGCGCGCCAAAAAAGGAACTGTTTTTCTGCGGTCTGACCGGTGCCATCGGCTGGGTCGTCTATGTGATCGGCTTAAACAGCAATATGGGCACGGTGCTTGCGAATCTGACCGCCACCTTCGCACTCACCGTATTTTCGCGTATTCTGTCCGCGATCCGCAGAAATCCGGTAACCGTTTACCTCATCGCCGGTATTTTTCCGCTGGTTCCCGGAGCAGGTATTTACTATACGTCCTACTATTTCATCATGAACGATATGACGCAATTCTCCAACTATGGCATGGAAACCATCAAGGTGGCAGGTGCCATCGTGCTGGGAATTGTCTTTGGCTTCGGTCTGCCGCAGAGCTGGTTTAACGCACTGCAGCGAATAGAAAGAAAAAAGACGGCTTTGTAAAATGAAACGTTATATTCTTCATTCCTGCCCCGCAATCTTCGCCGCCAGCTCCTCCAGGTACTCCCAGCGCTCCATCTTTTCCTCCAGTGCCTGTTCTGCCGCTTCCTTTTCCGCCAGAAGTTCCCCAAGCTTCACCGAGTTCGTGGCGTTTTCCGCCATGTCGGCATCCAGCTGCTCCACTTTTGCTTCCAGGTTCGCAATGTCATCCTCGATCGTCTCGTATTCCCTCTGTTCCTTATAACTGAATTTCAGCTTCTTCTCACGTTTCCAGGTGTTTCTGGAATCCGCCTGCTCTGCTGCATCCTGCCCGGATGTCCCGGTCACACCGCCGGCCTCCTGTGCGCTTTCCGCCTCCGAGACTCCGCGTGCTGTCATTCCCTGAACTTCCGCCGTTTCGCCCGGCTTTCTGCCTTCCTCCGCCAGTCGGTTGACATAATCTGTATAACCGCCTTCATACTGCCGGATCTCTCCGTTTCCCTCGAAAGCAAAAATACGCCGCACCACGCGGTCGAGGAAATACCGGTCATGCGATACCACAATCACGATTCCCTCATAGCTGTCCAGGTAGTCTTCCAGAATCGCAAGGGTCTGCGTATCCAGATCGTTCGTCGGCTCGTCTAAAATCAGTACATTCGGCGCCTCCATCAGCACGCGCAGCAGATTCAGTCTGCGCCGCTCACCGCCGGAAAGCTTTCCGATCGGACTGTACTGCTGCGCTGCCGGGAACAAAAAACGCTCAAGCATGTTCGATGCCGAGACCAGACCGTCGGTCGTCCGCACATACTCCGCCGTGTTACGGATATAATCAATCACTTTTTCCTCCGGGTCCATGTAGGCGATTCCCGCTTCGCGGCCCGTCTCAATCTCCTGCGTATAGTAGCCGATCTTGATCGTTGCCCCAACTGTGATCGTGCCCGCATCCGGCTTGATGCGCCCCGCAATCATCTTCATCAGGGTCGTCTTGCCGCTTCCGTTTGCCCCGATGAATCCGATCCGGTCCCCTTTCAGAAAAATATAGGAAAAATCCCGTAGCAGCGTCCGCCCGTCATATCCCTTGGTAATGTGATCCAACTCGATCGTGGTTTTTCCCATTCTGGAATAGACGGAACTCATCTCCACCTGGCTGTCGCGCTCCGGCGCCTTCTGATTCTTGAGTTCCTCATAGCGCTGCAAGCGCCCCTTCTGCTTGGTTGTGCGCGCTTTTGCCCCCCGTCTGACCCATTCCAGTTCCTTCCGCAGTACAGACTGACGCTTGCGCTCACTCGCCTCGGCGCTCTCCTCCCGCTCCGCCTTCCGCTCCAGATAGCCGGAATAATTCGTCTCATAGCTGTAGATTGCCCCCTTGTCCACCTCGACAATACGGTTGCAGACGCTGTCCAGAAAATAGCGGTCATGCGTGATCATCACCAGCGCACCGCGCCATTTTTTCAGATAATTTTCCAGCCAGTCCGCCATTGCCGAATCCAGATGGTTCGTCGGCTCGTCTAAAATCAGCACATCGCACGGCACCAGAAGCGCTGCCACAAGTGCCAGACGTTTTCTCTGTCCACCGGAAAGTTCTCCGGTTTTCTGTGTAAAATCGGTAATGCCGAGGCGCGTCATCATGCTTTTTGCATCGCTCTCAAGGCTCCATTTCTGTTCCTGTGCATGCGCGTCTGCATCGGTGCGCTCTGTCCTCCCGCTGCCGACAAAATTTAAGACACACTGTGTCAGCACACTGTCAAGTACCGTCATCTCCGGATCGAACACCGGATTCTGCGGCAGGTATCTTACCACGATATGGTTGGCGCAGGTCACCTGGCCTTCATCCGGTTCCTCCAGCCCCGCAATGATTTTTAACAGGGTGGACTTTCCCGTCCCGTTGATACCGATTACCCCGACTTTTTCTCCCTCCTGCAGATAAAAGGAAGCTTTGTCCAAAAGCTTCCTCTCTGTGTATGATTTCGTTAAATTCTCTGCGTTAATAATATTCATGTCTCTTCTCTTTCTTTCCTGTTTCTGTATGACTCAAATGGCTCTCACCGGCCGGCTTCCTTCTGCGTTTCTCCTGAAACAGCCGCCTGCTGCCTGTCGTTTTGCGCTTTCTCCTGAAACGTGCGAATATACCGCAGGCACTCCTGTTCCGGCAGAGGTCTGCCATAATAGTATCCCTGAATACATTCCACCCCAAGCTGTTCCATCGCTTCGCTCTGCTCCCGCTCTTCGATTCCCTCGATAATCAGCGGAATCCCCAGCTGTTTGATGGTGTGAATCTCATTTTCAAGCACGATGCGCGCCGCCTTGTCGCGGAACGACGCCCACACGATCTCCTTGTCGATCTTGATCTCCTGGAACGGGAAACGGATCAGATAGGAGCAGTTCGCATTTCCGCTTCCATAATCGTCAAGTGCAAACGACACTCCCATTTTTCCCAGCTCATGCATATGCCACAGCATCCGTTCCGGGGCGCCAATCGCCGTGCGCTCCGTCACCTCCAGCGTCAGCATGGACGGCGGAATATGGTAACTCTCAAGCACCGGCCGGATGGTCTCAGTCAGATTCTGGCGCAGACACTGCACCATCGAAATGTTCACATGGATCGTACGGATTCCAAGCGAGCCGTTCGAAAGCACATGCTTTGAAAGAAACCGGCAGCACTGCTCCAGCACCTGTTCCCCGATATGGATGATATTGCCGTCGCGCTCCGCAAGCGGAATAAACTCCTCTGGCGAAATAAATCCCAATTCCGGATCCTTAAGCCGCACCAGCGCTTCCAGGGACACAATCTGCCGTTCCTTCAGGGAATATACCGGCTGATAGTAGACCAGAAATCCCTTCTCCCGGATCGCCCTCGCCACGGCAATCTCCACTTTTCTGCGGCGGCGGTACTGTGCGATCATATCCGCGTCTGCCTCCACAATGACCTGCGCGCCGGACTTTCCTGCATTTTCAAGCAAAAACTCCCGCATTCCGTAATATTCCGCCATCGCCTTAAAGTCCGTCGGATAGTGCTGCACCACCATCTCCATATCCAGCGCAATGCGGTTCTCCTGCACCACCCAGTCACTTTCAAACCGCTTTTGTATCTCACATTTTAACCTTTCACACTGCTCTTTGGTGTCTGCAAACACCGTAAATGCATCTCCTGCCGTGTGAAACACATGAAATTTTCCACACAGATCATACAGATACGCCCCGATCTCGCGCAGCAGTTCATTGCTGTTCTCGGTACCCAGAATCGTGTGGATATGATAAAACTTGCTCAAATGAATCGTGAGCACATAGCCCTCGCCCTTTCTGCGGAGCCGGTCCTCCAGCTGCGATTCAAATGCCGTCCCGTTTCCGATTCCCGTCGTCGTATCCAGAAACACCACCGGATTCTGAATCTGCAGATAGAGCATTATGAGCACGACCGTATTGCTGACGCTGGTGCAAAGGATCTCTCTGTACCGGTATTGCAGCCCGATCATGGCGGCTGCCACAGCCGTGTAGGCGCACACGATGACCTTCGTGCGAAGCGTGGTATATTTATGCTGCCGCACGACAATCAGAAGATCCAGCAAAAAGAAGATCACAATATACGCGTATCCGTAATCCGCGCCGACGCCCTGATAATAACTGCCGTCACTAAAGTAGTAAAAAAATCCGGTCACCGGCGTCACTGCCACCAGCACAAGAAATGCGGCAAACGGGATTATGCCCGCAGCCGCAAATACCGTTCTTTCCCTGCCGCGGATCGCACATGCCGCCATAAAATACCGGTAAACCAGATATGACGAAGCCCCCTCCAACACAAAAAAAGCAAACGCCAGTACCTCGTTCAGACGCTGCGGAACGAGGGCTGCATTTGCTAATCCCACACATGATAAAATGTTCATCAGACACTCTGCTTCACACACAAACAGAAGCCAGCCGAATACCCGTGTCTTCTCCCCGGGAAACTGGCGCACGAATACAAAGTGCAGTAATATAATTGTCATAATTAAGAGTGATGCGATCTCAAAATCATAATTATACTGCACCTGTATCTCCCTCCTGCTCTTCCTGTGCCGCCTTTGCCTCCAGAATTGCCTCATTGAGCTGGAGCATCTTTGCGTCCAGCATGGACACGATTCCCGAACACTCGCGCAGATCCCTGCTGATGTAATCCGGCGCATTTCCCTCAAACTTATAGTAGATCTTGTGCTCGAGACTCGCCCAGAAATCCATCGCCATCGTCCGGATCTGAATCTCCACCTTCGTGTCGATAATGCAGTCCGACAAAAAGATCGGTACCGTCACCAACATGTGATAGCTTTTATATCCGCTCTCCTTGGGATGTCTGATATAGTCTTTCACGGAGATTACCGTGAGATCATTCTGCTTGCCGATCATCTCGGCAAGGCGGTAAATATCCGACGTAAAAGAACAGACAATCCGGATTCCCGCAATGTCATTGATGTAATTCACCATATTGTCGATCGAGGAGTCATAGCCATACCGCTTCAGCTTTTTGACAATGCTCTCCGGCGCTTTGATGCGCGACTTGATATATTCAATCGGATTGTACTGATGTACCTGTTGAAATTCGTCATTTAAAATCTCGACCTTCGTTCTCACTTCCTTGAGTGCCGAGTTATACAGAAAAATAATGGTGTTCCAGCTATCTACGCCTTCACCCAGGGTTACTTCCCCTAACGCAACCGGCTTGTCCATATGTTCCCCTCCAGATGTCTCCCCTTATCATTTATTGCAATACGCTCCGGCAAAAGTCCGGAAAACCTCCGGCTTCCCGGACTCGCGGGCGCGTATTTCGCAGTACACGTCCAAGAAATCACAGATTTCTTGGACTACCGGGCAGTCGCCCTATCAAAATCGTGCCAGCGAAAATGTGCTCTGCAAGCAGGCAATTTTTGCTGTTACGATTTTGGCACTGCTCATTGCTTATGTACATTATACCATATTCCGGGGGGATTAGGCAAATCGAAACACAGCCTGCTGAAACCGGTTTCTTATTTCCTTCCATAACTTATACCGCTTAATCCTCCTCGATAACCTGCATTTCCAGAAAATCAAAATCAATCTGCTCGATAAAGGAATCCTGCGTGAAGCGCGTCTTGGCATGGCGCTTGAATTCATTCACATTCGCCTCCAGCCAGATCGGTTTTCCGAGATCAAATTCATAGCACACTTCCTCAAGCGCATGGAAGACCTTGTGTGTTCTTGTCTCATCGGATTCATCCGTGATCGTCGTATCCCGCAGCAAGTGGTTGTTCTTCATCATTTTAAACCAGATTCTCATTTTCCTTTCCTTCTCCTCTGCCTGTTGGTCTCATACATAAGCAGTGCTGCGGATACTGCCGCATTCAGGGATTCCACACTTCCCTCCATCGGTATCCGCACGTAGGTATCTGCCAGCCCCGCGATCTCATCGGACAATCCGTTCCCCTCGTTCCCAATCAGAAACGCCGTCCCTTTGCAGTAGGACGGTTCGTCATAGTGCCTCTGTCCCTTCAGATGCGCCGCGTATATGCCAACCTTCTGCCGTTTCAATTCACCGATCGTCTCTGCCAGATCGTCCGCAATATAGTAGGGTACCCGGTAAATACTTCCCATCGTAGAGCGGATGGTCTTTGGATTAAACAGATCCACCGTCGTCCGGTTCATAATGATGCCGGTAATTCCCGCACCCTCGCCGGTCCGCAGCATGGTTCCCAGATTCCCCGGATCCTGGATGCTCTCAACGATCAGCAGATGTGTCCTGTCCCCGCGCAGCAGACCGGAAAGCGGATACTGCGGCATACGCACCAGACATAAGATCCCCTGCGGCGTCTGTGTGTCGGAAATGCTCTTAAATACCGCATCGGCAACGACCTCATAGGTCTTTCCCGCAAGCAGCTGCTCCGCTTCCGGTTCCTCCAGAAATCGCTCGGAGACATAAACCTTAGAGAGCCACTCCGGCGGAACCTCCTCAAACATCTTTCTGCCTTCCACGACAAACAGGTTCTGGCTTTTGCGCTCTTTTGCCTTTTTCATCAATGCCGTAATATTTTTCATCTGCTGATTGCTGCTGCTCGTAATCATGACTGCTCCTTTTTGTTCCCTAAGCGGAAAAAACTCCATGAGTTCCCGCCCATGGAGTCTTATGATCGTTCCAAATACTGTTATGTATCTTACATTGAAAGATTCTTGCTGATCTGATACTGATACTCCGGAATGCATTTCTGCATTGCAAGTGCCGCATCGATGTCGTCATCCACGAAATCGCCGTGACGATAACCAACGACACGGTTGCTCTTGCCCTCGCAGAGCAGATCCACTGCCAGCGCACCCATCGTGGATGCATAGACACGATCCTTACAGGTCGGGCTTCCGCCACGCTGCATGTGACCCAGAATCGTCGCACGCGTCTCAACGCCGGTTGCAGCCTCGATACGCTTTGCCATGCTTGCAGAATGTCCGATCCCCTCCGCATTGACAATAATGTGATGCTGTTTGCCGCGCTTACGGTTCTCGATGATATGGTTTACAATCTTCTGCTCATCGTAATCATATTTCTCCGGAAGCAGGATATCCTCTGCGCCGT
>OLOX01001642.1_pt1 | contig 20411 bp, 29 predicted proteins | sample 1672091 | NCBI WGS metagenome assembly OLOX01 (sample SAMEA3136644, study PRJEB25190) | human gut metagenome | reverse complement strand
GGCATAACGACGGCGATTACGGCTCGTGCCCTGCCGTCCATGCGGAGATGAACGCCATGCTGTCGGCGTCGCGTTCCGAGATGATCGGCGCCACGCTGTACCTGGCGGGCGTCGACCTCGAGACCGGCGAACGCATCCCGGCCGGTGAGGTCTCACCGTGCCCGGTGTGCATGCGTATGATAGGCAACGCCGGTGTCGATGTCGTCACAGGTGCATAGAAATAGAAGAACGCCCCAGACGCTCAATTACATCTGGGGCGTTCTCCTCACAAAGGAGGAAGGTGCGGTGGCCCAAAACCGCACCTCCTATTTTATCACACGTAATGCTATTAGGCATTGACCCACTTGAGGGCATGCTTGATGCAAAGTTGCTTATTCACATTCTCGAACTCTTTGCGGCAGATCAGTTTCCACGCACCACGATTGGTGGCCTTGAAGCGGCAGTAGTGCACACAGTTATCATCGAGGACGATCTTTACGCGACGGCCGCAACCGATGATTTCGTATGCCTCATTGAACGGCTGCTTGAAAGCGACACGCTCGAGCTTGACGGCATCGTCGAAAGTCTTAGTCATGGTGTTTCCCTTCCTCGTGGTTGACAATATTATATTACCCGGTAACTACCTGAAAGTACACAGCTATTTTCAAATTCGTCGAAAACTTTTTCGATTTATTTGAAAATAGTTATGTACATGTGTGCAGACCTGTGGGATAATGACCTTGTCAACCGGAAGGAGGAGCAAATGAAACCCATCGAGACCACCAAGCAGGACGTACTCGGTTACATGCATACGTTCATTATTTGCCACGACACATCCACCAACAAGGTATTCCTCGCCGAGGTCGACCTTGATTTTGGTTGCGAGTCGTTCCGCGGCGTGTTCGGCCCCGAGGCAGCTGCGATTGACCGCATTGAAATGCTCATGAACTAAATGAAAGGAACAATCATGGACATCGAGAAATTCACCGACGATGAAATTATCACCCTCAATACCGTGCGCAAGCGCCCGTGCATCTCCGAGGGCGGCGAGTGCTATATCGTCTCGAGTTACACCATTTTCGATGACGGCGAGCACATTGCAGTCACCGACAAGATTGATGTCAATGTTTTCGCCACTGCAGTCGAGGCTTATAAGTGGGTTGGATTGATGAGTAGTAGGCGTGACGATTCCTGCTCCGTGCAAAAGCACGTCTATAACGTTCGTTTCCATAACATGGGTTAACACAGCTAAAATCAAAGGAGAAAGGAAACACCATGGCAGAGGTAACGTTCACTGAGAAAGAGCTCGGTTTCATCAACGAGTGCGCAATCGACAAGAAGGGCGTGCTGGTCGAGATGCCGGCGAACACGTTCCCGTCGCTCTACCGCAAGGGCGTCATCGCCAAAAAGGGCGACGACCTCACAGTCACGAAGGACTTCCGCGAAATGTTCTGCCTCGCCGACCAGGTCGTACATATCGACCTCACCAAGGCCGAGGGTGAGCCAGAAGACGGTGGCAAGAAATTCAAATACGGCGAGACCGGCGACGTAATCATCGAAGACGAGCCGATGGACTATGCTGGCTTCCGCCAAGCGATCGCCGCCAACCTCCGTGACCGCCGCACGAAGGGCGTCGACGAGTTCCAGCTGATTGACAAGGCCGTGCAGGCGTATGACGCCGCGCGCGAGGCCAGGGCTGCCAACGGCGACGAGGGCACCCGCTCCGAGCGCACGACCATCGGCAGCCGCAAGCACTGGCGCTACGATTTAGCCGATACGGTATCGGCATACTTCGGCGTCGGCATGGAAGTCGACAAGCGCGAGATTGTATTCACAGGCGACCTGTACATGGCAGGCACGGCAGAGCTCGTGTTCGAGTACCTGTTCAAAATCGGCAACCGCCGCGCTCAGCGCTGCTACGACGAGCGCCTGTTCGCCGGCGAGCTCACAGTCGGCGTGTATGCCGAGAAGGCCGCGGAGTTCATGGCCGAAGTCGAGAAGCGCCTGCGGCACGAGGGCGCCGATGTCGAAGTCGACGGTGAAGTCGTCGGCAAGGTGGTCGTCGACCTCGACCATGCCGAGGAGTAAACATTGTGGCCAGGCGGCTATTCTGCCACCTGGTATTCGTTAAAGTATTTTAAAATACTTTTTGATTTATCAAATATCGATGTGTTGAAAGTAGTACAATGGCTTTGCCGATCAGAAGGAGGAACAAATGCCTGAGTATATCGTTTTCGTCATGCCGTCGGGTGATGAGGATGCCGAGCCATTCGACATCCCGGAATGGGGCTACACCGAGGCAATCGCCACCGCAGAGCGTTACCGCGCGTACGGTTGGGAGGCGTGCATCATCGATTACGCCACGCCGTTCGCGCCGTGGCGTGCTAGGCGCCTAGACGGCCCGGACATCGGTGTCATGGCGCGCACGCGCGATGAGGCCATCATCAGGGCGTGCGCCATCAGCTACGACTGCATCAGCTTTCAGAGGGAGGACTAATTATGCGCGATTTCGTCTACACAATGTTGACGGTCGTGGGGATTGTGGCCACGGCCGTCGCCGCGGCATACGCGTTCGCGGATAGGGGCTATTTCGCCTTAGGCGGCGAGTATGCGTTCCTGGCCCTACCTCTGCTCGGCATGTGCGTCGAATACGCCATCAAGGACCGATGATATGGGTGTCGTCATCATGCACGGCGACCCCACGGCGCCTGTACCGGCATCGATATTCGACATATTCAACGGGAGGCATTCAGTGTTAATCGGCGAGGTAAAGCATTTCAAATACGTCTATGCGGACGACAAACCGCAATTCACAAAGCCGCTCGAGGAGGCGGCGGAGCTGTTCACGGCATGGCAGTTCTGGGTACAGCGGCGCGGCAACCAGAGATATTCGGCGAAGGCACGCGAGAAGATGCTCGACAAGGCAGCAGACGTTATCCAAGCGGTCGTCAACTGCGTCGCATCGGTCGGAATCGACGACATGTCGGAGCTGATGAGGCGTTGCGAGAAGCGCAACAACATGAAAGGTAGGTATTGATGCAAGTCGAAGTGGTCGTGACGATGGAACGGAGGCCGGTCACCGTGCACGGGCGCGTCGGCAGCCTCATCGGGTGGTTCCAACGAGGCGGTTTCCTCGGGAACAACCAGAAGCCCGTCGGGCTCGTCGAGTTCGCAGACGGTACCGTCGGCGAGTACGAGGCGAAGGAGGTGCGCTATGTCGACCACATATAACTGTGTGCATTATGACCGGGACCTCATGCGCTCATGTATATACGGGCTCGCAGTCGGCGACGCCCTCGGCGTACCATATGAGTTCTGCGAGCGTGGCACGTTCGAATGCACAGGCATGGTGGGTGACGGCACACATAGGCAATATGCCGGTACGTGGTCCGACGACACGTCGATGGCCTTGTGCATATGCTCGAGCATCAAGCAGCTCGCGTATATCGATGTGGCAGACATCGCCGGCAGGTTCCGCCGGTGGCTGGAGCGTGGTGACTTCACATGTGACGGGCGCGCGTTCGATGTCGGCATGGCATGTAAGAGGGCGATCTTGGCCGGTATATCCGGGAAGTCATATGACGAGTGCGGCAACGGCTCGCTTACGAGGACGGCACCGCTCGCCTTGCTTGACCCCATCGAGCCTTACGATATACGCGAGGTCTCGGCAATCACCCATGCGCACCCCGTGGCAGAGTGGTCATGCGTCGCGTTGTGCGATATATTGCGGACTATCCGCAATGTCGGCACGCCGGCAAAGGGCGACCTCTGGCATAGATACGGGTATATCGCATCGAGGCCGGTCGAGGCAGTCAAAAGCGACGGCTATTGCGAGCACACGCTCGAGGCTGCGCTCTGGTGTTTTTTAAATACGTTCTCATATGCCGACTGCGTGCTTGCCGCCGTCAACTTGGGCGGTGACACTGATACCACGGCAGCCGTGGCCGGTGCCCTCGCAGGCGTGTATTACCGTTTCGAGGCCATCCCGCCGAAGTGGATCGGCCAGCTGCGCGGCAAGGCAGTTATCGACCAGTGTATTTAGAAAGGCGATAAATGATTATTGACGGGTATCTGTTGAACATGCGTGTGTTCAATAACGTGAGTGATGACAAGCACCAGGCGCTCAAGCCGCTCGAGGAGGCAGCCGAGGTCTTCGGCGCGTGGCAGGAGTTGGATAGCATGCGCAACAGCCGGTTCCTGTCGGCTTGAAGGGATATGCGCGACAACCTCATCGACGAATGCGTAGACACCGTGCAGGCGGCAGCGAACATGCTGGCTGCCGTCGACGCAACACAAGGCGAGGTCGACGCCGCCATCAAGCGTATGGACGAGCGAAACGGGGACCGAGGCAGGCTCTAAGAAATGGAGGGAGAAATGAAAGCGAAGAAGAAAGCGATGATATCGCAGCCCATGGCCGGCAAGACCGACGAGGAGATCGCAGAGGCGAGGGACAAGGCGCACGCCAAGCTGCGTGAGACCATCGTGGCAAACGTGATGGCTGGTTTCAAGGAGTCCCCCGTGGCCGTAGTGCGCGGCGTGAAACGCGAAGCGACGGCAATCGGGTATACGCCTGACAGCGACAGCGTCATGTGCCGGCGTATCGACGATGACGGGCGTGCGAGTATCAAGTGCCCCGACTGCGGCAAGCAGGTCGATTTCCATGCCGGGCACATCGACAACGGCCGTGTGTTCGTCTGCGAGAAGGGCAAGCCGCTCATGCGCGAGGTCAGGTATTACTGCCGGCACTGCGACTCGACCGTCATTTTCCTCAAGAAATGCGAACCGAAAGGGGTTGACCATGACTGAGTACGAGCCTGCAAGCGGCTACAACATGCCCCCTGGGTGTTTCGACGACGACATCGACCGCGAGTTCGGCGGGGAACGCCGTTACTGCAGTGAGTGCAAACACTGTATTGAATCGGACGAACTCGACTGCTGCATTTGCGCGCCCAAGCTCGCCGATGCAGTCGCGAAGCTCAAGGGCACGCAGCGCTGGTCGCCGAAATACATCCTCGCGGCGGTCGAGGACGCGTTCATATACGAAGACGACTGCTGCGCTGGTTTCGAGGAGTGACGATTGCCGTAAGTGGGAGGATGAATGATGACTGACTGTGAGCGCCGCCGATTGGTCGCTGACGCCGTACGCCGCGAAGTGGCGTACCGCCCAAGCTGCACGATGTCTGAATGGTGGTGCAGGCTGCATGAAATGGTAACTGGAGTCGACGATTACCCTGACCCGAGGGAGACGCTTTCGGCATTGGCGGATTTAATCGAACCGGAACCGGAGCGCACGTGCCAAATGATCGACAACGGTGCCGGGCTTTGTTGCTCTGAGTGCGATTGCAGACACCCCTACGATGACGAGCCCAAGTTTTGTATGGGCTGTGGCGCAAGGGTAGTGGAGTAGATGTAAAAACATGCCTAGAAATGATTCTAGCATACGTAGAAGGCGCTATTTTGCCCAGGCACGTATGCTTGCAGGGCCCCGAGGCAGATATTCGCCTCGGGGCATTTTTTCATATCTCGTGGTCAAAATTGGCACTTTTCGATTTATCTGCGTGGTTGACAGGTAGTAGACGGCGAAATGCGACGTAGACGCATGCGGGAGGCCGCTCGGCACAAGTTACTGTCACACATGCTGTCACACTGCTTTTGGGCCAGTGTGACAGGTAGTAGGCGTCAAAACGCGACGTAGATTGATTGTTGGGTACCCAAGTGTCACACTGGCAAACAGCAGGCCGCCCCTATATTAGATATTTTCTATAGGTATCTTTAGTATACATATATTTTCAAAATATAGGGGTATAGGGGAGCGTGTCAGTGTGACAGTGTGACAGGTAGTTACAAACACATGCGTCTACATCGCGTTTTGTCGATACTACCTGTCACACGGTGCAGATAAATCGAAAAAAGCGGTGTGACACCAGTGTGACAGCAGTGTGACAGGTAGTTGAAAGCGTATATGTTGACCTCGATTAACTCATTGAAGCGTTTCAATTTTGATGGGTGGGTGTATACAATCTACTTGGTCAATTGCCGTAGGTTGCCGTAGGTTGCCGTGAATCGCCGTCGAAGCGCCGTAGAATATATTTTGATAGACGAGGAGGGAAGTTTTGCCTTATATCAAATTCAACAACGCGATACAGCGCAAGCGCTATTGGCTCGGGGAAGACGGCATCGAGCTGATCAACGACTGGAGGCGCCGAGGGCTCTCGGTGAAGTCGATCGCCGAGGACAAGATCGGCATCGCACCCAGCACGCTTATGAGATGGCGCCAGCAGTCGCCCGAGCTGGACAAGGCGCTCACTATCACTGAGGACCTCGTAGACGGCCAGGTGGAGGGCGCATTGCTCAGGCGGGCATTGGGGTACGACTATTTCGAGGAGACATGGGCGCTCGACCCCGACACAGGCCGGGAAGTGTTGACCAGGAAGGTCAAGAAGCATGTGCCGGCAGACGTGAAGGCCATCGCCATGTGGCTGTTCAACCGACGCGGTGACGCCTGGCGATCGATGCAGCCCCAGTTGCCTGCCGATGACGGCGATATCATCGATGTGAAGAACGTGCTCGTGCAGATCGAGGAGGCGGCAGATGGAGATAAGGCTGACGCGTAAGCAAGCGGAATATGTGCGCGAGGCGCACCACCGCTGGAATCTCGCCACAGGCGCCGTGCGCTCTGGCAAGAGCCACCTCGCAGTGCAGTACACGATCCCCGACCGATTGATCAAGCTGCGCGGCAAGAAGGGCCTGGCGTTGATACTCGGCGCCACAAAGGAGAACATCGAGCGCAACGTCTTGACGCCGATGCGTGACATGTGGGGCGACCGGTTCGTAGGCGACATCAACGCCCGTAACTGGTGCGAGATCTTCGGCGAGCGAGTGTACTGCATCGGTGCCGAGAACGCAGGCCAGGTATCGAAGCTCCGAGGCTCCGAGGTCAAGTTCGCCTATTGCGATGAGATCTGCGACATCCACCCGGACGTATTCGAGATGCTCAAGAGCCGCCTCTCCCTGCCGTACAGCGAATGCCACGGTGCATGCAACCCGGCAGGGCCTACGCATTGGCTCAAGCAATTCATCGACAAGGGCGAGGCCGACCCGGGTATCGACATGTTCGTGCAGAGGTACACGATCGACGACAACCCGTTCCTGCCGCCGGCCTATGTCGCAGGCCTCAAGGCCGAGTACCGCGGCACCGTATACTACGACCGATACATCAGGGGCTTGTGGGCGAAGGCCGAAGGCCTCGTGTACCCGAACTGGAAGGACGCCCAGGAGCCGACATGGTCGCCGCATGACGTACGCGGCTACTGCGTGAGCGTGGACTACGGAACACAGAACCCGTTTCATGCCATCAAGTGGATGCTCGATTCTGCCGGCACATGGCATGCGGTCGGCGAATACCGCTATTCAGGACGCGAGGAAGGCAGGCAGAAAACAGACCCCGACTATGTCGACGACCTGGTCGTGTTCACGGACGACGCACCTGAGGACGCTGAGGTCGAGGTCATAGTCGACCCCAGCGCATCGTCGTTCATCGCGCAGCTGCGAAAGCGCGGCGGGTTCAAGGTGAGGAAGGCCGACAACGATGTCGGGGACGGCGTGCGGGATACCGCATCGGCGATGCAGTTGGGCCAGGTCAAAATCGGGGACACACTCACCGAATTGGCACGCGAGTTCTGCGGCTATGTGTGGGATGATAAGGCAGACCAAGACAAGCCTGTCAAGGTCGACGACCACGGCATGGATGCGTTGAGGTATTTCGTGAAGACCAAGCGTGTGTACAAGCCGCGTGACATGGTATACGGGTCGCCGTTCACGGGCGGCGCAGACGAGGGACCCAGGAGGTTCGCACTATGAGATGGGACGAGGTACGCGACGACAAGTCGCGCGTGCTCACGTATCAAGATTTCGTGGAGGCGGGCGACGCCAACCGCGAGGGCTTCGTACTGGAGGCAATCGAGCGGCACAAGTCGGGCAAGGCGTACCGCACGGCACGCATGGCCGATGCATATGACCGCCAGGAGAACACGACTATCAACACCTATGTGCAGAAGGTCTTCGACATCACCGGGTCCAAGCTCGTCGATTTCACCGCGAGCAACAACAAGATCGCCAGCAATTTCTTCCACCGCCTGAACACACAGCGCGTCATGTACTCGCTTGGTCAAGGCGTGTCTTTCATCGATGTCGACGAGGTAGGCGAGGAGGACAAGACCAAGGAGAAGCTCGGCAAGCATTTCGACCACGACCTGCGCACGCTCGCATACGATGCGCTCATCCACGGTGTATGCTTCGGCTTCTGGAACCTCGACCGCATGTTCGTGTTCCCGCTGACTGAGTTCTGCCCGCTCTGGGACGAATACGATGGCATGCTCAAGGCCGGCATCCGCTTCTGGCGCATCGACCAGTCGCGCCCGATGCAGGCAGTGCTCTACGAGGCCGACGGCTACACGCGCTACCAGAGCCGCCAGGATGCGAATGGCGTCACGAACGAGCGCCTCGATGTCGTCGAGGAGAAGCGCCCATACATCGAGAAGACGAGCTATACGCCGGCCGACGGTATCGAGCAGGTGATCGGCGGCGAGAACTACTCGGCGTTGCCTGTGGTCCCGATGTGGGGCTCGAAGCTCCACCAGTCGACGCTCGTGGGCATGCGCCAGGCGATCGACAGCTACGACCTGATCCGCAGCGGCTTCGCGAACGACCTCACCGACTGCGCGCAGATCTACTGGCTCGTGTCGAACGCCGGCGGCATGGGCGACACCGACCTCCAGAAGTTTCTCGACCGCCTGAAGATCAACCACGTCGCGCTCGTCGATTCCGACGACGGCGGTAACGCGCAGGCGTATACACAGGAGATCCCATATGCTGCACGCCAGGCGTATTTGCAGTCGATCCGCGACGGTATCTATGAGGACTTCGGCGCTCTCGATGTGCACACTGTGGCAGCAGGCGCGACCAACGATCACATCGATGCGGCGTACCAGCCGATGGACGAGGAGGCCAGCGACTTCGAGTACCAGGTCTCCGAGTTCATCCAGCAGCTGCTCGCCCTCATGGGTATCGAAGACGTGCCTGTGTTCAAGCGCACGCGCATCAGCAACCAAAAGGAGCAGGTCGACATGGTCGTGGCCGAGGCGCAGTGGCTCGACCGCGAGACGGTCCTGCGCAAGCTGCCGAACATCGCGCCGGGCGAGGTGCAGGCGATCAAGGGCCGCCTCGACGCGGAGGACGAGGAGCGCATGGGCTCGCTCACAGGTGCGGCGGCGATCACCGCGGGCGTCGCGCCCGCTGAAGATGAAGATGAGGACGACGGCGCATTCTAATGCATGTCGGGTTAGGTGTTGTGGATGGCTACCATCGTTAAAAGCGAGTTGTTCGGCAAATACACCGTCAACACATTCAGCGACGGCACCTACGGCTACATGATGCCGGACGGATCGTTCAAGAACGGCTACAAATCGAAGGACGGCGCCGCCAAGGCCGGTAAGAAGCTGGCGGCGAAGGTCGCGAAGGCCGCGAAGCCGCAGGAGGATGCGCAAGCCGAATTGCTCGAGAAGCAGGCACAGGAGTTGCAGAAGAAATTGCAGCTCACCTATGCCGATGCGATCGACGGAATGGCCGCCCGCGTCGAGGTCTCATTTAAGCAGTTCGAAAAGGACCGCGCCAAATGGGAGGCCGATGTCGCGGCCGGCAAGAAGGACGCGAAGGCGTACAATGCGTGGCTGAAGGACCAGGCGCTCCACAACGACCAGCTCAAGGCACTCAAGCGGGCATTGGCACAAGACCTCACCGCAGTGGACAAGATGGCGATCGCGTACGCCAACGGCATGCCCGCCGGCGTGTACGCGGAGGGCATGAACTTCGCGACGTACGAGATCGAGCACGGGGCCAAAGCCGACACGTCATTCACGTTGTATGACAAAAACACCGTCATGGAGCTCGTCGCGAAAGAACCGGGCCTGCTCCCGCAGGCTTCGTTCGACAAGGCGAAGGACCTCGCGTGGAACCGCAGGCATGTCAACTCGGCGGTCACGCAGGCGGTGTTGCAGGGCCAGACGATCCCGCAGCTCGCCGCATCGATCGCCGGTATCGCGGCCATGGACCAGCGCGCCGCGATGAGGTCGGCACGTACCGCCATGACGAGCGCGCACTCGCTCGGCAAGCTCAAGGGCTACGAGCGCGCGGCCGGCATGGGCATCGATGTCAAAAAGCAATGGCTCGCGGCGCTCGATTCGCGCACACGTGGCAGCCACCGCCACCTCGATGGTGAGACGGTCAAGCTCGATGCGGAATTCAGCAACGGGCTGAAGTACCCGGGCGACCCGGACGGGCCCGGATCTGAAGTCTACAACTGCCGTTGCACGATGGTGCCGGTCATCGGCGACGTGCCGTACGATGAAGTGAAGCGGGTGAGCAAGCTCGGCGACATGACCTACGAGCAGTGGAGGAATGAGCACAAGGTCTAGAGGACCGGAACGCACAAGTTCTCCAAGAACATCAAGTGGGTTCAAGGTAACGCCCCATCTGGAGATAACCGACGACCCGAGCGATATGTCGTGGATAAACGAGGCCGCTAAGAGCAAGTGGGAGCAGGATGCCGAGAGGGTGAGGACATACAGCGATTTCGAAAACTATCTTAGAAATCGCAACATCGAGTTGGACACTACGTCGGAGACGCTGAAGACAAAGTTTTACGATCGCGATATGCCGGAGGCAGTTAAGGGACAGGTGGATCAGATAATGGCCGCCCTTGACAACTATGATGAAATAGGTGGTGTACGTGGCATAAAGAAGTTGCATCTCTGGGATGACTCAGACAATGTCACAGGCCAGGCCGCCTACTATTATCGCGCCATTGATGAGGCCCCGTTCGACAATGAAGAGGAAATTTATTTCGAGAACAACCATCTCCGCATGTACCACATCATGCATGAGTTCGCGCACGCCTACGCAGACGGCACTAAGCCAAAGGGGTACGATGTCGTGACGTGGTCTGCTAAGCTCAATTCGGAGGCAAGGCTTGACGAGTCACAAGGTGCCTATTTCGGAGCAGCATCTGACGTGATCGAAGCCGAGCGCTTTGCAGATGCTATCGCTGGGGCATTTACGACGAACAATCTAAAGAAAAGGGCAATGCGCCAAGCGTTCTTGAAGCGGGTTGCCGAGGTTATAGAAGAGATGATTTAATATGGCTAGCGAGGTATCAGTAAAGCAAGACAACACAGAGCAAGTAGTCGACGGCATTGAGTCTGCCATCGACGTCGCGCTCGAGAAGATCGGGCTGTTAGCGGAAGGCTACGCGATCAAGAAGTGTCCGGTCGATACAGGTAACTTGCGCGGCTCGATTACGCACGAGATCGACACAAGTGATAATGCCGTATACATCGGCACTAATGTCGAGTATGCGCCGTATGTCGAACTCGGCACGTCGCGGCAGAAAGCGCAGCCGTTCCTGAGGCCCGCCGCATCGGAGCACGGCGCACAATATCGCCAAGTGTTGAAAAAGGCACTCGGCGGCAGCAGTTAACCTGGTATTATTTATGTTAAATGCGCGAAGCAATGCGCTATACAGTATGGGGTCGAGGCACGCACCCCAGAGTCCGAAGGAATGGAGCGAACACCATGGCACTCACCCGCAAACTCCTCCGATCCATGGGGATCGAAGACGAGAAGATCGACCAGATCATCGACGCACACACCGAGACCGTCAATGCGCTGAAGGACGAGCGCGATGGGCTCAAGGACGCTGCGGACCGACTGAAGAAGGCAGAGGCAGAGCTCGAGGAGCTCAAAGCCAAGCCGGCAGACGGTTACAAAGAGAAGTTCGAGAAAGAGCACGCCGATTTCGAAGCGTTCAAGGCAGATACCGCTAAGGCTGCCGCCGACCGCGAAAAGAAATCGCTGTACCGCAAACTGCTCACCGATGCGGGCGTCGACCCCAAGCGTATGGATGCCGTGATGCGTGTCGCCGACCTGTCTAATATCGTGGTCGAGGACGGCGCCATCAAGGACGCCGACAAGGTCACGGAGAAGGTCAAGGGCGAGTGGTCGGATTTCATCCCGACCACCGGCACGAAGTCCGCGAAGGTCGACACGCCGCCCAACGGCGCAGGCGACGGCGCGGCAGAGCCGAAGTCGCTGGGTGACGCCTTGCGACAGAAGTACACCAAGCAGAACACTGATTAAAGGAGGCAATTATGCCTATCACCCTCATAGAGGCCAAGGTCGGCATGGCCGACAAGGTCGACCAGCAGGTTGTCGACATGTTCCGTCGTTCCTCCCTGCTCCTCGACCGCCTCACCTTCGACAACGCCATCTCCCCCGGCACCGGCGGCTCCACGCTCACCTATGGCTACACCCAGCTGAAGACGCCTTCCACCGCCGCCGTCCGCGCGATCAACTCCGAGTACACCGCCAACGAGGCCAAGCGTGAGAAGAAGACCACGCAGGCCATCATCATGGGTGGCTCCTTCGAGGTCGACCGCGTCATCCAGGACACCTCCGGCGCCATCGACGAGCTCGTGTTCCAGGCCGATGAGAAGATCAAGGCAACCGCGAACTTCTTCACGAATTGTGTTATCAATGGCACCGCGGCCGGTACCGCTGCACCTGGTAAGACTACCGGCACTTTCGACGGCCTCAATAAGCTGCTCGCCAACTCTTCCACTGAGTACACCGCCACCGCGGACCTGTCCACCAGCGCGAATGTGACTGCTAATTACAACCAGTTCCTCGACGAGCTCGACGAGTTCATCTCCGGCCTCGACGGCATGCCCGATATGCTGCTCATGAACCGCAAGATGCTCTCCAAGCTCCGCGGTATCGCACGCCGTGCCGGTTATTATGAGTCCACCAAGGATGATTTCGGCCGCGTCGTCGAGACCTACAACGGCATCGCGCTCATGGATGCAGGCGAGTTCTACGACGGCACCAAGACTGTCGACATCGTCGCCGACACTGCCGCCAGTGCCAGCACCTTCGGCACCTCCGACATCTACGCAGTCAAGTTCGGCCTCGACGCCTTCCACGGTATCTCCCCGACTGGCACCAAGGTCATTACGTCCTACATGCCCGACCTCACCGAGCCGGGCGCGGTCAAGAAGGGCGAGGTCGAGCTCGTCGCCGGCGTCGCCCTCAAGAACACGCTGAAGGCCGGCCACATGAAGGGCATCATTACCTCCCCAAAAGCAGAGTAGGCGGTGAGACGTCACGTGTCGGCAAGGCACGTGTTGGAAATGCTAAAGTAGGGAGGTCCTAGACCATGACATACGAAGGCCACGATTGGCAGAACGACGAGGTTATCACCGCCAACCTCCTCAATGCCATGGAGGATGCCATTGAGAAAGGTAACTCCGACGGCATCACTTCTGTGACCGTAAATACACTCAATGCTGGTGAGAGCGCCACCGCATCTGTCAGCGGGGGTGTCCTCACCCTCGGCATTCCGAAGGGCGATCCCGGCGCGCAGGGTCCCAAGGGCGCTGACGGCAAGACGCCTACCATCGGCACCAATGGAAACTGGTTCATCGGCTCGGAGGATACTGGCAAACCGTCACGCGGAGCTACCGGCGCAACCGGCGCACCTGGCGCTGCTGGTCCGGCAGGTCCCGCCGGCCCGAAGGGCGAGACCGGCTTGCAGGGTCAGCAGGGCCTCACCGGTCCGGCTGGTCCGAAGGGTGACACCGGAGCTGCCGGTGCCGCAGGTCTCGGGGTGAAGACAATCACACTCACCACCGACTCGACCGGCAATGTTACGTCCGGCAAGTGGACCGATACCGCCGATGGCCAGCACGACATCATCGTGCGCACAGCGGGAGCATAGGTGGTTTGAATGGCTGATACGGCCCTGATGCAAGAGGTAATGGAGCACATCCACAATTGGTTTGAATGCGATTACCTCGCAGGTGAGCTCACCGTCATGGACGGCGAGCTCACCCTCCCGCATGGTTTCGTCAAGCCGGGCCAGTATTACCGCATCGTCGGCAGTGTTTTCAACGACGGCTTGCACGAATACCCGACATCAGACCTCACAGATGAGGTATTCGACGGCGAGGTGTGGGCATTGGCCGTGCCGAAGGCAGTCACCGACATCGCGACTGAAATCGAGGCATGGCATAAGGCCAACCCAGATTCCGTATATACTTCTGAGTCGTTTGGCGGGTATTCGTATACAAAGGCCACCGCTCCCGACGGTATGCCGCTGCGATGGCAAGACGCATTCCGCCGGCGCCTCAACTGCTGGAGGAAGTTGCCATGAGTTTGATCGACGCGTTCAAAGAACCGTGTGTCGTGATGAACAAGGCCAAGGTGTCCGACGGCGAGGGCGGTTTCACGACCGCCTGGCAGGAAGGCGCCGAATTCGAGGCGGCTATCGTGAAGGACACGAGCCTCGAGGCGCGCATCGCCGAGAAGGACGGCCTCACGAACACGTATACCGTCACCACATCGGCAAATGCATCGCTCGAATTCCATGACGTCTTCAAGCGCAAGTCGGACGGGCAGGTGTTCCGCGTCACATCTAACGGCGACGATAAGCGCACCCCGCCCGTCGCGTCGTTCCAGTTCGAGCAGGTGAGCGCCGAGGAATGGAGCCTATCATGACACCGGCAGCTGCGGTCTACGATTTCATGGCTAGCTTCGGTATCCCGGCATATGTGGCGACATCTGTACCAGATGAAGCGGCTTTCCCGTATATCACGTACGAGCTCGCAACAGATGATTTCTGGGGTGGCGAGATCGCATTGCCCATGGACATCTGGTATCGTGGTGACTCCGAGGCGGAGCCGAACGCGAAAACACGTGAAGTCTCAAAGGCACTTATCGGCTGCAAATGCGTCCCATGCGACAGAGGCGGAATCATACTCAAAAAAGGCTCGCCGTTCTGCCAGAATATGGGTGACACGGCCGACGATAAGATCAAGCGCCGCCACATCAATGTGACGGCAGAGTTTATCACCTCGTTTTGAGAGGACAAGTTAAATGGCTAAGTTCACACAGATCCCAACGGATACTTTCAAAAAGCTCCAGCTCGGTGCTGGTATCCTCGCTACTGAATTCAACCCGGCTACCGGCGAGGTCGCCGAGAATAATATCGTCGGTGCGACGAGCGGCGGTGTATCGTTCGAGGCCACGCCGTCATTCAGCGATTTCGGCGAGGACATCGACAATTGCCCGAAGAACACGAAAGAGCTCAAGAAGCTCGACAGCTGGGAAGCCAAGATGTCCGGCACGCTCGTCACGATGGACACGAAGGCCGCGACGTCTGTCATCGGTACAGCTGCCGTCGCGAGCGACGACCCGACTAAGGTCGTGCCACGAAACTCGGTCGACGCCAAAGATTTCAAAGATCTCTGGTGGGTCGGCGACTACTCCGACATCAATGAAGACGGTGCGTCTGCCGGCAATGCCGGTTTTATCGCGATTAAGCTCATCAACGCGCTGTCGACTGGCGGTTTCAAGATCCAGTCTGGCGACAAGGCGAAAGGCACGTTTGAGTTCGAGTATACTGGCCATTACAGCCTCGAGAACATCAACACCGTGCCGTTTGAGATCTACATCAAGGCAGGTTCTGCTGATGCGTAAGCATTGCCTGAAGGAGGAAAAGTAAATGAAACTCAGTGATATCAAGGGTGACCGCGTCCTCGACGTCATCGCCGACATCATCAACCCCATCGCGAACATGGTGCAGGACAAGGACGTCGCCGCAATGTTCAAGCGCGAGGCCGTACCGGAAGGCATGTATGCACGCGATTTCTTCGCGAAGCGCATGTGCAAGGGCCTGCCTGTTTTGCTCAAAAGCCATAAGGCCGACATCATCGCTGTCATGGCGGCGATTGAGGGCGTGACCCCCGAGCAGTATGCGGCATCACTCAATTTCCCCAAACTGTTCACAGATGTCATGGAGCTCATGACTGACGATGCGTTCCTCAATTTTTTATCATCGTCGGAGACGGGGAAGGGCGCAGGTGCGCCTGGCTCTGCCTCGGCGAGTTTCGAGGTCCTCTAAGGGCTGACGCATTCGTCAAGTTTACACTGGCCCGCTATAGGAAAGAACGGGACGAGATGGCGTTTAAGGTATACGTCACTGACTCCCTATACCTCATGGGCCAACAGAAGTTTATCGGTCGCCGATGGTACGACCAAGTCCGGCCCAAGGTATATGAATACATCGACGCCGCCGCGGTAGTGGCGGACGTTACGAAAAGGGCGGGATTGGTGGTCGTATGAATCTGCTCGACCTCGCCGTCAAGATCACGTGCGACGACCAGGCATCCGGCGAGGTCGGCAAGATCGGTGACGGCATCAAAAACACATTGGGCACCGCCGCGAAGGTCGGCGGTGCCGCTGTCGCCGCATTGGGTACCGCGACGGTCGCCATCGGCAAGACTGCCCTCGATGCATATTCGAATTACGAGCAGCTCGTCGGTGGCATCGACACCCTGTTCAAAGCTTCGTCCGGTAAGATGCAGCAGTATGCTGCAAATGCCTACCAGACGGCAGGTGTCTCCGCCAACCGTTATATGGAGATCTCGACGAGCTTCGCGGCAGCATTGATCAGCTCACTCGGTGGCAACACCGAGGCCGCAGCCGATATGGCCAACACGGCCATCACGGACATGAGCGACAACGCCAACAAGATGGGCACGTCGCTCATGTCCGTGCAGGAAGCGTACCAGTCGCTCGCGCGCGGCAATTACGAGATGCTCGACAGCCTGAAACTTGGTTACGGCGGCACTAAGGAAGAACTCAATCGTTTGTTGGACGACGCCGAGAAGTACGCGGCAGCGCAAGGCGAGGTACGCGATTTCTCCGTCGACTCATATTCCGACATCGTCGAGGCCATCCATATCGTGCAAGACGAGATGGGCATCACCGGTACGACGGCTGAAGAGGCAGCGACTACCATCGAAGGCTCCGTCAATATGGCGAAGGCTGCATGGGACAACTGGCTCGCAGGCCTCGGCAATGAAGATGCCGATATGGGAAGTCTGACGGGCCAACTCGTCGAATCTGTCGCCACCGCGGGCGAGGACATCATCCCGAGGGTCGGCCAGATCATGGTATCTATCGGCCAGACGGTCGCAGACTATGCGCCAGGCGTCGGCCTCTACCTCCGCAACGCGCTCATCAGTGTCATGCCTGAAGCTGTGCAAGGGCCGATGCGCGATGCGTTTGCCGGTGTTGATAAAGTCATCGGCAAACTCGAAAGCGTATTCAACGACAATTTGAAGCCTGCGGCAGACGCCGCAGACAGCGTTTTCAGCGCGATCAGCTCTGGTGTCAAGACTTTCGGCGATTCCGTCAACGACTTGGTACTCCCTGCAATCGACCAGCTATCGCCTGCTTTCAATGATTTCTTCGGGGCTATCCAAGCTGCACAACCGCTGCTCGAGTTCATCATGAACATCATCGGTGTCGGGCTCGCTGCGGCGATCAGTACGGCCATCAAGGTGTTTGCCGCTATTACAGAAGTCGTCGCGTTTGTGATCACTGGTTTCGCGCAGCTGTATGATGACATCTCAGGTTTCGTTACAGGTGTCGTACAGTTCTTCACTGCCGACTTGCCAAATGCCATCAATGGGTTGGTGCAATGGTTCGCGCAGTTGCCTGGTAACATTGCCATGTTCCTGTCGACGGTCATCGCGAATATCGCGTCGTGGGTGTCGCAGATGGCGTCGAATGCCACCAGTGCAGGCTCGCAATTCGTGTCGAACGTCGTCAATTTCGTCACGTCGTTACCGAGGAAGATAGCATCGTTCCTCGGGCAAGTCATCTCGCGTGTCGGCTCGTGGGTCGGTGAAATGGCGTCAGGCGCGGCGCGTGCGGCATCGCAGTTTGCGAGCAGCCTCATCGACGGCCTCACATCCATTCCCGAGCGTGTCGCGTCAATCGGTTCCAATATTATCCAAGGTATGGTGAACGGCGTCACAGGTGCAGCTGGCAAGTTGATCAGTGCTGTTAAAGATGCAGTCGACAATGCCATCGACGGAGCCAAGAACTTGCTCGGCATCAAATCGCCGTCGCGTGTGTTCCGTAAAATCGGTCAATATACAATGCAAGGTGCGGCACTCGGTGTCGACGATGACGCCGATGTGTTGTTGAGGTCTACAGATAATGCGATGCGCGGTATGATTTCAACGGCACAAGATATTGCCGTGCCCGGCGTCAGTAGCACAGCCGGCCGTGAATTGGCCGTTATCCGCTGGCTGGCCGAGAACCTGCCATCCATCATCGCTGAGTTCACGCCCGTCATGGGCGAATCGGAGTTCGGGCGCAAGGCGAGAAAGGCGGTTGAGTATGCTTGATATTCGCTATGAATCGAACGCGGGGGTATCGGTCGCGCTCAATTCTGGCGTATACGTCGGCAAGCCGAACGACATTTTCAGCCGTGAATGGGACTACACGCTTGGGTATCGCGCGCTGGCCACGGCCTCGCGCGGCGCCCGAAAGGTCTCATTCAAGGCTTTCTTCGCGAATATGGTGCAGGCTGATGCGTTCCGCAGATGCGCCGACACGGACATGCAGAAGGGCACGCCCGGCACTATCCATGTCAATGGCTGGTTCCAGCGTTGTTTCGTCGTGGCTTCCGAGGTCGACGGCATTGGTGACGATTTCTTCGCGACCGAGCTCACTTTGGTTTTGCTCGATGGTGTATGGCGCAGGGGGACTACGACGGCGTTCATGTTCGTGCGGGGTTCGGCAGACTATGAGTTTCTCGACTTGCCGCATGATTTGCCGTACGACCTCGGCGTGACCCCGCCGCAGCAATACGCCATCAACCCAGGCTACTCGGACAGCCCCGCGAAGTTCGTCGTGTACGGGCCTGCTGTCAACCCCTCCGTGCGCTTGGCTGGCAACCTGTACCAGGTCGATGTGACCGTTCCAGATGGTGGATACATGGACATCGACCCGTTGCGGCGCACCGTCACCGTTGTCGCCGCGGACGGCACCACGATGGATGCATTCAGCAAGGCACACCGTGGTAGCGGTGCCGGGTCTGGTGAATACATCTTCGAGCGCGTGCCAGTCGGCACATCCGAAATCTCGTGGGACAACAGTTTCGGCTTCGACTTGACTCTGTACGAGGAGGAAGGTGAGCCGGCATGGTCTTAGTGGTGCATGATCCGACCGTGGGCGATATTCGCGAAATCGAGGAATTCGAGCTCGACATAGCCTTCGGCAGCGACGAGAACGCACTGAAATTGGAGGCCCGCGCGAGCGAGGCCCCAGAAGAGGGGCAATTTGTGTTCATCGACGGCACCGAGTATGGCGGTGTTGTCGACCAGGCGAGCTACGAGGCCGGCAGGGAGGCATCCGGTTCGATTCTGTGCAGGGGCCGTACCTGGCACGGCATCTTGGCGGGCAAGCGCCTGCTCCCCGAATCGGGGAGCGGATACCTCTCCGTCAGCGGCAAGGCGGGCGATGCACTTGCATCGCTCATCGAGCGCATGGGGCTTTCTAGGCTGTTCTCCGCCGCCGCAGACGACACGTCGGTGAGTTACACATTCGACCGATTCGTGGACGGCTACAGCGGCCTCAAGGCCATGGCGAAGGCCAACGGGCGCAAGGTCGCGATGCGCCGCAAGGGCGGCAAGGTGGAAATCTCTCTGCCGCCCGTGGTCGACTATGCGAACAAGGTCGATTCCGACCTTTTGGACTTCACACTGACCTCGGTTCACCGTTGCGTCAACCACCTGGTCTGTGCCGGCACGGGCGAGCTCGAGAACCGCGCTGTTGTCCATTTCTACGCGGACACGGCCGGCAACGTCAGCCACACCCAGAGCCTATTTGGAGTTGACGAGATATGCGCGCTCTACGACTACAGCAACGCCGACGAGGCGAAGCTCGAGGAGGAAGGCGGCAAGAAGCTCAAGGAGTACCAGACCCAAGGCAGCGTCGAGGTCGACGCGCACGACGACATCGATGTCGATGTCGGCGACATCATCTCGGCGCGCGATAACGTACATGGTAAGACCGTCAGCGCGACCGTGGTGAAGAAGATCGTGCAGGTCTCACGCGGCGTGGCAACGTACAGTTACGAGGTCGGCAGCGAGACCACGACGAAGAACTCGTCCAGCGCGATCGCCAACGGGGGTGGCGGGCACACGTACCTTGCTGGAAAGGGCCTGAAGCTCGAGAACTACACGTTCAGTGCAGAGGTCGACGCGGAATCGCTCAAGGCCGTTGAGGCCAAGGCCGACAAGGCCGTAACAGACGCCTCGAACTCGCTCCAGACATGGGCACAGGCGAATATCGCCATGGGAGAAGTGTCAACGCTCGCAGAAGGATCTAAGGCCACCGCTTCGCTCTCAGGCGATAGGCTGGTCAAGACACTCTCGCTCGGAATTCCACGCGGCGCGACCGGCATCCAGGGTCCGAGGGGCGAACGCGGGGCCACTGGCCCCCAAGGCCCGCAGGGAATCAAG
>OLOX01001638.1_pt1 | contig 20424 bp, 20 predicted proteins | sample 1672091 | NCBI WGS metagenome assembly OLOX01 (sample SAMEA3136644, study PRJEB25190) | human gut metagenome | reverse complement strand
AGCTGTTTGGGAACACACCTGCATAGCAGGTGGTTTATTTTTATTGCCAATACAATAAAAACCTCCAAACTGAGTAATGTTATCTTACATCAGTTTGAAGGTTTACACAAACTTTGGGACACTCCCTAAACTGTGCACAATAATATCTTTTTGTGCACAGTTTCCTCTAAAACGTCCTCATCAAATACTCTTTTATCCTCTCTTTTTGAACATAATTAATTTCGCACCTACATATGCGACATTCTTTTTCTATCATATTTATGTATTCGTCTATATTCATATTACTTGCTGTGAATGCTTTTTTTACAATTTCTTTTATCCGTTTCTGTTTTTGAGTCTTATCAGACAATTCATGTAGTTTAATCAATAAATATGTCCCAATTGCATTGATATAGCAGCTTAAATATGTATAGTTTGCAACAACTACAGCATTTATATTTGTCAACAAGAGACCTCTTAGTGTAATATTCAACTTTTCCGGAAATGAATTTTGTTGCGCAAATATATTATATCTCATACATTGTACCCATTTAAATATACTATTGCATTCCATCAATTCACCATGTTTTGATAATTCGTTTATAATTTTTATTTGAGTCCCCATATCAAATTTATCCTGATATATAGAATACATAAATTCGTTCGGATTGATAACACAGTTTTTTATAACCCAAATATAGAATACGTCCAACACCTTATCAGCATAAATCCTATCAAAAAGTTCACCCTCAACTCTTGCATTGACATAATCCATAAACTTTATATACATTTCATCTTCGAAACGATGTCCGATATTTGAATTCCTTATTTTTTTGATAATATCTCCTGCATCATCTTGCATATCACTATGTCGCTTCCATAAAGTCTGTAACACATTTACATTAATATATTCCCATTCAAATCTAAATCTATAAATCGAATAATACATTACCATATACACAAATAGATAAGTGCAATTTTTCTCGCTTAATTGAAATAAAATTTCTCCGGCATCAAATTTGTTATAACAAATAATCTTATCCCTTATTATTTGTGCACAAAAATCATTAATACGTTCCTCTTTCATAATTTGACCAAATATCTCTAGAAAATCTTTTTGTTTCCTTTCTCCTGCAAATATACTGTCAATCTCCCTCACAATTAAAGTACTAATACAGTCATTACAATAATATTCATAAAAATCTTGTTTACGATTTTTCCCTGACCCAAGAATACGAATTATATTTTGTTTCTGTTTATTGGACATCTTTTGATATATTTCTAATGTCACATTTTTCCATTCAGCAGCATCAAATACGTTTTCTTCCGCTTTCATAGATACACATTCATATCTATTGCAACTTACTTTGTTGTATCCTTCCAATACAGCCCTCTGAAAGTTTAGTTCAAGTAAATCTATGTGAAAATTTGAAACAAGTCTTATATTATCATCATCCAACTGAAAATATTTTTCTTCGAGAATTTCCATTATCAAATGAGCTTCATAATTTGCATTATAAATCCATGGAACTTGATTTTTTAATATTTTCCCTTTTTTCTCAATAACAGAGATTTCATATTTTTTACGTTTCATATATTCCGAGAAAATACTATAAATCAACTGATTATATCTCCCTTGCAATTCTGGATTATCATCCAATCGGATTGCTTCATGTAAATAGGCCAAGTCCTGCGCTAATAATTCTATAGCATTTTTGTCACTCCTCTCTTTCAATGTTTTCTTCAAAAACATATTGTTGATGTCACGAATCAAATATCCATTTGTTTTTACATCAGAACTTAGTTTTATCATCAATATACTTTTGGTGCACTGAAAAAACAGGAAGACAAATACTACAAAATAAAAAATCACAAAGAAAAACCATGTAAAATTCATCACTCTGATCATTTCTATAGGAAGCATATCTCCATATATTGTTATAAATGGTTTATACAAAATTTCTAATACAAATATTGCACCAAAGATTTTTCTGGATACAATGTTATTGAAAACACTTATATTCCTTTTTACAAAATATTCTGTAATATTGATTCCTAGATATCGAGTTGCAGCTTTTTCACCACCTTGATATGATGCTACAAATTGATAAAATGTCAATAATATTCCATATATTGTGATTTGCCCGATTATCACTGTAAAAAATGTTGCTTTATCAATACTCAAATTATTATTTAACATATAATCTATAATTTTTTGCAGCAAATATGATATTCGTTCCACTTGTACCTCCAAATGCAATTCCACTACCTTTTTAACACTTCCGCAAAATTTGCCTTTATCCTCTTCTTTACTACATCAAGTTCCTGATGATACAATTCACCTATATACTTGTATATCGCATCATTAAAATCAATTGTATATTTTTCACTTAGCCCTTTTGTAAAAGGAGCATCACTTTCGAGCAAAATTCTATCTACTGGAATATTTCCAACAATATTTCTTCCATTTACACTCTGCAACATTTGATGATTAATAGAAAAATAGCAACCTTGCTCTATTGCCCTCCTTAAATCAGTTATTCCACCAGAATACCAGTGTAAAATGACAGTTCCATCAAAACCATTAAGTATATCAATCACTTTCTTTGAAGCAGACCGACTGTGAACACTTAATATTTTATTTTTCCCAGAACACCACTCTATTATTTTTTCAAATATTTCTGTTTGACACATTACATCTTCTTTTGATTTTTTTGTATAATCCAAACCAATTTCACCTATAAATCTAGTTTCATTTATCAGTTCCTTAAAAAGCACCTGCTGATTGCTATATTGATGCACCAATTCTGGATGAAATCCCAGGGCTAATTGAAAATATTTATTTCCCACATATTGACGCTTATACTTTTCAAAGAGTTGAGGCAGATTTGTCATTGCTATGGTATAAGACGCCTTCTGCTTAACATATCTCAATATTTCGCTTCTATCATCATATAAATCAAAGTGCATATGCGCATCCATATAAAAATCAAACATTTATTTTCTCCAAACACTCTCTCATTTCTTTCATCCCACGCACATATAAATCTGCAAATTGTTCTATGTTTTCTTCAATGGGTCCTGACTCTTGAATTCTCAAAAATGCATTATTCTCATCAAAATTATTAAATGCACATTTATATGTTCTATATGCTTGTCTTGCGACAGGAAGCTTCTTATATCTACTATCAAAGTATGTGCTTGTATCGTGTAATCCCCCCTTTTGAATGGAGGCTCTTCTAATAGTACATGGTAAGCAATATCCGCAATGCATGGTTGTTTTCATGCCTTGATGCCTTCCAACATCCGGATGTGAACACGACATAGTTTTATCTAATATCTCTTGTAAAAACTCTCTATCTTTACACTCTAAAATCATCTCACCTTTTGTCTTAAACTGAAATGGATTCCTGATTTTAACTTGAAGACCTAATTCTGCAATCAATTCCTGTAGCATTTTCATATAATGTGGATGTGTTGTTCTTGTACTACTTGTTCCAGTTCTTGTATATGCTAACGGAATATTTAACGAGATTAAACCATTTTCCGGTATTATCAACTCTACCTCTTTACCCATAGCACTTGCATATGCAATGGCATGAGAGAAAAACATAAAGGAACGGGAACGTGTAGTATCTTCTTTTTTGTCTTTCTTTTTTGTAACAATAGCTGCATAATTTTGAACAAAATTACTTTCATCTACATTGAACCGGTTAATGAATGCTTCTTTTAACATTCCTTGATATTCTACAGTCCCTTTTCCTCCACCATAATGACTCACAAAAAATATATCAGAAGCATCCACCTTGTCATAGAGCAAATTCAATGCACCTATACAAGAGTCCAATCCACCAGAAAACATACAAATTTTAGATACATTCTTATTCTTCTCAGTTACTTTTTCCCACTTTTTTCTCGCTTTCTTCTCTATCTCCGTCAATTCCCTTTCCCGAAAACAAATCTTCCACTTGTCTCCTGTAAGGAAGTTCAACATTTCTTCTACTAATGATTGACAAACATTCCATTTATCAACACATAAAACTGGCATATATAACTCAATTTCCCTACTCCACGCATCTTCTCCTGTTTCACGCAAAATTAGTCTGTCTGCTACAAACACCGCCAATGATAAATATAACATATCAATTGCTTCATCTTTGTAAAATTCGGCAAAAGTATTATTTTGTTTCCAAAATGTATATTTGAACTCCTTCTTACAATTTAAATTTATTATTTTACTTTCCTCCACTCCAAACTCATCTTCAGAAAGTTTACAAACTAATTTCATACTACATATCCTCCAATACCGAATAGCATTTTTCATATAATGCTTCTATTCCATCTTCCATTGACTGATGTCCGAATATTTTGTCTCTGATTTCCTTTATTTGAAAGGTAGTCTTAACTTTGCTCGAAACATAATCCTTCATTTCCTGCTCAACTTTTATTGTTCTATCAATGTCATCAGAATATTTTTCTAGACAATATTGTAAATCGTTTAAAATCCTTCCCCAAATATAACATTCAACATATGTACTAAGAATCTGTTCCATTAGAACATTATCAACTTTGTCTAATGACTGTAGCTCCAGATTATTGTTCTCCATATATTCATACATTTTCGACATTGCATTTACAGCTGCAATCCTTGCCACCGAATCTTCCTTTGAATCCACTGAATCTGAAATATAATTTACCAAGCCAGAGCAAATCTCTTTTGCACTCTTGCCTTGATATTCTATTCCTAAATCATCAAAGGTTTTCTGATAACCTTGTTGCTGAATATCCGAGAATAACCTTCCAATATTAACAGCACCTCTAATTCCTGATTTGGAACTTTTAATCAGACCCGCAGTACCGCCTGCTGCTTTTACATAATTTCTTGCAGTTTTAGCCACGCCGCCTCCGTGACCATTTATATATTTAGAAAACCCTGTTTTCGTTGCCTGCCAACTAACTTCAGTCTTAGATTGCTGTCCGTCATAATCGCTTGGCAAAAGTCCTTTATTATCTTTATTTCCTGAATGACTACTTGATGTTCCCATAGTTTATTACCTCTCTGTACTTTTTACAAAAAATCCTCCACCGCTGTTTTAAGCATCGTATTTTCGCTCTTCCACCGCTCTAGTATAGTCTTCATTGCTCCCTGATTTTTACATTGAGCATAAAAACCTTCAAAATACGGAATCTGCGATACAGAAATTTTCTGTGCTGATAAATCTGTACAATACTTAATTGTATTCTCTTGCAACTGCTCGTTTAATGCACCCCATAGCAAAAAAAATCTTACTTTTTCCTTTTCATAACTATCATCACTAATCACATCTTGATATAAACCATCTAAAATTTGATGTTGATCGAAGACAGATATTTTATCAACAGCCATTTTAGCTTGATTAAATGCTAAGTCCGAATGTTTTGAGATCCCTTCAAATATTTTCTTTGCCTCTTCACTCATTTTCTCGACACTCGTAAATATATTATCTTTAGCAGACGCTCGCATAAAGTAAAAATAGTTCTCTAACTTTTCCTCTGACAACATTGGCTTCGCCTTCATCCATTTTTTAACCCATAATTCGTTTTTCCATGGATCCAATGCACTTATTTTGTCTTCTTGGTCTGTTTCAAAGCCTTCTAATTCTGTTTTTAGCATATTGTCACCCAGTAAGTTGACCATTTTTCTAAATAAAGATGTTTGAAAATACTCAACCTCCATTATTTTCGCCAAGACATTGCTCTTCAACGTAACATTCTTATAGTTCGCCATCTTTTGTCGCATATCCAGTGTATTTAGAAAACGTTTACATTGACGGGGATTGCCATTCAATCCTTGAGTCAATATTCCCGATAGTTGCTTCGATAAGACTAAACTATCATTTAATTTTGTAGCGATTCTCTCATCATACTCCTTAAGAATTTCCATCGTTATAGAAAACTCTAATGGATTCTGTTTTCTCTTTGCTTGCAAAAATTTCAACAAACCATCAAATTCTGTTTCACTCAATTCATTTTCCGATAACAAGCACATTATATAAAATTCTGTTTCATCCTTATTCATGCATGGTATTCTTATAGGATACTGGATAAGCTTTTCTTGATACTCTTTTCCAATATCCATATTAATACCTTCAATATTATCAAATTTTGATCTAATTGCATATGTAACGTGTCTCTCATCAGCTCCTATAACAAAAGACACATTTCCACTAAACAAGAAGAGTCTCATTGCTTCTAATGTATCTAATATGGTAGCCGGATTGCATCTATCCAATTCATCAACAAATATTACTAGTTTTTTAATGCCTGCTTCTTTTATTAATTCTGCAAACTTTTCTCTAAACTCCCGTATATCCTCACGAACTTCTTTATAGTCCAATTTATCTTTTATTGCTTGAAGCATGGTTTCTTCATCAACATCTTCCGCAACCTTTTTAGCTTTCTTTGTAATTTCTTTTATTGTGAGATTGGTTATAGCGCCGAGACCGCCTGTAACCGCCATATCTATACCAAATTTTATTCCACCTTTTATAACTTTAAATTTATCAATACTATCATACAAGGCTTTCAATGTTATTTTTGCCGCACCAGACAACTCACGACCTTCTTTTATCCCATACTCTTTACATTATCTTCTTCAAATTTATATCCTGAAAATGTAACCGGAAGATTAGAGACAATATTTATCATCTCTGGATAAACAGGACTTCTTAAAGCATTTACACCTGGTCTAATAAACGCATATCCAAATATGAACGCAGTAATTTTGTCTAAAAAGTCATAAAATTTTTCTTCGTTTAATAGGCCATCACTATCCCTATATTGCATATAATACACTGACACAAGATATGTCCACATACCATTTGGTGCATAGTTCAAGACAAATAATTTCTTCAATACCCTATCAGAAAATTTCTCATCCTGTACTGATACTTTTCTCCAAAATTCTGCTAAGCATTCAAGGTTATCCAAAGTTTCATTACGCTTCAAAATTGCATAAGAATCTTTCTCATAAAATTTTCTCAGTGCTTCTGTTGTTGTATTTTTTATTCCCTGCTTTGCTCTTTCAAAATACATATACCTAGTAAAAAGCTCATCCATTGGTGACCCTGAAGGTGCAGCAAAAATGTCCTCACAAACCGCTTCTAAGTCTTTCCATCTTCCAATAAATTCATCTTTTTTTCCAAGACCACTATAATGTTTATAAAACTGTGCTTTGAAAATATCCGTATCTGATAGTGGTTTTCCTCTATCATTCAATGTTGAAAATATACGAAGTGCAGTATCCTGCGATTCTGCTTCTATTGGTAACAAAATACAATTGTTTAATATTCTCGTTGGAAGATATGCAAAATATGCTGGATATTCCTGTAAAAACTCATTAATCTTTTCTTGAAAAAATCTGTATGTACGAGCATATTTACTCTTTTGTGATCCATCCACAATTCCTGTTTTCAAAATGGATAAAAACTCTTCCTTATCATCGTCAGTTGATACCTCTGAATCAATTTTCAACCTGTTCTTATCTGGTTGACCAAATTCATTTGTTTTCCAAATGCAAGTTGAAATATCCTCACTTGTTTTTACAGCATATTGATCTTTCATATTTCCAAATTTTGAATAGAATGCTCTAAGTAACAACATCAATGTTGTCAATCTTTGTTGTCCATCAATTATTTCTAATTTTCCTTGTTCATTTTTAAATGTTACAATCGGTCCTAAAAAATACTCATCATTATCACTATCAAACTTTGTATAATCATTTTCTGGAAATGCAAATACAAATATATCATCCCATAATGTTTGACATTCTGATTCTTCCCACGCATATGGTCTCTGATAATCAGGTATTAAAAAATCCGATTTTTTATTAGAAAATAGTTCTTTAATTGTTTGTTGATCTATGTTTAATTTTGACATTTCAAAACCTCCTACGCTTGTATAGTCCACACACTGCTAATAATATAACATCGTAATTTTTTATTCGACGTTTTTATTATGTATTATTTTTAATAGTTTTCTAACTGTTTCCGACTGTATCAGCATTCTCATCTTCTCATCCCCACCATCAACCTCAGGCTTACCACACCTAAGACTGTCTGTATGCCCTGACACACAGCAATCCTTATACCAGCACTCACCCATAAGAGTACCCTTAACTGACCATTTCTCATTTTGTGTAAATTCGCCAACTAACGACTTCATAATTCGTTCTGTAGAATATCTCTTAAAACCAGCTATGTACTGCAATGTCTTCTCATCACCAATCTTTAATAAATTGATTCCATGATTCTCAACTGCTGCCAAAACTTCTTCACGAATTTTAATTTTATCTTTCTTTCCAGTCCCTGTCCATTCCACCAGTTTGTCAAATGCCAGAATCAGGTATTCAAAGCAAATCATATCCAGAAGCATAATCTTTCCTTCTGACTTATCTATTATTGATTTTAACATGCGATACTTATTACGAATATCCTGATTGTCAACAACATAATCAAATGCAATAAAATATTTATCATCATCTTTAATATCCAAATCTAACACCGCATCCAATAATCCCTGATTACTTCCTTTACTTTCGACTACAAACTCATCCTCAAAGAAAAGTTGATTAACTAATTTCCAGAAATGAAGCCCCGCACCGGCATCCTCCGTCCACAAATATTTCATATCACAACTCCTCTTCCAGTGTTATCCTATTATTATCAAAGTTCAACACCTTGAAGCTCTTATCCGATACATTCAGTCCATCACAGTTTCGCAAGAAGAGCATATACTGATTTGACAACTCAAAATTAATAAATCTTCTGACATCCTCATTTATCAGATAATCTGCATTATCTACAACAATAAAACTATCTCTGCATTGCTGTATTGCTTCTGAAAAGTTATCTGATTTATAATTAAATAATCTAATAGCCCTATACTCATCTGTAAGTCTTACATCTTCTAACATTTGATAAAGCACAGTTTTACCGGTGCCACTATCTCCTCCAACAAGCGTAATTCTATCATCAAATTCCAAATCATATAAAAATGGGTCTGCCCTAAATGCTATATTCCTATAAATCATTTGCTTCTCTCCCTTCATACTCCTTGCTCCACCATGCGTTATACCCTCTTGCCCCGGTCACTATATCCGAATCGTTGAATCTTATTTTGGCATTATCCGGAATATCAAAAAGCGTTGGTCTGGACATATAAACTTTTACATTATCCATAGCAAAAACGATTTTAAGCACATTGGGGCCACATTCCTCCACATTAACAACCTTATCCGGATGTTTCACAATATTTAGTAATGTTTTACATCCGGATGACAAATTACGAATCGTGCCTAAGCCATATTTTGTTTCTATATGCTTGTCTGGTGTCAACGTTGCCCCATCAATCTGCCGGATTAAGTCAATTTCCTTTTGTGACATTTCCTCATTCCCTGTATTTAAGTTAAAATACAGGTCATTTTGAAATATCCAATCCTTTGAATCTCTTTTTTCTGTGTATATGTCTATCATCGGGTACCACTCCTTTCCGCTGTCATTTCACAATGACTCATTTTTTTAACCTTTATGCCTTACACCCCCGCCTTTATTTTTTCAATCAACCGCACATCTGCCGGCAGCCAGTCCACACTGTAAAGCATTTCTTTATCCAGCCACTTAGCTGCCTCATGTTCCTTCAGCACAAGGTCTCCGCTTACCATTTCACACCAGAAGCAGTCCATCGACAAATGAAATTCCGGGTAATCATACTCTATTGTATCAATCAATTCTCCCACGGATATTTCCGTGTCAAGTTCCTCCATGATCTCGCGTTTTAACGCTTTCTTCGGAGTTTCACCTGCCTCGATTTTTCCGCCTGGGAATTCCCATCCGCCTTTAAATTCTCCATATCCTCGCTGTGTTGCAAAAATAATTGGTTCATTATTTTCGTTAACGGCTTTGATCACGGCCGCCACTACCCTTATTGTCTTCATATGTCCTCCATTTATGAATTCACAATATACTCGTATATATCTTCTCTTACCGGGACATCCAGTATCCACTCTATTTCCACCGCTGTTTTCTTGGTATTTGCCATAGTAAATTCTTTTGTATTTCCGCTTGCTGTCATATGTCCCAGATAATAAAATTCTTTTGAAATTTTATCGTCTTTATTTTTTCTCACAAACAGTTCCACCTGAATTCCCCGTTCTTTGGCTTTTAAGAAGTTCTGTACATCTTCCGACTGCAGACTTCTTCCCGACTTGGAAATGGCAATTAAGCGATCTCGAAATCCCTGTACAAAATGATCTTCGTACTTTGTAGTGTCGCTAATATCCTCTGCTTTGTCATAATTAATAAATACAGGAAATGTCTTGGTCTTTTTGTCATATTTATAGCCACCAATATTTAATGGCACTTCGTTTTGCTCCCAATTCAGGAGACGGCAGACATCCTCTTAGGTGTATTTCTGATATAGGACCAAATCCGTCTGATCATATGTATTTTTATAATCCCTTTCATATCGACTAATGCCAAATTCAACCAGTTCCCTAAGGACTTCATAAAATTCATCCTTTGACATCATCTGCATAAATGATTTCGTTGGTTTATAATCGTTTCCTTCTTCCTCAATAAACACACATTGGGAATACGTCTTTTTACTTACTCCGGCAGGAAATTCATTGGTCATAACATTTACAATATTTTCCTTCTGAAACTTACTAACGGCTTTTCCGTACCCTTTCATATCCTCAGAAAGCCCTGCAAACAAACCAAGCCTTGACAATCCATGGGCGTATGCCAACATTCTCTTCAACATCTGTAGTTCCTGAATCCGTTTTCCACTTGCCAACTTTTTTGAAACAAATTCAATTACTTTTTCCTCATCCTCAGATAATCGAACTTTGTAATCTTTTTCGTATTTAACCAGGAACTTGTAATATGAACCCAGGCTATTGTTGTCAAAAATTCTAATAACATCCATTTCACCGTAGTCATCAAAATCACGCAATCGCGGGATACGGCCCAGCTTATTTTTCAAATTCGTATAATTTTCTTTGATCAGTTTTATATCACTAAAATTCGCATTGTCCACAGATGCAAAAATTCTTTTTCTGCTAATCTCATCAAAATGCACGGTAGACGCTCCTGGAATAACTCTTCCACCCTCCATGATATATCTGCGAATATTGTCTTTGTTGTAGGTTCTGTCTCCTGATAAAGCAATTGGAATCATGAAATTGTTATTGTAGTTTCCGATAAAATCAAGAATTACCACATACTCTTTTCCCTCTGCTTTTCGTAATCCTCTTCCCAGCTGCTGGATAAACACAATGGGCGATTGCGTCGGCCTGAGCATAATGACCTGATTGACCTCCACGATGTCAACACCTTCATTCAAAATTTCCACAGAAAAAATATAGTCCAACGGTCCTAAATCCGCCGTTGCATCTTCCTCATTCATGGCAAGTCTCTCAAACGCTGTTTGCCTCTCCGGCTCAGATGCACTACCATTTAACGCAATGGTTCTAAACTTCCTTCCTGTAGAGGGATTGATCATCTGGTTGAATTTTCTTGAAAGTTCCTCTGTTTCCTTAATATTGCTGCAAAAAATTATCCCCTTAACCTTGTCCCCACTGTATCCGTAATAATCAGCCTGCTCGATAATATGATTTACTCTCTCATCACTGGTAAGCATGGAAAAATCACGGCCAGCCTCTTCTTCATCTCCAATAATGGCCAAATCTGTGATTCCGAAATAATGAAACGGACAAAGAAGATTTTCCTCCATTGCCTGCTGCAGTCGAATCTCATAGGCAATCTGATAATTAAATAATTCATAGACATTTTTACCTTCAACATTGTCATCACGCTTATCCGGAGTCGCCGTCATTCCAAGCCAGAGTTTTGGCGTAAAATGTTTCATCACTTTTTGATATGTATCCGCCGGAACATGGTGTGCTTCATCCAGGACAATACAATCAAACGCATCTTTTTCATATTGAAGTAAATGCTCATCGCGATTCAACGTCTGTACTGTCGCAAATACATAATCCGCATCATATTCATGGTATCCCGCTCCCACCAGGCCCATTGAAACAGACTTTGCAAATACTTTTTCATACGACCTCCTGGTCTGTCTTGCCAACTGGCCACGGTGAACCAGGAACAATACCCGCTTAAATCCAAGCTCTCTCATTGCAAAAGCGGATGCATAGGTTTTTCCTGTACCCGTTGCTGAGATCAAGAGTGCCCTGTCCTCACCGGCTCCAATGATTTTCTTCAGATTTGTAATAAATCCCACCTGCATACTGTTTGGCTGCAATTTATATTTCTCAATGGACGTGATCCGTTCCTGTTTGGCAACCTCTCGCTGGCGCTTGATGATCTTATATCGCTCACTGTAATTCTCATAAAATTCATCAAATGGCAATGCAAAACTTGAATTCCACAATTCTTTGAACTCGGCAACAATCTCCTTTGCAACCTCACCTTGTTCCGTGGAAACCAGTTTTGTATTCCACTCTCTGTTGCTCGTAAGGGCAGCACTCGTAATATTGGAACTTCCAATGATGATTCGGTAAATTTCTTCTTTTTTGAAAATATACCCCTTTGTATGAAATCCTTCCGCAGCCGCTTCTACATCATACATCTTAAGTGTGATATTGGAGAGCTCATTCAACTTTTTCAACGCTCTGGGTTCACTGAAATTTAAATAATTGGTTGTAAGAATTTCTCCTTTAATATTTTTCTTTTCAAGTTCACGCAAGGTCTGAAGAAGCGGTGTGATCCCGCTCATTGTAATGAACGCCACACTAATCTGAAATCCATCACACGCCAACAGCTCATCCTCAATGGATGAGATCACTTTCTTCCCTTCTTTGTGATTGTTTGATACAAATTGCGGTCTGTACACATTGCTCGAAACAACCGATCCGTCTATGTATGCTGTTTCAAGACCTAATCGTACTTCATCGATTTTCCCCATATACTTTTCTCCATTGTTTCCGGTGCTGATAAAATAATATACTGGTTTCAGTATATTATGAAATAAGGGGAGTTTCAAGTGGTAATTGTGATGAGGGGACTGGTTTTGTTTCCCTTCCACTTTATTATTAGTTTTTTCTAAGTTACTATGTATTACAATTATTTGATAATAAACATTGCACCTAAAAAAATACGAAAAAAAAACGATATATACATTAGGAAAATTAGTTTACGATGTAATATGTAAGAAAGGATTGATATTTTGAATTGTTATAAACATGAAAAAAGAGTGCAAATTACCAATAATTACAATATTGAATGTGTCGCACACATTCGTTTATTGAATGGACAAACAATACGAAGTGATGCCAACAAAGATATTATCGATACCTACTACATTTTTCGTTGTGTAAATAAAAATAACAAAAACGATGTTGACAGAATTATTTGTGGAACTACAGCAGCAAAGGATTTTTTACAGTTAGCCGGCCTAACCGCACCTCCAATATTTAATATGCTTCATGACAGTAGTAGCGGCAGTGCTAGCAATAGCAATGGAACTATATCAAAACAGACCGATATATGGAATGAATCAGCCAAACAATTGTATAATGCAATAATGATACTTATTACAGCGTGGAACTTAAAGCCCGGTCCAATATATAAATACTTAGAAAATGCAAAACGATATAAGTATTGTGTGCCTTTTGTAAACAGAGTTGAACAAATAAATCGAATCATTCATCGCCATAACACTTCATTAAGAAATATTATAAACACCCTTGCCCAAAACAATGACATTAAAAACTATGAATTTAATCTACTCGAAGATATTCTCCATCACGATAATATTTTATCATACTTTGAAGATGAAAACGGAAGATAAACAAATATATCCCCATAACAGTGAAACTGTCACAATAAACACAGTATTATTAGAATTAAAGGCAGGCAATCAAAGCCTACCTTTAATTCCACTTTATTGAGTTAGCACACAATACCAAATAGTAGAAATGGTCTATTCTATTCCACTTCCAACATTTATTTTGTCCCTCTTTAAGTTCAGTCTCTGATAATTTTTATTTTTGAATAAATAGATTTGTATCATCAAATTTATGCCCATATTGGTGCTAAAACATAAATAGCGTAACTAAAATGAGAAATTCCAAATACATATAAGCACGATACAATCGATGCATGCTGAAGGAAAATCTCATATAGCAAAATTCTCAAGAGAATGTTGAAAATACTTATAATTCATGAATTTTCTCAAGCGAATAATAATTAGTTTCGTCAAACGTTTTTAAAGCAAATGTTTGGAACATTTCATTACCATCAATATCATCGTAGTTAATATTGAACCATTTTGGAATTCCATCTTCTGTACTTTCATAATCTGATTCTTGTATTTCTATTATGTGTTCTTTCCATTTTTGAACATCTGGAGAATTCGAATAAGCAACCTGAATTGTTTTCCTCTCATTAGGCTTTAAAAGTTGAAATAGATACTTATCAAAGATAATTACATTCAAAATAGGATAGATGCTCACATTCTCAAGCGAAATAGTAACATTCTTGTGTTTTGGATAAGTAGATGTATCATACAAATTAAAAACTTCTGCAGTTCCAGATATTTGTTGGTTTAATCCATCGATATTTATTGAAAATATTGGCTGAAGCTCTTTTTTACGAGATTCAATTGCCTTATCCTTTTCAATCTCTGCAAAGTGTTTTGTCTGTAATGTGGCAACAATACTGACTATGATAGTTCCTGCAAATGCCAAATACGCACCAAAAAATGCAAGCCAATCTTTTTTTTCTAAATTCACTCCAGCTGGTATAAATCCATTTCCCTTAAATGAAAGGTATATACATATATATGCTCCTACCAATGCAATAAGTGAAATTAAGAGCCACTTTTTATTCTTTGAAAAAAGGGTTAGCGTATCTTGTTTCTTTGAGTTTTTCAATGAATTTCCCCCATTTACTCATTAGCATTAAGCGCTTTCATAACCTCTTTAACAACCTTACCGTCCCATCCAACGCAAAACATTTCTTTAGTTATGATATCCTTGTAAACCGAATTTTTTATCCTGTCTATCTTACAAAACTGGTCTTTTCTAACGATAACACAAATTGTCTTTTTTCTCAATTTATTTTTATTATATTTAGCGCATCTATTTTTAATATTTTAGCAGTTGGAGCAGAATATGCATAAACGCTCTCTTACTCTTTCTCCTCTTTCGTAGTATGCTTTTGATATGATTGCATAAATAATTCCTATTTTCTTATCTACAAGTTGAACTGGGTCTCTGAGTGAGCCATCCCTTAACCGACCATAAGCTTTCACATGCATGAACATTTAGTTATATCATTGTCACGGCATATAGAAACCTCAACATCAAAAAATTCCTTTATTTGTCACAGATAATTCTTTATACTATACACTGAAATATGTTACAACGAGTCTTAAAACCTATTTTTTGTGATTTTTTTTGGTTCCCGTCCAATCTGTCCAGCGATATTGTATCCGCCATGTACCGTTCGGATCTTTCTTTGCATTGCAACTCATGCACTTACCTCCTTTGCTCCTCCGTGCCATTTTTCCTTAAAATACTCCACCGGAATCATTCCGGCGATTGTGAGAAACCCTTTACTTGCCAAATCCTTATTCATTTCTCTAAGGATTTTGTAAGATTTTCCCATGCTCACACCAAGCATTTTTGCAATGTCCTCTGCACTGTAATAGATTTTTTCATTCATATTCTTTCCTCCTGTTCTGTTTTTATTCGTTTCTGCACAGTATCATTTTGTTACGCTTTTATCATATCGTAACTTTTGTTTCGTGTCAATATCTTTTTGCTTTATTTTTTTGTTCTTGTGTGTTATCCTATATATGATGTTAAACAGTTTCACAAAAATATAGCTTTAGAGCAGGAGGCATGTTGTTATGACCATCGGGGAAAACATAAGACGTATTCGGCAGGAACGTAATCTTACTCAAAAACAATTAGGAGAAATGGTTGGAGCAAGTGAAGCCTACATTCGTGCCTATGAAAGCGGCAGAAGGAATCCCAAGCCATCATCCCTTGAAAAAATAGCAGACGCTTTATCTGTCAATCCCGAAGTTCTGGCAAACTCTGATTTTGACGGTATAAAAGCCATCCACAGACTTTTTCAGATATTCCGGCAATACGATGGACAACTCTTTGAATGCCAGGATAAAGATGGAAATGATATGGTTGGAATCAGCTTTGGAACATTGTCTTTGATGCGATCATGGTTAGATCGTTATGAAGAATATATGGAAGAAGTTGAGAAATGCAATGAAACAAAAGATGTTAAGAAACGTGGGGAAGCTCTGCTGAAAGCGGATGCAGACTTTAATCTTTGGATGGATATTTATCCAGAGTCGGAACCATGGAAAGAACGGCTTAAGATTCAGAAGGCACATGATGAGGTTATGGACAGACTAGGATAAAATAACAATAAAACTCATAAACATAATTTTTTCAGGAGCAAAACATATGTTTTTAAATCGTACAAGAGATTTGGGAATTATTGGATTAAGTATTATTACAAATTTTGCAATTTCCATTATTACACATTTCATAAATAAACCCTTTTGGTTTAATGAAAATCAATTATTATATATATTTGCTACCATAGCTCAAGTGACCGGCGGTCTTTTGGGTTTAACTCTTGCTGCCTATACATTGATTGACGATAAGTTAAAAAAAATTGGTGACAGCGATGAATCATCTTTAGATTACTCCAATCAAATCCGGATAGAGAATTTTGAAAACCTAATTTCAATTTCAATATCAAGCATTTTCTCTATTATATTGAGTCTAATCGTTCTTTTAGTATATAGAAATAGACATTTGGAAATAACAATATTTTTTATGTTAGAATCAGTGTATATTTTTATTCGATTACTTTTAAAAATATACACTTTTATTCAAGGTGCTAATCCAAACAATATTTCACTTAAAGGAGAGAAAGAAAAAGAACTGTTTGATTCCGAGTATTCTGCAAACTCTACTATAGAAGAAACAAGCTTTGGTTCATTTATAACTTATTACAATATTCTCGAAGAGACTATTAAAAACTTTGCTCAAAAACAGCTTCCTGAGAAAAACAATAATATTCAATTTCTTGATTCACTTAGCATATTAAAAGACCTTGATATAATTTCTGAAAAATGCTATGCACAAATAAACGAATTGCGTCTTTATCGTAATTCACTTGTTCATAGTACCGAAGATAATAAAATTGTTAATCCAACGTTGTTTGAAATACTTAAAAATATATGCAATTTATTCTTATCTCTTACTGATGCCTCTGATAATAATAATTCATGTTCAGAAGTAAAAGGAGCACTCGATAATTATATTAATTCTCTTCCATCAAACATTGATGAAAAAATGCTTTGCTTCTTGATTGACCATCCCAGAGCAACTATTCAAGATATTGCCGGCTCTTTGAATATTTCTGTTTCCGCCACAAAACGAAAGTTACAAAAATTGATTACCTATGGATATGTAGAAAAACAAAGAACCAATAAGCATATCACATTCCAACCTGTTGCTTCTCTTCCTAAAATATATGGTTCTTTCTCATTTGACTATTCTAATAATAATGGATTATATGTTATTGGCGATAACGAATGGAAATTTAGTACAAAATGGAGTAAAGGTAGTGATAAAATCATACATGCTTATTCAGATTCAGATGATATCGATTGCATTGCTCGATGTAAAAACGTTTCAAATATATCTAATATACGGAAGGACATATTGCTTAAACAGGATTACTCCTCACGGTGCAGAGACATTGAAATAGGTGATGTCGTCATCTGGAAAAATATTTATGGACATTACTTACTTACTCTTGTCAAACAAATTCATGATGATACAAGAGGCTATGACTCTGATTTGCTTGAATGTGAATATAGAATAATACTTTAAATCCGTTATTCAAACTCGCAAAATCTGGTTCGATTTTGATTATTTCAGTGCAGTTATCTATACCGTTTTATAATGGTCTCATAAATTAAGACACTGAACACGACATTTCTTAATGAATCTGATATACTATAACCAACAAGTGAAAGAAGGTACTTATTGTGTCCAGATCAAGAAGAAATTTCAGTGCTGAATTTAAAAGCAACCTCGTACTCCAGCTACTTAAAGGAGAAAAAGAACTTAATGTCCTTGCTGTTGAAAACAATATTCAACCAAATCTCCTACGCAACTGGAAGAAGGAATTCCTTGCAAATGCTTCTCTTGCTTTTGATAACAAGAGGGAAGACAATCTCCGGGAAAAACTTGCCGAAGAACGCAAGGAAAAAGCCGAATACGCCAAAAAGGTTGGTCAACTTACTATGCAGGTTGACTGGCTCAAAAAAAAATGTGAAGAAGTTGTCGGACCTGACTACGAGAGCAAATTTAGTCCGAAGCCTTTCGACGACTAAAGAATTGCCAGTTTCTACCGGTGCAAAGTTGCTTGGAATCAATCGTACCAGTGTGTATTACGGTGGACTCTCTGTTTCTCAGGAAGAATTGGAATGCAAATCTATCATTGACCATCTGCATACGGATAATCCTACCTGGGGAGCCCGTCAGATGTCTGCTCAACTTAAACTGCGCGGATATCAGATTGGTCGCCGTAAAGCAGGCAGATATATGCGTGAAATGGACATTACACCGATTTATCCAAAGATGAATCTGTCTAAGCGCATGAAGCAGGCAAAAGTCTGTCCATATCTGCTTCGTAATGCAGTCATAGACCGTCCCAATCAGGCATGGTCGATTGACATTACATATATTCCAATGAAGCATGGATGGCAAAAGCCGATGGGCAGATAATATCATGATTGAACGCTGGTTCCGCAGCTTCAAGTATGAGGAAGCATATCTCACGGAGTATGCTAATCTCAAAGAAGCAAGAGAAGCCATCGGAAGGTATATCTACACCTATAACTTTGAAAGATGCCATCAGTCCATTGGGAACAAACGACCTGCCGAGGTATACTATCCGGTAATGCTTCTGGATGCAGCCAGAGCAGTCGCATAATATAAAGATCTAGGAAATGCTGCACTGCATCCCCTATGTAACCCGTCAACATATCAGTTCATTATAAAAATATCAAATTTTTGTCTTAACAACTGAGCCATTTTACAAAAATGTTGAATCTGAAAATATAATCTTCGTCTTCAAATGCTTTCTAAAACCCTCTATAGTCAATGAATATATCTGCATGTAATAATCCTCCTCTAAATTTTCTTATTTTGAACTCCCTAGAGCTCTACTCTAACAACTACCACACTGATGTATCATCATGTTTTCTCTTATCATGCCACAAGAACCAGTTAGTTTTCACCTTTTCTATTACAGATTTCATATAATTTTTCTTGATATTCTACGCATTCTTCATCTTTTTGACACTTTTTGCAAGCATTTTGCAATCAATCCACCTAACACTACGCTACACATAAAAATATAATTGTCAAAACCAGTGCCATAAAATCAACCTTTACTGCATTTTTAAAACAATTATATTTTTTTATAGTAATCCGGCTATTTATAAGTACCTCACTTGCAAGATCATATACTAACTTATTTACAAGTGTCATCCCCTTGCCAAAAAAATACCTATTTATACTTAATTCAATATATCTTTCAGTTGTTTCTATAGATGCAACATCACCATAGAATAATAGGTTTAATTCTTCACTACTTGTCATTGTATTAACATCAGGTCTACTTTTTGTGTTTGGAATAAATGAAATCAAACCCAGTGTACAAGATGCTAAAAAAAACTTATTGCCATCACACAAAATATAGGTGCTTTATCAAAAATTGTAATTAATACCGCTATAAGTGCAACATTAATTGCAATAATCGCTCCATTCTTTGCTTCCGCAAAAGACAGCCAAAAATTAGTTCTCTCAAGTTGCTTCTCAAAGTGTGTCTCTATTTTATCATATAGTTCTGTATCTTTTTCTGTTTCTGCTGTATTCATTTTTTCCCTCCTCACCATGAGAATACGCAATTAAATCAACTTTATTTGTCATTCCACGCTGATAACTTTCATATGCAATCATCATACTTTCTGCTGTTCGAACATTTTCAAGTATAACATTTTTTAGATGTATAAACGATTGCGGTACCCCTACACAAAATAAATATTTGCCATTCTCCTTACCATTAAAATGATGATCCTTTTGTGGTATTTTCTCCAAATCAATCCACGATGCCCCATATATTTTACAACCATTTCTCGTATAATCATATGGAATAATTATTTTTAACTCTTTAGAATACTCTCCCTTAAAGTCATTCTCTTGAGCATTACATTCATGAATTAATCCATTGTTCACAGCCACAACATTTAATATAATTGGTTCCGGAATAACAGATGGAATTATCACCCTTTTTGTAAACGGATACTCTTGTATTAACTCCATAATAT
>OLOX01001623.1_pt1 | contig 20543 bp, 13 predicted proteins | sample 1672091 | NCBI WGS metagenome assembly OLOX01 (sample SAMEA3136644, study PRJEB25190) | human gut metagenome | reverse complement strand
AGCTCCTCGTTGCTGATGACCCCGTGCCGGTCCGGATAACAGCCGGTGCGCATGCTGGTGTGGGCCGGATACGTCACCGTGGGATAAATGGTGCGCACAGGCAGGGTGGTGCTGCTGCGGGAAGTGGCGTTGAGCTCCTGCAGCCACATCAGATCGAAGAATTTTTCGATGGTGGAGTCTATGCGCGGATAGGTAATCACCACGTTTTTGGTCGCGTCATAATAATAGATCGAATTGATGATATCGCTGCTGTCCTGCGAAGTGCGCAGCAGATCGCGCACAGAGGCCTTGAGGCTGACGTAGGCCGCCGTACGCTGGATATCAGCATAAGGCGCTTTTTCGTTTTCCAGGTATGCGCCATCCAGCACCTTGCTGTACGCCTTGATAGACCCGGTGTCGTCCAGCCGCATGATGGGGCAGATGTTCAGCACCGTGGCCACGGTGGCTGCCGCGCCGGACACCCGGCCCGTGCGGCGGAACTGGGTCATGTCGCTGGAGAAGAATTGGTGGTGGACCTTGTTGCGGTTGTCCAGCACCCATTGGGCCACCTCGTCCAGGGACTTTCCCTCGTCCCGCAGGTCGGCGGCGCAGTCCACCAGCAGGCCGTAGCCGGAGGAGGAGCACAGAGAGTCGATGACCACCAGCTTACGGTCGGGATACTTTTCCCGCAGCTCCCCGGCGGCCAGGAAGGCGTTATGCACCGACCCGGACTGGCCGGAGGTGAAGGCGATGTGCAGCACGTCGCCGGTTTGCAGCAGCTTCTCGAAGAAATCCATGTAGGCGGCCACGTTGATCTGACTGGTCTGCGGCAGCTTGCCCTGACGGATGAAGCCGTAGAAACGGGGCAGCGCCGCCGGGTCGCGGCCCATATCGTCGTCATACTCCGTGCCGTCCACCACGTAGGTGTAGAACAGCACAGGGATATGGCGGCTGGCCATATACGCATAGGGCAGATCCACAGTGGAGCAGCAGCTGAGCGTGAATTGGTTTTCCATAGCGTCCTCCTGATACTATACAGCACAATGAAGCACGGTGCAGTACATTATTATACCGGCTTAACAGTTTTTGTCAATATACTCTTTTCACGGATTGCAAAAAGGGTGGCAGTACGCTATAATCAGTAGTCGAAACAAGAAACGGGAGGGTTTCCCTTATGATACTGCTTTTGAAAAAAGACACGCCGGAGGCCGCCATACGCCAGCTTTTGGCCCAGCTGGCCGTCCAAAACGTGAAGGGCGGCTGCGTGGCGGGAGAGGATGCCATCCTGCTGCCGCTGGTTGGGGAGACGTGGCGTCTCGACCCCACGGTGCTGGCCTCGCTGCCCTACGTGAAGGAGGCCCACCGCCTGACCCCGGCGTACCATTTGGCATCCCGCACGTCCCACCCGGATACCACGGTGGTGCAGGTGGGAGAGGCCCGCATCGGCGGAGAGTTCTGCCTCATCGCCGGGCCGTGCGCCGTGGAGAGCGCACCGCAGATCGCCGCCGTGGCCCGTGCGGTGAAGGACAGCGGCGCACAACTGCTGCGGGGCGGCGCGTTCAAGCCCCGCACCTCGCCGTACAGCTTCCAGGGCCTGGGCGAGGCTGGCGTAAGGCTGCTGGTACAGGCGGGACGGGAGACGGGGCTGCCCACCGTCACGGAGATCACGGACGCATCCCAGCTGGAGCTGCTGCGGGATGTGGACGTTTTGCAGGTGGGAGCGCGGAATATGCAGAACTACGCCCTGCTGCGGGCGCTGGGGCAGTGCGGCAAGCCGGTGCTGCTGAAGCGGGGCGTGTCCGCCACGCTGGAGGAACTGCTGCTGGCGGCGGAGTATATCCTCTCCGGCGGCAACGAACAGGTCATCCTGTGTGAGCGGGGCATTCGCACGGGACTGTCCGGCGGGCGTGCCTCGCTGGACGTGTCGTCCATTCCGGCGCTGAAGCACCTGACGCACCTGCCGGTGCTGGTCGATCCCAGCCACGCGGCGGGGCGGGCCGAGCTGGTAGAGCCGCTGGCGCTGGCGGCGGTGGCCGCCGGGGCGGACGGGCTGCTGGTGGAGGTACACGACCGCCCGGCCTGCGCGCTGTCGGACGGGGCGCAGGCCCTGACCTGCGGGCAGTTCGCCCGGCTGGCGGACAAGGCCCGCGCCGTCCGGGACGCGCTGGAGTAAAGCAAAAACGACCGCCGAGGCGGTCGTTTTTTACATCTTTTACATCACATCCAGCCGCGCAACGCACGCTTCCACGGCAGGTACAGCACGTATCCCGCCAGCCCGCCCGCGGTGTTGCAGATCAGGTCGGTGATGTCGGCGGTGCGGGCGGTGGGGAGCAGGGGCTGCACCAGTTCTATGCACAGACTGAGCAGGAACGCCGCGCCCACGGCGCGGAGCAGGCCGCTGCGCCGCCGTACCAGCGGCCACAGGAAGCCGAGGGGCACGGTCATCAGCGCGTTGAGCAGCAGCTGCCGCGGGGCGTTGCCGTAACCAAGGCGCAGATCGCGGAACGGCTCTAACACCATGGGCTGATAGGGGTGGTGTACGCCTATCATGGACAGCACCGGCAGCACTGTGACCCACAGCACCCCGGCCATGTAGAGATAGAACAGGGCGCTGACCGCCAGCCGCCGGCGGCCCTGTCTGCGCCAACGGGGCAGCAGCAGGAGAAACACCGCCGCCAGCACCGCCGCCGCGTCACGGCTCATGTGGGCGCTGTCCATCAGCTTCTGCATCTCCGCATCCACCATGCTGCCGATCTTCTCCATGTAGGCGGCGTCCTCCTCCGCTACGAGGATATACTCCGTGCCGCAGATAGACATCGTTACCCGGTTCGCCATGCCAAAACCCTCCTTAATTCATTTCGTTGGGTATATATACTTATACAAATAGCATTATACCACAAAACCCGCCGGAGAAAAGTCTATTTTGGCGAAAAGCGGAAATTTGTAAAAAGTTGTCCCGCCCCGCTTTACGCCGACCCCTTTTTCGTGTAGAATGGAGAGCACGAATGAGAGGGGAGGTCATCGCCATGGACGGCTATATACTTCGGAACAGGCAGGAGCAGCTGACGCTGCCCGCCGATGCGGCCGACAAGCTGCTGCAAAGCGGGCAGGGCGATGCCGCCCTGCTGTATCTGGCCCTGCGCCGCTTCGGCCGGGGCGTCACGCCGGAGGAGCTGGAAAAGGTCCTGCCCATCAGCCGCCTGCGGATCGACGCGGCGGAGAAGGTCCTTCAGGACCTGGACCTGCTGCCTCGACCGGCCCGCCAGGCACCGCCCGATCCGGCGGACGAACGCCCGGTCTACACCGCCCAGGACATCGCCGGACTGCTGACGGACAACGAGGGCTTCCGCCTGCTGGTGCCACAGACGGAGCAGCAGCTGGGCAAGAAGCTCCGCACCGCCGACTTGCAGATATTGGCCGGTCTTTACGATGACCTGGGTATGCCCGCCGACGTGATCTATCTCCTGGTGTGCCACTGTGTCGAACGGGCCCGCAGCCAGTGGGGCGAGGGCAGACGACCAACCATGCGCCAAGTCGAAAAAGAGGGCTATCGCTGGGCACAGCTTGGCATATTTGACCAGAATTCTGCTGCAGTATACCTGAAAAAATGGGCAGAGCGCAACAGGAAGTACACTTCCTATTTGTCGAATTTACGAATTCTTAACAGGCCGCCGGTGGAGGCCGAACGCCGCTACATCGACCAGTGGATGGACATGGGCTTCCCACCGGAGACGGTGGCTCTGGCCTATGAGCGCACGGTGTTCTACAAGAAGGACCTGAACTGGCGCTACCTTAACGGCATCCTGCGCCGCTGGCACGACGCCGGCTGGCATACGCCCCGCCAGGTAGAGGAGGGCGAGGCGGCCGGCAAGCGGCCCGCTGCCGCCGGTAAGTCCGCCGCCCCCGCCGGGGACAAGGACGCCTGGATGCGCCGCTATATCAAGAGGTGAGAATATGTCATACGACGGTATCATCATGCAGCGGGCCATTGCCCGCTTTGACCAGGCCCGCCAGCGCCGGGAGGCCGAGCTGGACCAGCGCCGCCGGGAGGTCTTTGCCCGCCAGCCCCGCCTGCGGGACATTGACCGAACCCTCCGCACCACCATGAGCCGCATCGTGGCCGCCGCCGCCAAAAAGGGCGAGGACCCGCTGCCCGCCCTGCGGGTCCTGCGGGATGAGAACCTCTCCCTGCAGCGCGAGCGCGCCGCCCTGTTGGAGGACATGGGCTATCCCGCCGACTATCTGGAGGACAAGCCTGCCTGCTCCCTCTGCGGCGACACCGGCTACACCCGGTCCGGCGTCTGCGCCTGCCTGAAGCAGTACTACGCCCGCGAGCAGCTGGCGGAGCTCTCCCGGCTCCTGCCGCTGGGCGAAGCCCGGTTCGACACCTTCCGCTTTGACCTGTATGACAGCGCCGTGTGGGACAGCTACGGCGTTTCGCCCCGGGCCAACATGGAGCGCAACTTCGACGTCTGCCGGGACTTTGCCCGCCAGTTCTCCCGGGGCAGCGGCAGCCTGCTGCTCTCCGGCGGCACCGGCCTGGGCAAGACGTTCCTCTCCGCCTGCATCGCCCGGGAGGTCAGCGACGCCGGCTTCTCCGTGGTCTACGACACCGCGATCAGCGTTTTCTCCCGCTATGAGGACGCCAAGTTCCGCCCCGACGAGGTCAGCGATGCCGACGTCCGCCGCTGTGAGAGCTGCGACCTGCTGATCCTGGATGACCTGGGCACCGAGATGACCACCGCCTTTGTCCAGAGCGCCCTCTATCAGATCGTCAACGGCCGTATGCTCTCCGGCAGGTCCACCATCATCAGCACCAACCTGGCCCCGGAGGAGCTGGGCCATCGCTACGGCGCGCCCATCCTCTCCCGTATCGAGGGCGCCTACCAGATCCTGCCCTTCTTCGGCGAGGATATCCGCACAAAGCAGTGACCGCCGCACCCGTCCCGACAGGGGCGGGTGCATTTTTTTATTTCCCGACGGTCTTCGCCCGCTTTCGACAGGCCTCCCGCCGTACAATAGGCGAAAAAAGGAGGCGACCGCCATGAAAAAAGACCAGAAGACCGATTTCCTCTCTACCCGCGTGCGATACATACCCATCAACGATATCCGTCCCAACCCCCAGCAGCCCCGCCGCCGGTTCGACTCGGAGAGTTTGCAGGAGCTGGCGGCCAGCATCGCCGCCTACGGCATTCTGCAGCCGCTCACCGTCCGGCAGCAGGGCGCAGTCTACGAGCTGGTGGCCGGCGAGCGCCGCTGGCGGGCGGCGCGGATCGCCGGGCTGCGGCAGGTGCCCTGTTTGCTGGCCCGGGTGGATGAGGAGGACGCCGCCCTGCTGGCCCTGATCGAGAACCTCCAGCGCCGCGACCTGGACTACATGGAGGAGGCGGCTGCCATCGCCCGCCTGCTCCGCCGCTACGGGCTCAGCCAGCAGCAGGCGGCGGAAAAGCTGGGCCGCAGCCAGTCCGCCGTGGCCAACAAGCTGCGCCTGCTGCGGTTGGAGGAGCCGGTGGCGGAGGCTCTGCACCACTACGGCCTGACCGAGCGCCACGCCCGCGCCCTCCTGCGTCTGGAGGACCCGGAGCAGCGCCTTGCCGCCGTCGAACACATCGGCAAAAACCAGCTGAACGTCGCCGATGCCGAGGCCTACATAGACCGTCTGGTCGCGCAAAACCAGACAACGCAGCCCCGCCGCCGCAGCGCGTATATCATCAAGGACGTCCGGCTGTTCCTCAACAGCGTGGACCGGGGCGTCCGGCTCATGCAGACCGCCGGCGTCGGCGCCAAAGTCTCCCGCCGGGACACGGAGGACGCCATCTGCCTCACCGTCACCATTCCCCGCGCAAAGCCGCAGAAAGATGTGTCGTAACGCTTTTGTAACCCATTCCTTGACAAACCGTGATACAATGCAGTAACGGCACGGCATTTTGCCGGTATTGCCCAAACCTGATGATACAAAGGAGGGGACACCATGAGCGACGAGTTGAATATGTCCTCTGTTACCGCCGATCCCGCGCCGGAGACGGCCGGCAAGCGCGCGGCCCCGGAAGAAAAGCCTCCCAAGACCCCCGGCAAAAGAGCCGGACTGATCATCGGCATCGCCGCGGCGGTGCTGGTGCTGGCCTACGCGGGCTGCTGTGTGGCCGCCAACGCGCTGTATTCCCACACGGCGTTTCCCAACACCTCTGTGCTGGGCATGGATGTGTCCGGCCTGTCGGCGCAGGAGGCCGAGCAGCGCTGGACGGAGCAGGGGAGTGCCCTGCTGGACGGCATGACCATCCGCCTGACCCGTGACGGGCAGGAGATCGGCAGCACCACCCTTTCCGACCTGGGCGTCACCGTTCTGCCCGTCTATGTCTCCAAGGCTGCCGGCTGCGACGTGCAGGACCGGGGCTGGGGCAGCGATGTGACCGCGTTCCTCCGTGGCGGCTGGCGCTTTATCGAGAGCTGGTTCAGGGCCGTGGATGTCACGCCCCAGCTGGACGTGGACGAGGCGAAGCTTACCGCCGCCTGTGAACAGCTGTCCGACACCGTGGGCTGCACCGTAACGGACGGCGGCTACCGGCTGGCGGAGGGTGAGGGCCTGTACATCACCAAGCCGCAGGACGGCGAGAAGCTGGACGCGGCGGCGCTGCGCGCCGAGTTGGCACAGCGCTTCGAGAGCCGCGACCTGTCCGCGGCAGCCCGGTCCGTGGAATGTGTGTTCGCGGCCCGCACCGCCGCGCCCATGGACGTGCAGGCGCTCCACGACGAGATCGCCGGCACCATGGCCGCCGCCATCTGCGACAAATCCACCGGCAAGCCCACCCAGTCCCGCGTGGGCGTACAGTTCGATGTGGAGACGGTGCAAAAGCAACTGGACGCCGCCCAGCCGGGCGAGGAATTCCTGGCTGACGCCCAGGTGCAGTTCCCGCCCGCCGCCACCGAGGAACTGGAGCAGGCCATGTTCCGGGACGTGATCGGCACCTGCACCACCACCTGTGCCGGCCCCTGGGGCCGCCGCCAGAACATCAAGCTGGCTTCCGCCGCCATCAACGGCCGTATCTATAACCCCGGTGAGGAGTTCTGGTACAACGCCACCGTGGGCCAGCGCACCGAGGCCCGGGGCTTCCAGCCCGCCGCCGCCTACTCCGGCGGCAAGACCGTTACCTCCATCGGCGGCGGTATCTGCCAGGTATCCTCCACGCTGTACTATTCCGCCCTCATGGCGGACCTGCAGATCGTCTTGCGCTACGCCCATATGTTCGACCCCGGCTATATGCCCGTCACGGGCTGTGATGCCACGGTCAGCTGGGGCGGCCCGGACTTTGCCTTCCGCAACAGCACCAACTACCCCATCAAGATCACCACCAGCTACAACGACGAGACCAACCAGCTGACCATCACCCTGCTGGGCACCAAGACCGACGACCACTATGTGGAGATGACCAACCAGTTCCTCTCCTACTCCGAGCGCAAGACGGTCTATCAGGAGTCCGAGCGCATCGCCCCCGGCACCACCGAGGTGGAGCAGTACGGCCACAACGGCTACGCCGTCCAGACCTACCGCAACGTCTACGCCGGCGACGGTACGCTCCTCCGCAGCACCAAGGAGGCGTACAGCGACTATGACCGGGCCGACAAGATCATCTTGGTCGCCCCCGGCGAGCTGCCGCAGTAAATAAAGAAACAGCCCCCTGCCGGGGGCTGTTTTCTGCTTTCGCTGTGTCTTCGCCGGGAGCAGACAGAGAAAAAGACCGGCGAAAGCCGGTCTTTTCTTTCTGCGTATCATTCTCTCCGCAGGGCTTCGATGGGGTTCAGCTTCGATGCCTTCATGGCCGGCACCAGGCCGAACACCACGCCGATGACCATGGAGAAGGCCACCGCGATGATGCACGCCGGTATGCTGATGGCCACCGGTGTCCCCATGATGTGGGACATCATCTCCGCCAGGCCGATGCCCGTAGCCACGCCCAGTATGCCGCCCATGCTGGTCAGCACCGCCGCCTCCGTCAGGAACTGCCAGAGGATGCGGCTCTGCTGCGCGCCGATGGCGATCTTCAATCCGATCTCGCGGGTGCGCTCTGTCACGGACACCAGCATGATGTTCATCACGCCGATGCCGCCCACCACCAGCGAGATAGCCGCGATCCAGATCAATTGCTTGTTGGTGCTCTCCGACAGGCTCTGCAGATCGCTGGCCTGCTGCAGAAGGTCCTTGGACTCGTACTTGTACTTCGTGGTCCGGATGGCGTTTTCGTTCAGGTATTTGGCCACATTGTCACCGGCGGCGGTCATGTCGTTGGTGCTGGTGGCCCGCACCGCCGCGTACTGGGGTTCATCATACCGGTACGGCACCGACCAGCACACGTCCGGGATGAAAATGGTCCCCGCCGTGCTGCCGGCGTACATCTGATAATCCTTAAAGTTGTTGATCACCGGTCCGCTGCTGGACCGGGAGGAGACCACACCCACCACGGTGAACGGCATCCCGTTGATCTCGATGGTGCCGCCGATGGGGTTCTCGCCCTGGAACAGCGACTTTGCCGACTTCGCGTCGATCAGCGCCACATTCCGCCGGTTCTCATAGTCCGCCGCCGTGAAGGAGCGTCCGTAGTTCACCGCGTAGTCCACGGCCGTCAGATAGTGGTCGTCCACGCCGTACAGCGACCCGCTGAACGCCGTATTGCCCACGTATACGTTGTCGCACCAATCCCGGGAGTAGTACATACTCACCAGCGACACGCTGCCCAGCTTCTCCATCTCATCCCGCATCTCCCGGGTCACTGGGTCGATACCCTCCGGCAGCGCCGAGTAGTTCAGGTCGAAATAGTTTTGGCTGTCCGTGGCGCCGATGGTCACCCGCACCACGTTGTTGCCCGCGCCGATCAGGTTCTGCTTGATCTGCTCGTTGGTGCCCTGAATGGTGGACACGATGGTGATGATCGCGGCGATACCGATAATAATGCCCAGCATGGTCAGAAACGACCGCAGCTTGTGGCTCCACACGCCCTGAAAGGCGAGATTTATATTTTCCAACATATGGTTATCCCGCCTCCTTTATATGCCGTAGTTGTACAGCTGGTCGGTCGTGGCCTCCTGGGTGTGGGCACCCTCCACCACGTCGCGTCCATAGGGGAACGCCACATAGTCGTCCACGGTCAGCCCGCCCCGGATCTGCGTATAGCTTCCCCACAGATCCCGGCCGGTCTGCACCCACCGCTGCTCCAGTCTGCCGTCCTCGCCCCGGGCCATCACATAGCTCTTGCCGTTGTCGGTCCGGATGAACATGCTCTGCAAATACAGTGAGCTGCCGCTTTCTTCCGCGCTGGTGTCCTTCTGGTACTGTATATCCACATAGTCATTGGGCTGCAAATTCGCGTCCTCGGTGACAAACACCTTGAAGGGGTAGTAGGACACGTTACTGTTGCCGTCGCCCCAGTTGTTGCCGTTGCTGGTGGGATAGTCGTCGATGGACACGATGGTGCCCTCGCAGGCCGCTCCGGTCATCCAGCTGCTGATGGATACGCTGTCGCCTACCTGCACGCTGCCCAGATCCATCTCGCTGAGGGTGCCGGTGACGTAATATCCGCCGCCGCCGGACAGCTCCACCACGGCCTCGCTGTTGTTATAGGCCTCGTCCGGGTCCCGCACGGCCTTCACCGTGCCGTCGAACTCCGCGTACACGTTGCCGTCGCCCAGCTCCGCCAGCTTCTTGTCCAGCTTCAGCTTCGCCACCTTCAGGTTGACCTCCTGCTCCTTTACCGCCTGAGCCTTCTCCAGAATGGCCTTGTTCAGATCCAGCTGGGTCATGGAGGTGTCCAGCAGCTCCTTAATCTGCTCCACCTTTCGCTGGAGCTTGGTCACGGTCTCGCTGTATGTTTTCTCCGGGTCGGAGAAGGAAGCCTCGGGCTTCATCAGCACCATGCTGATCTCCGTCTTTGCCTCCGTGGTGGGCTGCCCCTCGGAACCCTCCGCCCCGGCGGTATACTGCCCGGTGATACGGATGCCCCACTGGTTAGCCAGCAGGCCGCCCTTGATGTCGCCGCTGCGCGTCACAAGCACCACATAGACCTCCACCTTGAGGTTTGCCTCGCCGATGGGCTTGTTCAGCAACTTGAGGATCTCCTTGGCGGCCTCGTCATTCAGCGGCTTTTCCAGCGGCCACAGAATGAAAAACGGGTTCTTAGCTGTGCCGTCGGGGTTCTTCGCGTCCGCCGGTGTGATGTTCTCCGGCGCGGTGATCTTCGTCTCGTCGACGACGGAGGAGGGGTCGTCCTTGATGGCCTTTTCCAGCTCGTCCTGCGCCTTTTTCAGCTCCGCTTCCAGCGTCTCCTTGTTCTTCGCCTTCTTCAGCAGCTCCAGCTCGTTTTTCATGACCTCCAGGTTCTCCGTCTGCCGGTCATAGTCGATCTTGGCGCGCTCCACGGTGGCCTGTGTCAGGGTGGAGTCATAGCTCACCAGCACCGTACCCTTCTTGACGCTGTCGCCCTCCTTGACCCACACCTTCTTCACCGTCTGGCTCTGGGAGATGTAGATCTTCTGCAATTTGTCCGTGGTCACCATGCCGCTGGTGTTGGAGGTGTCCCCCCAGTAGTCGGTCATGGCGCACTCGTTGACGGCGTATACGTTCACGTCGCCCCGCTGGGCGTTCCGGGCGATGGTCAGTCCGCCCCACACCGCGCCGCACACGCCCACCACGCAGGCGGCGGCGATAATGCCCTTTTTCAGCTTCTTGCTCATGCGGGGCTTTTCGCCGTCGGGGCGCTTTTCACCGATATGCAGCTTTTCCCGCAGCGTCAGCTTCTCACTCATAGTCGTCACCTCCCGACAGTACGCCGTCCCGTATGGTCATGACCTTGGCGGCGTGGTTGGCGATGGAATGGTCGTGGGTGATCATGATGATGGTGGAGCCGCCGTCATGCAGCTGCTGAAACAGCTCCATCACCGCCGCGCCGCTGGCACTGTCCAGCGCGCCGGTGGGCTCGTCGGCCAGCAGCAGCTTCGGATTGCCCACGATGGCCCGTGCGATGGCCACCCGCTGGCACTGTCCGCCGGACAGCTGGTCCGGCCGGTGCTCCACCCGGTCGGAAAGCCCCACCGTCTCCAGCGCGGCCCGGGCCCGTTCCAGCCGTTCCGCCTTCTTCACCCCGCCGTACAGCAGGGGCAGCGCCACGTTTTCCAGCGCCGTCAGCTTCGGCAGCAGGTTGAAGCTCTGGAACACGAAGCCCAGCTCCTTGTTCCGTACCTCCGCCAGCTGCTTGTTGTTGCAGGTGGTCACGTCCCGTCCGCCCAGCAGATAGCTGCCGCTGGTGGGCACGTCCAGACACCCGATCAGGTTCATCAGCGTGGTCTTGCCGCTGCCGGAGGGGCCCATGATAGCCAGGTATTCCCCCTCCTCCACGTCAAGGTTCACGTTTTTCAGGATATGTGCCACGGACTTCCCCATGGGGTAGTCCTTGCATATATCGCGCATTTCCAAAATCATGCTCAGCCCTCCATCGGCGGAATGACCGCTGACGCGGAGGCGGCCGCGCCGCCGGGAATCACGGCTGCGGTGCCGCCGTCGTCCGTGACGGTGTCGTTCTCAGCGGGCATATCGCCGCCGTCCATGCCGTCCATGGGCACGTTTTCGTCGATTTTTTCACCGCCGCCCTCGGGGTATACCTCGCCGCCGCTGGCGCTGGGGTCAAAGGTGGCGTCGTCATAGGTGATGCACGTCATGCCCGCCTTCAGGCTGTCGTCGGGATAGGCGATATAGTCCTCCGCCGTCAGGCCGTCCGTCACGGGATAGGTGTCCGTCTCCGTGTTGTACTCGCCCAGGGTGATGCTCCGCTTCTCCAGCTTGCCCTTGCTGTTCTGAGCCCACACCCAGGGCTTGCCCTCGGCGTCGTTGATGAAGTAGCTGGGCAGGTTGATCAGGCTCTCGTCCTGGGTGTCCTCCTGACCGTAGTCCGGCTCTATGTACACGTGCTGGCCCATCAGCAGGCCCTCGCCGTCGCCCTCCAGCGTCACGTAGAAGGGATACTTGCTGGACATGGCGGTGTCGCTGTCGCCGTAGTCGCTGCGGCTCTGCTGGGCGTTGTTCCAGTCGATGGAGCTGATGCTGCCCTTCCACGTCTGGTCGCTGACCCGGGAACGGATGACCACCGCCGTGCCCTCGGTCAGCACGCTGGCGTTGTTTTCATTCACATAGCCCTTGATGCGGAAGCCGCCCGTCTCCACGATGGTCATGAACGGCAGGGCGTTGCCGGAGTTGTCCGTGCCGCCGTCCGGGTTCAGGGACTGCACCTCGCCGTCCACCGGGGACTTGACGGTGCTGTCGGCGGTGTTGGCCTTCAGCTTCTCAATGTCCTTTTTCTTGGTGGCGATGTTGGCCTTCGTCTCCAGCACCTTCACGTTCTGCTCCCGCAGATCCAGGGCGTACTGCCGCTTGGTGGCGTCGTCATAGGTGCTGTCCATCAGCTTCTGTATACGCTCCAGCTCCGCCTGCTGGTCCTCCAGCGTGGCGTTCAGCTGCTCCAGCTCCAGCTGGGCCATCTCCAGGTCGGTGCGGATCTGGCTGAGGTCATAGGTCAGCAGCACGTCGCCCTTTTTCACGCTGTCGCCCACCTTCACCTTGATGGTGTCGATGGTCATGGCGTCGTTTTTCTTGATGGTCGTCTCGCCCAGCGGGCTGACGATGCCTGCGAACCGGTCCGCCAGACCTACGGACCCCAGCCCGCAGATCATAGACACCGACTGCACGGAGGCCTCGCCCTCCGCTGCGCCGCAGCCGGACACACAGCCCAGCAGCATCACCAGCGCCAGTACAAAAGCCGCTTTTTTCATGTCGTGTTCTCCTTTTTCCTTCCCGCGCGCCCGCGGGATGATTTGCCTATTTACTTAGACGGCAGAAATTGTCATTCCGTTCCGCCGCTGCCCCCGACAATATCATATCATGCGCCTGGCCCTCAAAATGTGAACAAATCGTGAACACACGCTTAAGACCTTACTAAGGTTCCGTATCAAAACGGTGGCAAAACGCCCCGCGGAATATTGACAGCGTGCGGGGGAGTGTCCTATTATTATGGTGTGCCGTGTCCATCCCGGACATTTTACCGGTGTACGGGCACCTTTCGGCGGACACGGCCCGCGTACGATACCACCGGCAGGAGGTTTTGCCATGAACAAAAAACGTATCCGCCAGATGGACCTGGCCCTGCGCCGCCGCCTTTCCGACCGTCCCGCCGCGGACTATTTTGCCCCCGGGGACGCCCTGCTCCGCGCCCTCGAGACCGAGGGCTATATGCAGCGCTTTGCCGGGCTGTTCAGCGGCGTGCGCCTCCGCTGCGCCGACGTGCTGGCCCTCTGCCGCCCGGAGCTGGAGACGCTGTGCCCCGGCGAACCGTCCGAGGGCTGGCTGGCCTATGCCTACGACTATGCCCGCCGCCTGCTCTACCCGGAAAAGACCGATGCGGAACCCTTTGCCCCCGGTGCGGTGTTCCTGCTGTCGGTGCTGCAGGTGCTGTTTGCCGCCGAGGCGGAGCTGCTGCCCCACGACCCGGCCTGGACCTTCGATTTCCTGACCGATGATGAGCTGGCCGGCAGTCCCTGTGCCCCGTCCTATCAGCGCTTCCTGCGCCTGTGGAGGCGGGAGTTCGTCTATGAGCTGATGCGTTTGGGCCTGGAGGTCACGCCCTACCGCACCCTTGAGCATATCGCCGGTGTCCACCACATCGCCGTCACCGCCGCCCGCGCCCTGCGGAAAAGCGGCGTGGCCGTGGACGTGGCCCTGGTCTCCGGCGCCGCCGCCGGCCACGATCTGGGCAAGTTCGGCTGCCGCCCCGGCGAGCGCGTGCCCTACCTGCACTATTTCTACACCGACCAGTGGTTCCGCCGCCGCCGGATGACCGATATCGGCCACGTGGCCGCCAACCACTCCGTCTGGGACCTGGAGCCCGACTACCTCTCCGTGGAGGCGCTGCTGCTGATCTACGCCGACTTCCGCGTCAAGCAGCTCCACGATGCGCAGGGCCGGGAGATCACACGTATCTCCACCCTGGCTCAGGCCTTTCAGGTGATCCTGGATAAGCTGGATGACGTGGACGGCGAGAAGCAGAAGCGCTATACCCGGGTCTACGCCCGGCTGGAGGACTTTGAGCAGTTCATGGTCAGCTGCGGCGTAGATGTCACCATGTCCGGCGGCGATACGCCCCCGCTGCCGGAGAAGCACACCGCCCTTATGACCGACGACGAGGCCCTCCGCGCCCTGACGCTCCGCTGCGTGGGCCACAATATGGAGCTGATGCACCGCCTCACCGATCAGCGCAGCTTCGCCCGTCTGCTGGAGGAGGCCCGCGGCGAGACGGATTGGCGCCGTCTCCGCGCTTATCTGGCGGTGATGGAGTCCTACTCCCTCTATCTGCATATCCCACAGAAGGTCCAGACCCTGACGTTCCTCTACGAGCTGCTGATGCACCGCGAGGGCGATATCCGCCGTCAGGCGGCGGCGCTGCTGGGCGAGATCATCGCTGGCTTCCACGCCGGCTACGCCAAGGAGCGCCCCGCCGACATCCGCCCGGACCCCCGGGCCATCACCGATGTGGACCAGTGGAGGCTCTATCTGGACAAGATACTGTATCCCGACCATAAGCTCATGCCCCAGCACCGCCGCTGGATCGGCTATACCCTGAAATTCGCCGTCGGCTCCCTGCTGAGCCACTGCCCCGGCCGGGAGGAGCGCTTCCTGGCCCCGGTGTTCGCCTACTACCGCAGGCCGGAGGATCTGGACGACTACACCGCCTTCCAGCTGCTGGATACCGCCGCCGCTCTGCCGGATACGGCCTATACGGCCAGCCGCGCCCGGCAGATGACGGCCTTCGCCGCCGCCCTGTCCCTGCGTAAGGACCTGACCATCCGCATGGCCGCCGTGCTGCTGCTGGACCGTCTCGCCCGCCTGTACCCGGAGGACGGCCGCGCGCTGGAGGCCGTGACCGCCGTCCCCGACGGCGACAGCGGCACCCTGCGCTATCTCAAGCAGGATGTGCTCTCTCAGGGCGCGCCCCTTCTTCTGCCGGAGGACGTGGTCTCCGAGATCTTCCTGGACAACCTGAAGACCGCCACCCCGTGGATCACCAAGCAGGGCAACCTGCGCCTGCTGACGGACTTTGCCCGCAGCGGCAAAAGCCCCGCCCTCCATATCGCCACACACCTGTCCAATCTCATCAAGGTCAGCGACCGCGTCACCGTCCGCCACAGCGCCGGCAACGCCCTGCTGGCCCTGGCGCCCCGCCTGACGGCCGACCAGCGCAACGAGGTGGCGGTGGAGCTGTGCCGCGGCCTGGAGCTGGGCCAGCAGGAGTTCACCAAGTATATCCCCGACTACCTGGGCCGTTTTGCCCTGTGGCTGCCCCCGGCGGAGCTGGATGAGGTGCTGGACGACCTTCGCGTGAACCTCAGCTCCTCCGACAGCCGCGTTACCGCCTCCGTGCTGGATACCGTGGGCGTCATCTATGAGGCGTACGATGCCTATCGCTCCCGCTTCCCGGAGACGGACGACGCCTACCGCCGCCGCCGTGAACGGCTGCTGGGCCTGCTGATGCGGGGCCTCAGCGGCATTGACGGCGCCACCCGGCAGGAGGCCCTGTTCGTGTTGGGCCGCCGGGTCTTCGGCTCCGGAGAGCTGGGCCGCCACGAAAAGCGCCGCGCCTTTATGCTCACCCAGCGCAAGCTGCTCTCCGCCCAGGACGAATTCCCCGGCGAGGGCCTGACGTTCTACTACCGGGCCGCCATGCTGGGCAAGCTCTACCGCTTCATCACCGAGGAGCGCCTGTTCCACAAGGGCTTTGACTTCGGCGCGCCCCGCCCCGTGGCCTTCTTCCCCGGCACCTTCGACCCCTTCACCCTGTCCCACAAGGGCATCGTCCGGGCCATCCGCGACCAGGGCTTCGAGGTCCTGCTGGCCATTGACGAGTTCTCCTGGTCCAAAAAGACCCAGCCCTACCGCCTGCGCCGGCGCATCGCCGCCATGGCCGTGGCCGACGTGTTCCACGTCAGCATTTTCCCGGAGGACTTCCCGGTGAACATCGCCAACCCGGAGAACCTCCACGAGCTGCGCGCCGCCTTCCCGGGCCGCAGCGTGTCCATCGTGGTGGGCAGCGACGTGGTGCTCCACGCCTCGTCCTACAAAAAGTCCGTCACGCCGGACTCCATCCACACCTTCGACCACGTGGTCTTCCGCCGCACCGAGCCGGATGCCGAGCCGGCGGATTACAGCTGCATCACCGGCAAGGTGCTGGAGCTGACGCTCCCGCCCCAGCTGGAGGAGATCAGCTCCACCCGCATCCGCGAGGCGGTGGATGCCAACCGCGACATCTCCAACCTCATCGATCCCACGGTGCAGGAGTTCATCTATCGCCGCGGCCTGTACCTCCGCGAGCCCCAGGACAAGCCCGTTCTCCGCACCGAGGACCTGAGCTTCCTGCCCGCCTCGCCGGAGACGGCGGAGAAATTCCTCCGCACCATGCTCTCCGTGCCCACCGCCGCGGCGCTGCGGACGCAGATCGAGAGCCGCGGCGACGACGTGATGGTCTGCCGGGACACCGACGGCACCATTCTGGGCGCGGCCAGCTACGCCTGCCTGGACTCCGCCCGCCTCTTCGCCCGCCTGGGCGACCCGGCCCTCTCCGGTCTGGTCCGCCAGAACGCCGGCGGCCGCACCCTGCTCATCAGCGGGCTGTTCGTGCCCCGGGGCGAGCGCCAGAGCGACCTCTGCCAGCTGCTCATCACCGAGGTGCTGACCCTGGCTCTCAGCCGTGAGTTCACCTATGCCCTCTACCTTCCCCTGGAGGGCGCCGTCTCCGGCTACGGCCGCCAGCTGCTGACGCTCCAGGGCTTCGTCCCGGCTGGTGACAGCACGGACGCCCTGGCCGTGGATATGCGCTGTCCCATCGTCCTCAGCCGCAACGTGGACACCGCGGTGAAGGCGCCCTTCAGCTCCTCGCCCCGGGTGCTTGCCGCCATCGCCGCCGCCCACCGCCGCCTGCAGGCGGCGCTGACAAAGCTGCAGCCCGGATCTCTGGTGCTCAGCCTGTCCGCCGGCGTCATCTACCACCGGCTGCTCCAGCGTATCACCGGCCGCAACGGCGTCCCCGCGGAGCCCACCACGCCCCGCGTCCTCGGCCCGGATATCTGCGTCCCCTACGGCAAGATCCTCCGCGGCGTGGCCGTGCCCAACACCGTCACCAAGACCCTGCGTACCGACAAGGTCTACGAGCCGGACCTCAGCACCTATTCCATCGAAGCCTACCCGGACTACTCGCCCCTGCCCGACCAGGTCCGCACCATCCACGCCTTTGCCCGCCCCGTCATTCTCGTGGACGATATGCTCCACGACGGCAAGCGCATCCGCCGCCTGGCCCCGCTGCTCGCCGAGACGAACACCCCCGTGGACCAGGTGCTGGTGGGCTACCTCACCGGCATGGGCCGCGATCTGATGGAGCAGCTGGGCTACGACGTGGACGCCATCTACTACCTGCCCAACCTGCGCCTGCGCTTCGTCGAGTCCACGCTCTATCCCTTCATCGGCGGCGATACCGTCCGCCGCAGCGAGGCCCTGCCCGGCGGCCTGCAGCCCGCCGTCAACCGCATCCTGCCCTACGCCGCCCCCGAGTACACCGGCATGGACGACGAGACCGCCTGGGAGCTCTCCCTCTGCTGCCTCGAAAACGCCCGCGACATTCTTCTGGCCCTCGAGACCGAGTTCCGTTCCCTCTACGCCCGCAACCTCACCCTCAGCCGTCTCGGCGAAGCGGTCATCCTGCCCCTCTGTCCCGACAAGGGCGGCTGCATGACCTACGATCTCTCCCGCGCCGCCAGCACGTATTTGGAGGGAGATATAGAGCTTCTCAAACGCATGCGCCCCAGGTAAAAGCGCGCCTTTTGCGCCCTGCCATCGCCGAGTCGGCTTGCTGTACACAAAGTACAGCAGCGTCGCCTCGTCATCGGCAGGACGCAAAATCCATCGCTTTTACGGGCATGACGTGTGCCGTCCCGCTATCGCAGGACGAAAAATCCGGCACATTCTCTATTCCTCAAGGGGGGGGCCTGCGCCTCCGCGCCTCGTCTTGACACAAAATCTGAACCCTTATCAAGGCTATGCGGCGCCGCCTCGTCATCGGCACAGATAAAAGGAGAAACCACTATGATCGATCTCAACGATACCAACCTGCCGCGCATCCCGTCTAAGTGCCGCGTCACCCTGCTGGCCCTGGGCGATGTGGGCAGCACGCTGCTGATGGGCCTGCGGCTCATGGGCGGCGACGTGATAGGCTCCGTCGGCATCTGCGACGTGCGCCCCGGCGTCTCCGAGCGCTGGGAGTTCGAGCTGAACCAGATACAGTCCCCGGACGGTGCGGCGCTGCCCCCGGTGGACATCATCGCGCCGGAGCAGCTGTTCGACGGCGACGTGTTCCTGTTCTGCGCCTCCCGGATGATCCCGGATACCTCCGTTACGGCGGGGGATGTCCGCATGGCCCAGTACGGCCTGAACCGGGAGCTGGTGTCCATCTACGCCCGCATGGCCCGGGACAGGCGGTACAGGGGCCTGTTCTGCGTGGTCAGCGATCCGGTGGACCCACTCTGCCGTGCCGTCCTGCGTGAAAGCGGCCTGTCCCCGGTCCAGGTCCGGGGGTTCGGTCTGGGCGTCATGCACGCCCGCGCCCTGTACTACGCCCGGAGGGACCCTCGCTTCGCGTCCTACCTCACCGAGGGCCGCGCCTTCGGCCCCCACGGCGAGGACCTGGTGCTGGCCAACTCCATTGCGCACTACGACGACGCCCTCTCCCGTGAGTTGACGGAGAAGGTGGCCCACGCCAATCTGGAGATGCGTAAGCTGGGCTACAAGCCCTATGTGGCCCCGGCCCTGTCCTCCGGCGCGCTGAGCCTGCTGGCCCTGCTGCGGGGGCAGTGGCATTATTCCTCCGTCTACGACGGCCAGGTGTTCATGGGCTGCCGCAATCGTCTGACCCCCGCCGGCATCGAGACGGAGCCGCTGACCCTGCCGCCCGCCCTGCAAAAGCGTCTGGACGAGACGCGGGCAAAGCTGAACGCCATAGAATAACGGAAACGGAGGTATCCGCCATGCTCACCGTTCTGCTTCCCGAAAACGACCGCAGCCCCGCCCTGCGGGACCTGCTGGTGCCCCTGCTGCCCCCGGGCAGCGAGCTCCGCGACCCCGATGACGGGTTGGAGGACCTGGCCGGCCGCCGTCTGCTGTTCGCTGTGGCGCTGGACGAGGGCGGCTGCAATATGGCCTATTACCGTATGCTCTCCCGCCTGCGCCGCAGCACAGACCTGCTCTCCGACAGTATCGGCACGTGCATCGTCACCGGCGTGGGCGAGTTCTACACCAAGGATGTGGCCCGGGACATGGTCTTCGCCGCCAACCAGGCGGGCTGCGGCTTCCTCGGCCGCCCGCTGGTGGAGGCCACCGGTTCCCTGCGGAATTTCCGCACCCAGGCCCAGATCGGCGGTACCGATGAGGTCACGGCCTTCCATGCCGCTGTGGCGGAGCTGCTCTCCCGCCTGAACGGCTGGGAAAAGCCCGCACCCATCCGCCATGTGCTGGCTCTCCACGCCTCCCAGCGCGCCACGTCCAACACCCTGGCCCTGTGGGAGCTGGTGAAGGCCGGTCTTCCGTCGGACCTCGGCGTGCAGGAGATCTGCCTCCGCAACGGCACCATGGCCGACTGCAACGGGTGCAGCTATACCGCCTGTCTCCACTTCGGCGAGCAGGGTGGCTGCTTCTACGGCGGCCCCATGGTGGACGAGGTCTATCCCGCCGTGCGGAAATGCGACGCCCTGGTCATGCTCTGCGCCAACTACAACGACGCCCTGGCTGCCAATCTGACCGCCTGCGTCAACCGGCTCACGGCCCTGTTCCGCCAGACCCGTATGTACGACAAGCGGCTCTTCGGCCTGATCGTCTCCGGCTACTCCGGCGGCGACCTGCTGGCCCGCCAGCTGATCTCCGCCCTGAATATGAACAAGTCCTTCTACCTTCCGCCCCGCTTCTCCCTGCTGGAAACGGCCAATGAGCGCGGCAGCCTTGTGAGGCTGCCGGGCATCGAGGCGCAGGCGGCGGCCTTCGCCCGGCACATCGCGGAGAGCTGAATAACCCCGCCGCAAACCGGGGAAAATACTTCCATCAATCAAAAGGAGGTGTGTTCCATGCAGGCAATGGTGTTGGAGAAGGCGTGCATCCAGTGCGGACTGTGCGCGGGGCTGTGCCCGGAGGTGTTTGCGCTGAACAGCGGCGAGCCCGCCCGGGTGACGGTGGACCCTATCCCGGACGCGCAGAAGATCGGCGTGCAGGAGGCGGCGGACAGCTGTCCCGTGGCCGCCATTCAGGTAACGGCGTAAAAATCCCCGGAAATGCCGCAAAAACCACTTTACAACGGTGATTTTCTGTGGTATCATCTCAAAGTACGCGCTAAGCGCGTCCGACCCCTGCCTTAGCCCTGCGGAGCGTTCCATCTCTCCCACGGCCCAGGCTGCGGGCGTATTTCAAGAAAGGTGGAAACACAACCATGATGCTGAAAGAC
>OLOX01001610.1_pt1 | contig 20736 bp, 29 predicted proteins | sample 1672091 | NCBI WGS metagenome assembly OLOX01 (sample SAMEA3136644, study PRJEB25190) | human gut metagenome | reverse complement strand
GCATTTTGCCGAGGCGAAGTATCTAAGACGAAGTCAAAGATTACGAATAAGCCGAATGCAAAAGCAAATTTTTATTGCATTTTGCCGAGGCGAAGTATCTAAGACAAAGTCAAAGATTACGAATAAGCCGAATGCAAAAGCAAATTTTTATTGCGTTTTGCCGAGGCGGAGTATCCAAAACGAAGTCAAAGATAGTGAAATTCCCCTTTCATTTGTCAGGAAAAAGCGACGATAGCACGGTTCGTCCGAAAAATCCACCCGGTACCGGACCTGCAGTCTGCCCGCTCCTGACAAAACGCAGCGAGGAGCCACCCGTTTCCGGGAACTCCTCGTCGATACTCTTTCCGAAAATACTACCGGCCAACCGTCTGGGCGAGAATCACACCGTATTGTGCGGGATCGAGCCCCAGCAACTCCAACAGCGCCTCTTCCTTGAAGCTGCCCCGTGTAATGGCCTTCAGACCGTTTCCGGCGGCATAAAGGTTCACGTTCTCCGTATATCCGCCCGCATCGGCCGCGCACCAGAAACGGATGCGGTCCACCGGCTGATTCCGGTCCGCATAAACGCTGTAATCGGCCACATACACCAAATTGAGCGGCGCAGTGTAAGCGAAATCCTGCATCGCGGTAAGCTCCCGACGATCTCCTTCGATGACCCGATTCAATACATTCGCTTTCGAATCGTAACGATACACACCTTCAGGCAGGAAAGCATAGACCCGAATGGGATAGAGCGCCATAGCCGAAGGCGCGGTAAGATGCCCATCCTCCCGGTTTACCCCGGCAGCAGCCCACAGTACACCCGAAAGTTCCTCCAGAGAGAGCATCTCCGGAGAAAAGTCGCGCGACGAGCTGCGCGCCGCAAGCGCTTCGTTGATAGTCAGTCCCATCTTGGGATCCGGCGTCTTCAATTCGATCCGCTCGCCCATTTCGACGGGCGTACGGACACTCTGCTTCACTCCGGTACCGCAGGCTGTCAATGCAACCAGCGCACACATCATCAAACTGCTTGTTTTCATAATCTTTACAGTTTTTACAAAAATAACCAAAATCCTGAATTTCCGGTATCCTGGCCGAAAAAATTTTCCGATATTCCGGCCTGCCGTTCCTGAAATGAAAGTCTGAGATGGAAAATATTCGGTCGTTTTTTTGGTTTTCAGGAAATAATATCTATCTTTGCACCACGATTCGAAACCCACACGAGTTTCAGTCGATGATGGTGCCATAGCTCAGTTGGTAGAGCAAAGGACTGAAAATCCTTGTGTCCCTGGTTCGATTCCCGGTGGCACCACACAGAAAACCAGTCACTTACAGCCCTGTAGGTGACTGGTTTGTTTTTAGTCGGGCACACAATTTAGACACAAACCCAATCTAATTTCCCATTGCGGGATACCTCTCCTTCTTGCACTATTTTTCGCACTTTTTGGAATGAATCATTTCAATAAAGCTATTTTCCGACAGTGAGAATTGCTCTCCTCTTTTTTTAACGAATTTTTCCTTAAAATAATTTGCATAATGTGCCGAACATACTGACTTTTGTCGCAGAGGCTGTGAAGTCGCAGCCCACCAGTTGCAGAACGATATAACCTTCATGTAATTGTTAGTGGGTCTGTTGGCGTCGGCTGACAGACCTTTTTTGTGCGAATATGATGATTTATTCGAAACCATATAGAACGAAAAAACATGAAAGAGAAAATTCTCGTAGCGCTGAAAACCAAGTATTCTAATTTGGGGTTCGGAGCGAAGGCTCTCGACGGAGTAGCCTCCATTTTGGAAAAATCCGTCACCGATGAATCGCAAATTGAAACCGCAGTCAGCGGGGTCGAACCTTTCCTTAAAGTTTTCCAGTCTGACGCTGATCGTGCACGCACCGAGTACAACGCACTGAAAGGACTGTATGACGAACTCAAGGCAAAGAGTGAGGCATCTCCTGCAAATGGGGGCGGGCAGGGCAAAAAAAACGAACCCGACGATGAGGAACCTGCGTGGTTCAAAGCCTACAAGAAGCAACAGGAGGAGCGTTACAACGCCATCAAAGCGGAGAGCGATACTCTGAAAGCTGAAAAGGCCAAGAACGACCGGGCCAATCTCATCTCCGCAAAGGCAAAAGAACTCGGTATTCCGGAGTGGCGCATGAAAGAGGGATTCGTCATCGCCGACGATGCAGATGAAAAAACGATCGGCGACTACCTCGCAAACGTGCAGAAAAATCTGGTTACCGCAGGGCTGGAAGGGAAAGGTTCGGGATTCCCGATGTCCACGCCCGAAGCGCAGGGCAAAGAACTCGCAAAGGCGTGGGCTGAAACACTTCCGGACAAAGAGTAACCAAAACGTAAAATCATGGCAATCGTATTTGAAAAAACAAAAGTAAAGGGCGGTTTCCCCATATTCTGGCGCGGTGAGTTCGCCGTATTGCCGGGGGACTTCAAACTGAAGGGAACCTATCCCGAAGGGACAAAGATTCCCAAAGGTACGCCGATCAAGCTCGACTTCGACAACATGGAATGTTCCATATGCAAGAGTGCACGTGTTCTGTCGGGCGGCACAACCACTGCTCCACATGTCAAGAAGGGTTCCATGCTCCAAGTAGGAGATGCGGTTAAGGTCGGCGAGTCAAATTCGACCGTAAAAAGCATTGATACCAAAAATGCAGATTACGATGTGATCACGTTCGCAGCGGCCGTAACGGGTGCGACTGAAGGCGTAGATGTCCTCTCGGACGACAATCTGCCTGATGCAGTTGTCGAAACCGACATGGTCTATTCCGCCAATAACGGATTCCAGACCGTATCGGCCGGATATGCAGGTATCATCCTCAAGGATGTAGCCTATCCCGTCCCTGCTGCATGGCTTCAGGGTTACAGCCTGAAGAACAACCCCGAAATCAAGTATGTACGACAGTAAAAGAGGAGGTAAACAATGAACGAAGTATTTTATTCATCCATTTTCGGCGAACTGACTAAACAGGTGCAGATTCGCATCGATGCCGCCTCTGAACTGCGTAAGCGGCTATTCGACCAAAATATTTACGAGCGATTCCTCGACTGGGACACCCCCACCGTCGGACTGAACTTCGAGGAGTTGATCGGCTCGTACAATTTGAGCGTCGCCGCTGCAACGCTCGACTCCAAAGGTAAGGAGCCTATCATGGGAACCGAGGGACTGGAAACGATCAAGCAGAAGGTATTAACCCACCAGATGTCTTATTCGATGCCTATCGAAGAGTATCGTAAGGTGTTGCAGATTCTCGATTCGCGGATGCTGTCCGATTCGGCCAAGACACAGCAGCTCATCAATCTGATGTGGAACAATGTTACGAAGGTCGTGAACTCCGTGCAATCGAAACTGGACATCATCTTCCTCGGAGCATTGTCGAACAAAGGCGTATTCACGTTTGACGCGTCCAATAACCCAGAGGGTGGTGTGCGCGGTACGATCGACTACAAAATGCCGAGCGAGAACATTGCCACCGCGAAAACGTTATGGACGGATGGCAATAAAGATACGGTCGATACGCTGGAGGATATTCAAGCCATCCTCGATGCTGCACAGGACAAAGTTACGTTCGACCGCATTCTGCTCTCGCAGAAACGCCTGTCGTATATCCTCCGCAACAAGAAGATGAAGTTGGCGGTATTCGGTAGTGACAAGTCGTCCACACCGCTGTTGCTGGCGAACCTGAACGAGTTTATGCGTTCGAACGGATTCCCGACATTCGAAGTCATCCGCCGCATGACCCGTATTCAGGATAACGGTAAACTTACGGAGTATTCGCCGTGGAACGACAAGAACCTCGTGTTCGTACCTGCGGGCAAACTGGGCGTCATCAAGAACGCCTATGCCGACAACGAGCTGCGGCAAGAGCCGGGTGTCACCTACTCTAACTACGGACGCATCCGCATTTCACAGTGGGGCAAGGGCGAAACCGACAACTCTAACGGCGTAGAGTTCACGAAAGCACAGTCGCTGTCACTTCCGGTTATCACCGAAATCAACGGCATCTATTCGCTGACCGTAGAATCGTAGTTGTATGAAGAATTTCGAGGCAATAATATATAGTATTTTATCGGTTTTACCCTATTTTTATATTTCATATAAAAATGCTGGTTATCAGTGAATAATTCCCTAAAGATCGAATTATTGTTTTTTTATTTTCGGATTATTTTAGTAAATTTGTATGCAAATAGTATGTGCAATGTATGCAAATTTTGACCTATGTTCAAATACACAAAAGATTCGGTTTCGGTGTTCACTGTATTAGACACCAGACGCCCCAAAGCAGACGGGAAATATCCCGTAAAAGTACAGGTCGGATTCGCCCGCAAACAGAAGTATTACACCACCAGCAAGACACTATCCGTCGAGGAGTGGCGCAAACTGCCTACTACGAAGCTGCGGTCGCTGGTTCAAGTTCGGGAGGAAATAGAAGCCCGATTCAATATCGTGCGCGACTTCGTGCGGGATTTGACCGATGCGGGAAACTTTTCGTTTTATACACTCAATATGCGGTTGAATGGGGCAACAGCCGGAACGATAAACACGGCTTTCGAAGCCAAAATCGAACGGCTGAAGCAAGCGGAACGGGTCGGTACGATGTGGGTATATAAGACGACATTAAACTCCATAGAACGGTTTGCCGGGAAATCGATCCCGTTTTCCGATGTAACGCCTAAATGGTTGCAGGAATATGAGAACCACCAGCGAGAGATCGGGCGTAACACGACAAGTATTTCCATTACGATGCGAACCCTTAGAGCTATAATAAGCGAAGCGAAACACTGTGGGATCATTCGTCCAGTGGATGATCCGTTCAATAAGGGAAAATATGAAATAAAAAACGGTCACGGTCGAAAATTGGCCCTCACTTTGGAGCAAATAGGGCAAATATCCCGTTATGATGATGGCACCGAAACAACGGCCAAATACCGGGATTATTGGCTGTTCCTCTACTTGTGTAATGGAATCAACGTCGCCGACTTTATTAGGCTGAAGTTCAAAAATATTGAAAACGGCGAAATTTGCTTCACCCGTCAAAAGACTGAGCGTACAAGCCGGGAGGAAAAAACGATACGGGCCATTGTCACCCCTCCGATGCAGGCCGTTATTGACCGCTGGGGCAATCCGCCAAAGGCAGACAACTATATTTTCCCGATTTTGACAGGTAAGGAGGATGCGTTTCGCGCAAAGCTCGTTTCGCGGGAATTTATAACCAAAATAAACCTTCGAATGAAACGAATCGGGGAGGCTATCGGGGTTGGGAAGATTACTACCTATGCCGCCCGGCATTCGTTCGCTACGGTATTGAAGCGTTCAGGGGCGAATATCGCCTACATATCGGAAAGCCTCGGCCACCAAGACCTGAAGACGACGGAAAATTACCTTGCCAGCTTCGAACGAGAGGAACGAGAGAAAAATGCTGCATTACTGACGAATTTTTAATACGATTATTTGCATAATGTGCCTCAGTGCAGCACCTTTGTCATATCGTGTTATTTTAGTTGGAATGATCGGCGGGGCGCATCTTATTTCCGTCGATCATTCCGTTTTTACTGCATTTCGCCTCTTGGGTGGGATGGATAGCAACAACCCCACGCCTAACCGACGCACTTCTTTGCCCGGCAAAGTAGTGTTCCTTTTGAGGAACAGTGCTTATAGTGATGATGATGACGTCCGCCAAATGGACGCCACCAACGATCGGAATCTGATTCCGACCCCTGTAGCTAATTGATTTATACGCCCTAAATTACACAGAGGGCGTGCAATCCCCTTTTTTGATTTTACGGCTTTTCTTCGTGCGGCCGATACTTTCTATGTCCGAGGAATGAAATGCAGCCAAATGCAAAGCCAATACGAAATACGGGCAGTTTGGTTATGCCTCGTAACCTTCGTAATAGTAAGACTGTTCGATTCCTTTGAAAATGACCTCCCGATCCTCCGTGCGGTCGGTCAATGCACTGCCGAGCAGCGTGCGTAGCTCCAGATCGTTTATCGGGCTGCGCTCCATAGCTTGCAAATATAAATCCTTGTCCACCTTACGCCAATCCACCACCCGCCGAATACGCTTTTTCAAAATCATATCGAGCCATATTCGGGTGGCCCGTCCGTTCCCCTCCATAAATGGATGGGCGATATTCATTTCGACGTATTTAGCGATTATTTCTTCGAACGTCGTTTCTGGCATACTCTCTATCACCGGCAGAATAGCGTCCAAATACAAGGCATTTGCAAAGCGGAAACCGCCTTTTGATATATTCAGCGTCCGAATCTTTCCCGCAAAGTCATACAGCCCGCCAAATAAATACCGGTGTATATCTTGCAACCCTTTGACCGTTCCCACCTCGATACGGTCTATATCGCCGCTTTCGAAAAGGGCGTGCGCTTTGTTGAGGCTTTGGGTGTCTATCCGATCTGTTTTCTTTCCCATAACAGCGACTATTATTCCCTCTCCTTTACCTCCAGCACCGTCCCGCATTTCGGGCAGGTGATCGTGTTCGTCGGTTGAGGGGCGAATAGCTCCGGAACCGATACGCCCAAACCGGCGGCGATCTTTTCAAGGGTTTCAAATGTGGGGTTACCGTTGGCGGCTTTCGCTAAACCTACGGGCGTCATACCGATAGTTTCGGCCAAATCTTTTTGGGTTATGCCCTTTTGCTTGCATAATTCCAATATACGAAATTTCGACATATACCAATAGTTTAATGGTTGCTAACTACGCACAAAGGTAGTAAATTTCCATGTAGTTATAATAAATGAGGTAAAAAAATACTGAAGATATAATTTTTTTGTCTTTTTATTTGGTGGGTATTATATTTTGAGTTATATTTGCATTCAGAAAAACAAACCAAAGATATAATAGCAATGAACACCACCACTTACAATCAATTCGCAAAGGAGATCGCCAACTACATTACCTACCATTGTGACGGAGAAAATAAGGGCTTCGAGATCGAGTACGAGGGGTTCACGGCTTCTGTAAGCTATAAGGCCGAAATCAGAGAGGATGCCGGGGATTATTGGACGGCTCCGAGCTGGGCAATAGAGAAAGAGCGCACGACGGTAGCGGCCGTATGGGATGAACAAGGGAACGAATACCCGGAAATCGCAGAGGCTTTGCAAGTGCTGTTAAACTAACGAGGGGAACCGGGGCAGACTCAACCACCGCCCCGCAAACTCGAAAAACAAGTTAAATAAACAATTTAATACAAACAATGAAAAGAAACGATTTACAAATGATTATGCGCCGGGCGTGGACAATTGCCCGGACAACGGGCAAGACCTTCAATATCTGCCTTGTCAAGGCTTGGAGCCTTTACCGCCTGACGCAGCGTATGCGGGCGGGTGTCGTTCGGTTCGCCTATGAGAAAGCCGACGGGACATTACGCAGGGCGGCGGGTACGTTGCACGAAGTGGCGGCCACGATCAAGGGCACCGGCCGACCAAATGACGCTCTAACGATTCGTTATTACGACGTTGAGGCCGACGGCTGGCGCTCGTTCAAGGTAGAGAATTTCGTAACGGTATATTAAAACCCGCCCCAGCCCTTGCGGTTTCAAGAAAAAGGGCTATATTTGCACTATCCTAAATTCTAATGCTATGAGTTATTTATACACACAGTTTGCCGTCTATGGTGTGGGCAGCGGAAACGCCCCAGCGCTTGCATTAGAGCGTAGGACACCTAATGACGGCTTTTTTATTTATCCTAAATCTAATGTCATACACTCAAAACCAGGGCACGCCCGTGCCCGCCGTCTCCGTCGTATCTGACGGAATCCATCGCCCCAAAATGGGCGATATTCAAACTCTCCCGATTAGCGCCAACACCCGTAAATGGCTGTCTGTATTAGATGCGGCGTACACATTGTACGCGGCATTTAACAAGGCACCTACAGAATCCATCCCGAAACGCGGTGATCCATACTGCGAGGTGAACCGCTCACTCGATGTGATAATCTCCACGCTGGAGAAGTTTTTCCTGCATTATTCTCTAATGTCCGACTTGGACCAAAATTGTAACCATTAAACAGCTAACGATCATGATGAAGAATAAAACCGTTGGTAACCTTGCTAATATCCAGGTTTACCGCGACGAGGTTCACAGGGCGGCGGGGCAAGCGCCCGAAATTACTTATTATCTCGGTTGGGGAAAATATGATGTACTGCAAGGCGATCCCCTTACTTTCGAGGAGTTAAAAGCCCTTCACGCCCTTATGGGGCGTGTAATCGAACAGAATACAACAACCGAATAACAACTACGACGATGACAGATATAACACTGATGAAAACGAACGATTACCGTCTGGACGGTGACACCGAAACGTGGAATCTCGCTTTGGGCGGCAATGATTTTTCCACTATGGACAACGATGACCTTGCCCGTCTGCGGGATATGATTGACGAAGTGTTGAATGAGGGGAAAGGAGGTGCACAATGATTTACGAACTCTCTTTTGACGGCTATCGGCTGGGGTTATTCCCCACCGAGGCCGAGGCCGTCCACCGGGCGGCCTACCTGCCGAGCGGGTGCTATACGATCCGCGAATGGACCAAAGACGGCGAATTTTTGATATTCGATCCGTCAGTTAATTTAGAACGTGAAATAAACAAATAAAATACAAAGATTATGAATAAGATGTGTGTGAATAAAAGAGCAGATATAACGCTGATCGGATCGGCTTTCGAGGCCGCAGGTTTCCGTTGCGTCCGGATCCGCACCGAATGCGAGGCCGAACACCGCACCAAAGGCGGTGATCCCCGTCGGCACGGGATGCTGGTTCTTGACGGCGATCGGGTGATTCTCGAAATCATCCGAAGTAAGAAAGTGCAAAAAATACGTCAAGGATAGGGCAAGGTGGCGATAATCCGATTTTATTGAGAATATCGATAAAATGTTGAAAAAATAACAAAAAAAACAATAAAAACGCTTGCAAAATGTGCCGAACCCCGCGACGTTTGCAGTGTGATGTAATATTGCATCGATAACTAAAAGAACACGATATGACAGAAATTATCGTAACAACGCCCGAACAGTTGCAGACAACTATCGAGGCGGCCGTGTCAAAAGCCTTTGAAGCCTACACCAAGAAACCTACGGCACCGGAAAACATCGAAAACGACTATCTCACCATTGAAGAGGCGGCCGCGTTCTTGAACGACAACGGCTGTAAAATCACAGTTCAAACCATATACACCAAAAAACTGCAAGGGAAAATCCCGTGCAGTAAAATAGGGTCCCGGCTTGTTTTCTCGAAAAAGGCCCTTTTAGCGTGGATAGAGCGGCAAACGGCATCTCATATCAAGACACGATCCGAAAGTGCGTCAGACCTCGCAAAAAGTGCCAAAAATCAAGGTTGAGGATATGACGGAGGCGGGGAAAAACCTTGCAACTCGCAGCGAGTGTGCAGGGGTGCCGGCCATCAACCGGCGTGAAGACAGGCAAATTACGTGGGGGTATCACCAGCAGCGGGTATTAAATCTTCTTTCCGACGGTATCCCTCGTTCTGTGGCAGATATTTCGGCGGCGTTGAGGATGTCCGATCCTCGCAGTGCGATCCGCGATTTGCGACATAAGGGCGTACCGATTGCCGATGAATGGTGCGAGGGCGTGCACGGGGGCCGGTTCAAACGGTATTTTATTCGGAAAGGAGGGGTGCAATAATGTCAAAGAAAAGCAATAGCAACCGCAACTATTTCCCGCACGAATATACCGCCAAAGATGATCCCAAATGTGAGCGGTTAATATTCGAGATGGGGATGGAAGGTTACGGTATATTTTGGGCCTTGCTGGAAGTTTTAAGAGCACAGCCCGACTATACCTATCCTCTGGCGAATATTCCTTTAGCGGCCTATAAGTATCGCACAGACCCCGAAAAAATGCGCCGCGTTGTATTCGATTTTGGACTGTTTGTTATTATCGAGGATAAAATATTCTTTTCCAATGGGTTGAAACGTCGTATGCAACCAATGGATGAGGGACATAATATCGCCATAGAAAGCGGCAAAAGAGGTGCAGAGAAACGGTGGGGAAATAGGGTTGAAAATAGGGTCCCTATTAACTCCCCTAATAGGGACCCTTATAGCAATAAGAATAGAATAGATAAGAACAGAATAGAAGAGAATATAGATAAGAAACTCTCTAACGAGAGTAAAGAAAGTGCGGACAAGCCGCACAAAGTCGCAAGCAAACGCACGGCGTTTGTTGCTCCCCCGCTCGAAGAAGTTACAAACTATTTTTCGACGATCGAAGGGACAAAGAACGATGCGGAATGTTTTTACGATCATTTCACGGCTAACGGTTGGAAAGTGTCCGGTAAATCCCAGATGAAAGATTGGCAAGCTGCCGCCCGAATTTGGATGCGCCGCAAACCCGAATTTAATAACCCTAAACCCACACAGCAAAATGAAAACAAATTACAGCTCGAACTGCTACGATAACGCCTCACTTGGGGCTGACTTGAGGATCCCGGAATCGCCCGAACTCGAACGGGCCGTATTGGGTGCGCTGCTGCTTGAACCGCAATACGTCGCCGATGTGCGGGGTATTCTCACCTCAACGGCATTCTATGACCCCCAAAATGCGGCGATCTACGATGTTATTTGCAAACTCGATGACCGGGGAATGAACATAGACCTGCCCATAGTTATGCCGGAAGTGAGAAAGGCGGGTATTTCCCCGGAGTATCTTGCCGACCTTACGGCGGCCGTCGGATCGGGTGTCGAGATACTGAACCACGTCCGGAGATTGGTAGAGTTTGATATGCGGCGCCGGTTGTTCTTCTTTGGGGCGGAACTTAAAGCCAAAGCCCAGACCGACCCTAATGCGTTGGATTGGGCGATGTCGGGTATTGAACGGATTACCGGCGATGTCGCCCGGATCGCTTCGGCCCGAAGTATCGGCGATGTGATGCAGGATACGCTGACCGACCTGGAACGTCGCCAGCAGGCCCACCAGCGGGGCGAATGCGTAGGAATATCTACCGGTTTGCCCTGTATGGACCGTATTACGGGCGGTTGGCGGGGCGGTCAGCTGGTTATCCTTGCCGCACGTCCAGCGATGGGTAAAACGGCTGTTGCGCTTCATTTCGCACAAGCCGCAGCCGGGGCCGGTGTTCCGGTGTGTATCTTTTCGCTGGAGATGCCCGCGACGCAGCTCGGCGGCCGTATGCTGGTGGGGGCTTCGGGGGTAGATGCGAGGGCGTTCCGGTCGGGTGCGGTAAGTACCGAGGATTGGCAGCGCATAGAACCGGGGGCGGCCCGGTTGAGTGGATTGCCCGTGACGATAATCGATACCCCCTCTATTTCGATGCTCGCTATCCGGGCGCAGTGCCGGGCGCTGCAACGGCAGGGGCGGTGCAGTATGGTCGTTATCGACTATTTGCAGCTGACGGCCCCCGATTCCGACAAACGCAACAACCGCGAGCGGGAAGTAGCCGAGATGAGCCGGGCGGCCAAGGTGCTGGCAAAGGAACTCGACGTGCCGGTCATTTTGTTGTCCCAGCTTTCCCGCGAGGCTGAAAAAGACGCCAAACCACAACTGTCACACCTCCGGGAATCGGGAGCGATCGAACAGGATGCCGATATGGTGATTTTTATCGACCGTCCGGCCATACGGAAAGAGGAAACGATAAAAGATCCCGAACTCGGAGATATTTCGACCAAAGGGATAGGCGTGTTTTATGTCCTCAAAAACAGGGAAGGCGCTACGGGAAGTATTCTGTTTCGCCACGATGAAAGCCTGACCCGGATAACGGACTACGATACGACACCCTCAACCCCGACCGACGAACAAAACGGCCCGTTCTGAAAACAGCCGATTTGACGGCTTTTTATTGTCGGGTGGAACAACTATACCAAAACGCAAAGAAAATCGAAATTTTCATAAACCATCCATGAAAAAACAGATATTTTACCTGCCTTTGCGGGATGAGTTTACCAAGTATGGAGATAATTCGTAAAAATCGCCCATAACGAGGCAAACGGATTCGATGTGGGCAGATACCGTGATTGATATAAGAAACTTGATAATCTATAAAACTATACAAAATGGACACTAAAAAAAATAACCTTCGAGGCAAAAAGCCCGCGATCGATACTTTTCGTGAAATATGCGAAGCAAAAGCAGGTATCGCAGGCGACATCGCCACTGCGTTAAACATTCGGCGATCTACGCTCTACGGATGGCTTAAAAGCGATCCCGAATTTGCGTCCGTGTTTAATGAAGCCAGGGAAAAACTCGTCGATTTGTCCGAAAGCCGTTTATTTACGCTGATCCAAGGCGTGCCGAAAATCGAAATAGACGAGAACGGAGAAAAACGGTTTGCAGGCTGGATCGAAAAGCCCTCCGAAACGGCGATCATCTTCACCCTCAAAACACGAGGCAAGAAACGAGGGTATGTAGAGCGACAGGAAATAACGGGCGCGAACGGGGAAAACCTTCTACCGCCTCGCACGCTTACGCCGCAAGAAGCCAAAGAATATTTGTCGAAACTTGAAAGCGAATATTAAACACTTAAAAGATATGGAATCAATCAAAAAACAAGGATTAAGGGATTTAATATCCAAGCACGAACGGGCGCTACCTACACTATCGAATGCAGTCGAACAGCTCCGGACTGCCGGATTAGAGATTTCCGACAATGTGATTAAAGACCTTGCCGATAATCAAAGCGCGGAAACGAAAAGCGCCGCCGACAGGCTTGCACGAGAGGATAGCAAAAGAATACGGATACCGTATATGCGTAGTAAGGCAATCAAGGAGGCGAATGTGCATTTATTGGGGGTTATCGAAGATTCTGCAAAAATCGTTCAGCGTGCGGTCGGGGCTGGCACGACAAATCCGCTCGAACTGAATGCGTTTGCAATCAACGGACACGGTGTGGTCCTGTCAGATGTGTGGATCAAAGAAAAAGAGAATGAATACACTATCGCCGTAACAGAAAAACGCGGGCGGGCGTTGGCTCTTTGCGAGGCGGTAAAGCAGGCTATCGATAACCTCAATACGTTCGCCTCCGACTGCAAATATATCCATACGGGAATCGGCGCAGAGGGCGGCGGGTATCGAAATTTGTTATATCTGACAGAGGACGGAAAAGTGTCCGATGTCAATCTTGAAGCACTTGAATATGTCGAATAATATCACAGAGGAAGAAGCGAAACGCGCGGCAATGGAATGGGCGGCAAAATTGCCCGATTACGACGGACGCCCACAACACAAAGCGATAACAGACAAGCCGGATTTATTTCCCAAGCTCACAGATGAACAGTTACGAGAATGTGCTCTTAAATGGGCTGGAATGCAACCTGATAAAAGGGTGAAAAATGGTTGAAAATAGCGGGGAAGCCTCCCGCAAGCTACTCCCCCGATTCTTTGATTCTCGACAAGTCAAAGATACAAAAACGGGGGGATATGGACAAAGACAGGCCAAAACAAAAACGGAGAGGCGGACGACGTGATGATATTACAACCGAGGGCGTACAGACGTTCGATATGACAGCGGCGGAATTATGTGAACATCTCCGCCGAATGACGCTGAAAAGTGCCGCATATTGCAAACGGTATGAGCGTCGTCGGTGGAGGTAGGGATATGAATGAAAGGAGGCGGAAAACACCGCCTTTTTTCAGGTCCCTTTACAAACGCCATATCACCCTAAAAAAGTCATTATATTTGGAGTTTGTATGCAAATTGAATGTGCAATAATAAATAATATTCGAAAAATATTTACATAATTAAATGTAATTCAAGTATTTATATTGTATGTATCGAATTGTATATTATTGCTTTCGAGGCAATATCGGCAAGTCTGTATCCTTACGATGTGGATCCTTTCCTCAAAGAAAAGGCCTGCATTGACGAGGGAATAGACACTCAAGCAGACTATACGGTAACCGATAAAATTAGCGTGGCAAAAGCCACAATCGCCATTCTGCGAAATCTCATTGTTCTTGCGAGTGAGAGCAACGGGGGCTATTCATTGTCGTACACGGACAAACTGGAAAAGCGCATTTTCCATATCGCAAAGGAAAACGGGCTGGACGATATTGCCGAAGAGTTCGATACTCGATCGAAAATTACCGACATTTCCGACCAATGGTAAGATTCCCCTATACGCTCGAAATGTGGTACGAGGAGGACGCCTCGCAAAATCCTGATGGTTCGTGGATCGAAGGTGCGCATGAATGGCGTGTCATCGGACGATGCAATGCCCGTCAGAATGGACGAGCACAGCAAATCAAAGGGCAAAACGGGGATGCCTTCCTCTACTCTTTCGAGGTTACGATGCCTGCAGATACACAGCCAATTCCTATCGGGACGAAAGTACGCATATTCGACAGCCGAGGATTCAACATCTTCGACCGTTCGCTCCGCACTGAGGCCAAACCGAAAGACAAGGACACGGCGTCGTATCCGGTACAGGGATTCTACAAAAGCGGACAACGTTACGAAAACACGAGATTATGGCTGTAAAGTGTACCAACTGGCGTGAGGTGGAACTTGAATTTGCGCGAGCAAAAGAAGAGTACGACCGAAAAGCTGTAGAATGGTTGTCGGCGTTGGGGGAAAGAGTGGTGAAGTACGCCCGCGAACACGGTAGTTATACCGATCACACGGGTAACCTACGCAACTCCATCGGGTATGTTGTGGTACAATACGGAAGAATCATTGCTGAATCTTTCAAGTATAACCGCCGTGTCAGACCGGACGGCAATCCTAAAGGGAACAAAGGTGCCGATGAAGCTCATGCCAAAGGGCTTGAACATGCCCGGTCTGTCGCCCGTGAACTTCCCGCTAACAAAACATATCTCGTATGGGTAGCCGGTATGGAATACGCGAAATATGTCGAGGCTAAAGGTTTCGACGTTCTCGAAGGGTCGGGAAACTGGGTGGAATCTACTGCTGAAAAACTCAAAGCGGAGTTCGCTCGATTCTTAAAATCGAAAAAGCGATGAACCTGACCTCTACGGAAATATTCAAACTCGTCTGGGATCGCATCCGGGATTCGCTGTTAGGGAAGACCGTGCCGATGATGTATGCGGACCACTACCCGAATAATCCTTCGGGAGAATTTATCGTCGTAGGCTCATTGTCAAATGTCGTCGGAGATTCGCAGGTGGCAACCGTAAATGTAAACATTTATGTACCGGACACAACACCGACAATCGGTCGTGAAGAGCAACGCTACCCCGATCGCAACCGTCTGAACGAACTAACTCGTCTCGCTTTCGATTCACTAGGATACTACCCTATCAACGAACGCTGGTTCTTTGATGTGAGCGATGAAACTCTTATTAGTGAGGAGGGGATCTCCTACACATTTTCAAACCTCAAAGTAAAACTTAAAAAATATTAAACATGGGACAAATAATCGGACTGAAAGCCGTTCATGCAGGTAATCCTCTCCCGAAAGGAGTAAAAGACGCTGAGGCTGCCGACTTAATGAAGGCTTTCACCAAAATCAGTCAGCCTTATAATGGTGGTGTTTCCACCAATTTCGCGATACCTTCCAGTAATGATTTTTATCGGGAAGGAGAAGCAGACCCATTTTACTCTGCAATCGACGAAACGACAGGCACAAAAGAAGTTACTTGGAATGTCGTAGATTTTGACGACGACACGATGGAATTTTACTTCGGAACTACAGAACCTGCAAAAGGCGAGATTTACGAAGGAGTAAAAGCATTCGTATTCGATTCCAAAAGTGGAGGCTCCATCGCTTTTGCAAGGTTAAAATATGTAGCGACATTGGGTGGTGGAATCAATAAAACCGACCCGCTCCAAATTCAAGTATCTGCGAAAGTTTTAGCTCCGGAACAAGGTGGTTATTCCTGGTGGCCGATTACAACTCCGGAATATACCAAGAGCGTTTTGTAAATTCTCTATCCCGCTGGAAAGCTGACGACTTGCATCACGTCTCGAGGACGGGGCGGGAGCAAAAACAATAGTTTATAATATGAAAAAAGAAGAAGTCGGCCGCCTTACAGAACAACGTGCACTTGACACACTGACTGAAAAAATTGAATCGTTCGAGATTGAAGGCAATGACAAAGAACAAATAACCCTTTACCTATACCCCCTCCAACTCGGACGACTCGCGATGATAAGTCGCCGACTAATAGACCTTGATCTGATTTTCGACGACGAACAGATGGAGGGTGCTGTTAAACGTATGTGGACCATATGCTCCGAAAAATCAAAAGAGGTGGCCGAAATAATCGCTATCGCCACACTTCGGACGCAACAAGAAATCGAAGATATGCTAAAAGAGCGGACAAAACTTATATACTGGTCCCCTACAATGGATACAACAGCTCTTACAAACATTTTGTCCACCATCGTATTTCAATCCTACTACGCGGATTTTATGAACGCTATTCGCTTGGTAAGAACGCTGCGGGTAATGATTTCCCCAACGACAACAGCGGAGCGGATAGCCACTACGGAGGGCGCAGTATCTGGGGACAAATAGATAATCTTATAAACCGCTATCATTGGACTCTTGAATATATTCTTTGGGGGATTTCATGGGCTAACGTACAGCTTATGATTTCCGACGCTCTAAAAACGGATTGTAAAAGTAAATCAACAACTAATATTCCCAACAATGAACAATCAAAAGTTCCCGATATAATTGACATGAACGATCCTAATGCAATGAACACACTTCTTCTGATGGCAGGAGGCAAACGATAACAAACGAAATAATTTATATGCTTGACAACATCCTAAAATCCGCGTCCGCACTCGGCGCCTGCGAACGACTGGACAAAGTGAAAAATTTTCACTCCCTGACCTCTCTGTTTTTTACGCCACAAGGACTTGAATTTTGCCATAAAAACAATTTCCCTCCGCTGGGAATATTTCAAGCTCACAAAAACGAAGTGAGTGATTGCAACATGTATGTGGATTGCGGATGCATAAGGCTCGACAAGCGAAAATACATTTGCTTAGTCGGCAATACGTCGGCTGAAATAGAAGCCTCGGGAGTAGATTTCGTCCACACTGTCATTCTTATGCATGGAGCCTCGGCCACAATCAACGCTTCGAATTATGCCGTAATAAAAGTCGTGAACATCAGCGGATCAAAGGTAGAAATCAATAAAGATAAAACCGTCATCGTATTATGAGTATAAACCTTACCGTAGTCATAGATAACGATGAAGCAATTCGCAAGTTCCGTGAACTTCAGAAAACGGCCAAAACCGTAACGTCCAGTGTCGTGACGGACGCCGACCGTATGGATATTGCAATGCGTCGCCTGGCTACCACCCTCGGACAAATCGGCGTCGGAGTGTCGCTTGCGGGGCTGGTGAAACAAATCGCGCAAACTCGTGGCGAGTTTCAACAGCTCGAAGTGGCCTTCGCAACTCTGCTCCAAAGTAAAGAAAAGGCTGATGCATTGATGTCACAAATGGTCGAACTGGCCGCCAAAACGCCGTTTGACCTGCAAGGCGTGGCCAGCGGCGCCCGCCAGCTTCTCGCATATGGATTCGCAGCAGAGGATATTACCAACACACTGACTCGGCTCGGTAATGTTGCGGCCGGTCTGGGACTGAACCTGCAAGACCTCACGTGGTTGTACGGCACGACGGCCGTACAGGGGCGTTTATACACGCGTGACGTAATGCAGTTCCAAAGCCGAGGCATCGACCTCGCGGGAGAGTTGGCAACGCAACTCGGCAAGACCCGCGCAGAAATCTCACAGATGGTCACGGAAGGCAAAATAGGCTTTCCAGAGGTGCAGAAGGCTATTGAAAGCATGACGAACGAGGGCGGGAAGTTCCACAACCTCATGCAGGAGCAATCCAAAACCATTACGGGCCTCATCTCCAATCTCGGCGATGCTCTCGACATGATGTTCAACGACCTCGGCAAGTCGCAAGAAGGCATCATTGCAGGTGCACTCAAAGGCACGATTTCACTCGTCGAGAACTATAATCAGGTGCTGGACATTGTCGCCCAGCTTGTCGTCGCCTATGGTACATATAAGGCGGCTCTGGTTGTCCTGACGGCAACGGAAAGGGTACACAGGACGGTAACGCTCGCCCACGCTTTCGGTCTCTCCACCCTCCAAACCGTAATGGGAACGCTGACCAAGAAGACGCAGGCACTGAATGCGGCTTTGATGAAGAATCCCTATGTGTTGATCGCTGCGGCCGCCTCCGCGTTTGCCGTCACACTCTACAAGATTATCACGGCGAAATCCGCAGAGGAGATAGCCTACGAAAAGGTAAACGCCGCCATCGACGCCTACAATCAGAAGCTCGATGAACAGAAGAATAAGGCCGAGCAGCTGCATGCGACCATGCAGGACGAGGTCAGCACGGCCTACACCAAGCGCAAAGCCTACGAGGAGCTGATACGTCTCTACCCCGAACTGTTGCAGCGGTACAGCGAGGAGGAAATCAAGCTCCTGTCGCTTATCGATCTTACAAAGGAGCTCAACGACATCAACGACACACGCAAGGAGAACAATCTGCAAGAGCAGTATGATGCCGCCCTCGAAAAGGTCAAAAGGTTAGATCAAGCGATAGCAGATGCTATGAAATTCGGTGATAGGACAGCAATGGCCGGACTTAGTCTTTCTTATAAAAATGCAGAGGCTGAGTTGGACGAGTACCGCAAACAGCTCTATGAACTAAAAGAAACACAAAAAGCCGCCGAGTGGGACGCTGCCCCTGCGGAGGTCAAGATTGCCACATTGCAGGGCAATATCGACGAGCTGAAAGCCCAAAACGCAGAAATCGACCGTTTAATTGAGAATGCACGCAATAAGCAAAAAGAAGCCCCGTATTTGCTTCCTCTGTATGGTGAGAGCGAAGATTATTATCAGTCGCTTAAACAGTCGAATCTATCTCAAATCGCAACCAAACAAAATGAAATATCATCCCTACGGTCAGACAGAAAAGAAACCAATCGCAACAAATCCTATTGGGAAGGACAGAAGAAGGAGGCGGAAGCAGCTCTCGAAGCGATGGACGTTTCATTGAAAGGGACAGCGAAATGGAATGAGCTGATCGCCAAAATCGCCGAATACGATTCGAAAATTAAACAATACAGCGTTTCGGGCAAAACGGTGACGGATGCCGCCAAAGCCCAGAAAAAGCTATCCGATCTTATTCTCGCCAATGATAAAGCCCTTCAGCAATCGCGCATCGATATTTTGAAAGATGGCAAGCAGAAAGAGCTGGCCGAAATAGACTTGCGCACAAAAGAGGAAATGAACAAACTCGAGCAGGATAAATCGAAACTTAAAGCCGCGCAGGGTGGAATCATAACTGCAGATCAAACAAAAGATTTTCAGGAAAGGCAATCGAATATTCAGCAAAAAAATGCCGATGACCGAGCTGCCATAGAACTGAAATACGCCCAAGAGCTTGACAAGATATACAAGCAGATCACCGATGACACGCTCTCGGAAGAAGATCGCCGCATCAAAGGCATAAAAGACAAATACGAGGAGTTCCGCAAGTGGGTAGAAGATGCTCTGAAGGCTGGAAATATCACCAAAGAGCAAGCGACCGATTTGGGTATCAAGATCGACCAAGCGGAAATTGCGGCCAGCCTAAATACCATTGTCGAGAAATACGGTACGATGGAGGATAAGATTGCCAAGATACGCGAGAAACACGCCAAAGACAGGGAAACAGCAACAAAGAACGGCCGCTCCGACCTTATTCCTCAAATCGACAAACATGAAACAGAGGAAATCGGACAAATCAAGGTGGACGAACTGATGAAAACCGATGACTGGATTAATCTGTTCCAAAACCTCGACGCCTTGTCGAGCCGTGAGATATTGCGTATTATTGACAACATAAACAGACTGCTCCAAGATGCCGACCTCGACCCTATCAATCTGAAAACAGTAACCGATCAACTTGACCAAGCAGCAGATATAGCCACTCGGAAGAATCCATTCGCAAGTATTTCGGCAAACTTCAAGGCTTATAAAAAGGCACTTGCAGATGGGGATGATCTTCGAGCTGTAAAGCTACGTGAAGATGCCTGGCAAGCAGTAGCGGAGGCAATTGACATCGTTGCTGCATCGATAAGCGGTGTGTCTTCTATTGCGTCAGCATTGGGAGCAGATGAAGACACGACGGCCTCCATTAACAACATTGCAGGTGCTGTAGGCGGAGCAGCACAAGCTGTGAGTGGATTCGCATCTGGAAATATTGTTCAAGGCATTCAAGGAACTGTGTCGGCTATCACCAGCCTGATAAACCTTTTCAGCGGAGATCGACGAAAAGAACGTAACATTCAGCGCTTACAAGATCAAATTGATGCTCTCGAAAAATCATATGATGAACTCGGGGAGGCCGTTGAAGAGGCATACTCTACAGATGCTTCTGAACTTATCGAACAACAAAATGAATTACTCGAACAGCAAAAAATATTGATACAAAATCAAATAGCAGAAGAGCGTAGTAAAAAAGACACGGATGAAGAACGAATCAAAGAATGGGAAAATCAAATTGATGAGATAAATAAACAAATAGAAGAAAATAAGGAAAAGGCCTTAGATGCAATTTTTGGCGAAGATCTAAAATCTGCAATTGATAATTTCGCAACAGCTTACGCCGATGCATGGGCAAACGGGGAAGATCGGGCAAGAACCGCACGAGATGTGGTTCGGAATATGATGCGTCAAATGGTAATAGAAAGTATTAAATCTGCCATACAATCTTCCAATAGTTCGTTAAATTTTCCAGGCCCTAAGCGGCCCTGGCAGTAAATAAAAC
>OLOX01001609.1_pt1 | contig 20753 bp, 14 predicted proteins | sample 1672091 | NCBI WGS metagenome assembly OLOX01 (sample SAMEA3136644, study PRJEB25190) | human gut metagenome | reverse complement strand
AGAAGGTAGCCGGACGAGCGTGCAGACCAACCTGATTTTCAACGGTAACTTCTTTTACGTACATAGTAAAGCGCTCCTATCTAATATCGTTTTGGTGTATAAAAGCATGGTGTGCCTGTTGTGTTACACTCATTTTAGCGCAAGTCGAAACACTTGTACAGACCCCTTTTGCATTTTTGGCGCTTTTCCCAATGAATCAGGGAGCATTTTTCAGGTTTTGTACAAAGACAATAAAATTATACCCCAAAGGTTAGAGGTGTAATACAAAAGTTTTCAACAACTTTTAGACCGCCGGGGAGTTTTCCTCTGAATTTTGTGTATTTTCACCGATATTTCCAGTGCCGACTCACTCCTGCGCAGGGCCTGCGTAGCGCATCTGCACCAGTGCGCATTTACGCGTCACGGTGGGGTATTGCTGCGGGTCAAATTCCAGACTGGTGCTGCCGTCCAGCTGCCAGCCCATGCGGGTATACAGCGCAATGGCGCGGGTGTTGGTGTTCAGCACACTCAGCACCGGGTGTGCGTGCTCCGGCAGCTTTTTGCGGGCAAAATCCAGCAGCTTTGCGCCGATGCCGTTGCCCCGGGCTTTTTCCGTGACGAACAGGTGCTCGATATGCCCCGCCTTGTGGCTGACGCACACCATGCCATCTGGCACATCCTTGGTGGTGTGCAGGTAGCACACCCAGCCCGCCGCCTTTTCCTGCTGCAATTGCAACAAAAACTGCGGCTCGGTCAGAGCGCGGCAGTATTCCGGCGTCCAGTTGTCGGCGCAGACAGCCTGCCGTCCCTCGGCAAACAGCTTTGCGGCGGCGGCAAACTGCTCGGCAGTCTTTACCAGCCGGACATTCTCGCCCCGCTTCCACTTGGGCACTTCGGCAATGGGGTGGCTCGTACACCACTGCTCGTACAGCTCCGGGCGGCGCAGACGGGTGCGGGTGCGGCTCTGCTCGCCGCGCCATGCGTCGATCTTTGCATGGTCGCCGCCCAGCAGCACCTCGGGCACAGCACGGCCTTCCCACACCTCGGGGCGGGTGTACTGGGGGTATTCCAGCAGGCCGTCCCAGTAGCTTTCCTCCTCGTAGCCCTTCTGCTCGGCCAGTACGCCGGGCTTCAGGCGCAGCACGCTGTCTGCCACCACAAGGCTGGCAAGCTCGCCGCCGGTCAGGATATAATCACCAATGGAGATCTCCTCGTCCGCAAAAGCTTCGATGACACGCTCGTCAATGCCCTCGTAGTGGCCGCAGACCAGCGTCAGGTTGTCATATTCAGCCAAGCGCCTTGCGTGTTCCTCGGTGTAGCGCTGGCCACCCGCCGTCAGAAACACGATATGCGTGTCCGGCAGCTGCTCATGAAGGATTGCCGCTGCTTCCAGGCCGGTCTTGCGCGGCATCTCAATGTCCATAAAGATCAGAGCCGGACGCATCTTGAGCGCCATCTGCACCGCATCGTTGCCGTCGGCCGCAGTCTCGATCAGCGCTTCATCCCCCATGATGCCGCGCAGACGTGAGACAGTGGCCGCGCGGCTCTTCTCCTCGTCCTCTGCTACCAGAATCTTTATCATGCCTTCATCTCTCCTTTTATGATGATTTTCGCGCAGGTTCCCCAGCCAATACGGCTGAAGATACGAAATTCTCCGCCATTGAGCTCCATACGCTCTGCAATGTTCGCCATGCCGACCGAGCGGCGCTTCCCGTTTCCGATGTGCGGATGGCGCGTGTCAAAGCCGCAGCCGTTATCCGTCACGGTGATGACGACATCCGCTCCCACTCGCCGCGCCCGGACGCGGATCTCGCCGTCCGAGATGCACTCCTTCAGTCCGTGCAGCATGGAGTTCTCCACGAGCGGCTGGAGGATGAACTTCGGCACCGTGACGCGCTCCAGTCCCGGTTCGATGCGGATTTCTGTGTGGATACGGCCGCTGTACCGCGTTTCCTGCAATTCGATGTAGTCCTGCAAAAGCTCGACCTCACGCCCGAGCGAAACCATCTTTTCGTCGCTCTCGAGAGAGTAGCGGAAGAAGTTCGACAGGCGGATGATCAAGTCCTCGGACAGCGGTGGGCCCTCCTCTCGCGACAGCGCCGCGATGGTGCTGAGTGTGTTGAACAAAAAATGCGGGTTGATCTGGCTTTGCAGATGTGCGAAGCGCCCCTCCTGAAGCGCACGCTGCATCTGCGCTGCCTCCGCTTCCTTTTTTCGCAGATTTTTCTCCATTTCGGACTGTTTTTCGAGGGCGTGAATGGTGCTGCGTATCTCCTGCTGCATCAGATTGAACGATCTGGCGGTTCGTCCGAGCTCGTCCCGGCCTCGTATCTCGAGCGGCGGCGCATCATACTGACCGACACTGATGCGGTCGGCGGCGTGACCAAGCTCGGTGACCGGCCGCAGCACGCTTCGGACGAAGATCATCAGCACAACGCAGACCATCAGCGTGATGATGATGAGAAAGGTGAGCAGCTGACGGGTGCGGTGCCCGTTAGCTGTGGAAATCTGCTGCCACTGCTGTCCGCCCTGCTCCATTCGAGTATGCAGCAGATCGCGCGTATAGCCGTCGATATAGGCCGACTGCGTTTTCATAGAGAGATACTGTCGCATTTTCTCCTGATCGCTGTCCATCGCAAGCAGTTCATTTTGAGACTTTCGGTAATAGATCATTGCATTGCTGATTGCCTGCTTTAGAACGAACTGTGTCTGACCGTCTACACGAAGATTCGGTATCAGTTCACGCAGACATTGATCAGTTCGGGTGCGCGATTCGATATAGTCTTCGAGCGCGTTTACCGACAAACTCGGACGAATATAGGTTTCAAGCGCCACGTTTTCTGCCGAAAACGCATTCATGAATCCTGTAATATCCATATATTCGTTCATGATAACGTCGGACTCTGCGCTGAAACCGCGCAGCTGCTGTGTGGCGAGGATAACCAGCGTCCACAGAGACACCAACATGATCCCCATCAGTAAAATGCTCTTGACCCAGATGGATACGTCTGTCCATCGGCCGAGCAGATGTCGAATGCGCTTCATTCTCCTTCTTCCCTTCTGCGCCGCGACTGCCGCGGCAATGCTTCTATAGTATAGCGCAAATGAATGGAATGCGCCACAGAAAAAGTCGAAAACGCACATTGTCAATCGGTACTGAAGATTGCCTTCCGGCCGCTGAGTCGAATTTGAACCCATCCACTGTCATTCCTGTCAGATCGACCAGAAAGAAAACAGACAATCCCCCTTGATACCGTGCTGGCGTCAAGGGGGATTGTCTCTGCGCAAATGATTTTCTTATCCAAACACCGACGGTGAGACCTGCCGGTTTCCGTGTTCCCTGCTTTTTAGACTGTCCTGCTGTTTAATCGGCCCAGACTTCTTCTGCAATCTCCTTGACGAGCGCCAGCTTGCTCCACTGATCCGCATCGGTCACAAGATTGCCTTCCTCGGTGGAAGCGAAGCCGCACTGCGGGCTGAGCGCCAGCTGCTCGAGCGGCACATATCTGGAAGCCTCGCGGATACGCGCGATAACGTCCTCCTTGTTCTCCAGCTTGGCATCCTTGGAGGTTACCAGCCCCAGAACGACCTTCTGCTTGCCGATGTAGCGCAGCGGCTCGAAACCGCCGGCACGGTCGCTGTCGTACTCGAGGAAGAAGCCGTCCACGTTGCAGTGGCCGAACAGGATTTCCGCTACCGGCTCATAGCCGCCGGTGGACGACCATGTCGAGCGGAAGTTGCCGCGGCAGATGTGCATGGTGATAACCATGTCCTCCGGCTTTGCTTCGAGGATCTTGTTGAGCACATAAACGTACTTGCGGCCAACCTCATCTACATCAATGCCGCGCTCTGCGTATGCCTTGCGCTTCTCAGCCGAACAGAATTCGCCCCAGGAGGTATCATCGAGCTGCAGATACCGGCAGCCGGCAGCGTAGAACGCCTTTACCGCCTTCTGGTAAGCCGCTGCCAGATCGTCCAGCAGAACCTGCTCGTCCTTGTAGCGCTCGATCGGCTGGTAGTCGGTCGAACGAACACAGCAGATCAGATGCAGCATGGACGGAGACGGAATGCACTGCTTGGGCTGTACGAGGTCGGAGGCCACGCTCTGCAGGAATGCAAAATGCTTGAGGAACGGATGATCATCCGGGAAATCCAGCTTGTCCACGATCTTTACGGTCTCAGCCTTCGGCTGGAAGCCCTTGAATGCGACAGAGAAGTGCTCAGACTTGACCTTCTGCGTACCGGTCAGACCCCAGAGGAAGTCCATGTGCCAGAAGGAACGGCGATACTCGCCGTCGGTGACAGCGTGCAGACCGACATTCTCTTCCTTCTTTACCAGACCGGTGATCTCGGCATCTTCGACCCTGGCCAGTTCTTCAGCGGAAATTTCACCGGCTTCAAACCTGCTGCGTGCTTCGTGGATGGCCTTCGTGCGCAGGAAGCTGCCGACAATATCATAACGATAAGGAGCGGGATTTTTCATGGGGGTTGTCCTTTCTGATCTATACAATGAGCGGTGGCTCGTTTATTTTATGATATTAGTATAGAGGCTGATGACCCATTTGTAAAATACGAGAAACTCGTCATTGTCCATAGTTTGAAACTATAGACGGCGGTTCAACGCAGGTATTTATTGGATGGCATATAATCAAGTTTTCAAAGGTGAACAGGCAATAGACAAGCCATCCAGACTCTGAACTGCACCCCATTTTAGCAGATGAGGACTTTCAGGATGCAATCGCGAATACTGTGGATGAATTTTTGGGCAACGCACCCGAAGCCGATATATTCTGATTTGTGCACCGTCGTGCGAACAATGCGCAAAAGTAAAGGGCGCTCCTGCTGGAGCACCCTTGGACTTGTGAGAAATTATGCAGTTGGCTTAACCGTCGCAAAACCGGTGAATTTATCACGGTTTGCGGTGATGAAATCTGCATCTGCGCCGGTCAGGTCGAGCGTGCCGAACGAATCGCGGTTGACGCTGGCCTTATATGTGCTGTAAGAGCCGGTGCTCATCGTCGGCGCGCCGCTGATGATAAGCGTCAAACCGCCGGTTACGGTGCCGCCGCTCTGTTCGCCGAGGAACTGATTCAGCTTGACGCCGTCTGCAACGGTGAACCGCACATCGCCGTCCAGTTTCGCGCCCATGTACGCGCCCGCAAGCTCGACCTCCGCGCTGCCGCCTACGGAAACGTCCACGTGAGCCTTATGCGTCGTGCTGCCTCTGCCGCTGGCGATAACAGCAAAATTACCGGCCTGCACGCTGATGCGCTGCGTGCCCACTGCGGTGCTGTCCACGGTACTGCCTGCATACAGACTATAATCCGTGAAGCTCCACGCGGTCTTCACATCTTTCGCGATCGTGAGATCATGGCCGTTGGCATATATCCGGCTGACGGAATAGGTGATGTTCTCCAGTGTGAGATCACCATTTAGCGTCAGCGGGGAACCGGACAGCTTATACTTGGTCTCGCCGTCTGCCGAACGGATGGTGCACGCGACATCCGGGAGCTTGTCCTCCTCGGTCAGCTACACATCATCATTGAGCACGATCGTGCCGTCTTTCTTGACGGCGGCGGCTGCCGCAGACCAGCTCTGATAATTCGTCCCGTCCACCACGAAGGCGTTTTCCTTGACGCCCTTGGCGAACGTCAGATCCTTGAGAACGATGCCGGACCATTTGCCGTCCTTTTTCGCCGCCGCGCGGATGTACAGCGTTCCGCCTGCAATGTCCCCGATGGACACCGAGAGCGGATTTTCGTACTTTTTGCCGGTTTTGGTCGGGTCGGAGACGGTGGAACCGGTCAGGGTATTGCTGTTATCCACGGTATAGTAGATCTCCGCGCCGTCCGTCGAACAGTCAAGCGTTACCGTTACCTCATCCGCATTCGCGTAGGTGGTTTTCTCCGGCGAGACGGTGAGCGTCGGCTTGGAAGCCGTCAGCGCCTTATTCAGTGCCGCCTGCACGGCTGAGAGGACAGCTCGGCTCTCTTGCTTGTGCCCCTCGATTGGCTTAACGCCTTCGGTGGTCTGCGCGAGATAAATGCGGCTGAACAGCTCGGGGAGAAAGTCTGCGTACGTTTCGCTGTGTTCCTTATCGAGCGTCAGGGAGGTGATATAATACTTATCATCGTAGTTGGGACTTTGTGTTACAGCGGTTGCAGTGATGCCGCCAACGGTTGCGGAAACGCCGCTGTATGTTGCAGTATACGCCGCGTTGCCGAGCGGATTTGCAAACACATAGAACTGCCGAACCACATCCGAGCGGTTTCCATCCTTGTCAAAGGCGGCGGCGCGCACTTCAATGACCTGACCATTCGGATATTTAGTCAAATCGGGTTTCAGACGAACGCCAATGTCACCAGACCAGCCGATGGAAGCCGCTTTGGTGCTGTCGGCAGTCGGGTCGGTACCGTTGAGTGTGTAGCGGATGGTACAGTCCTTGTCGGCCGACATGGCAACATCGATATACTTATAGCTTGCGTTCGGAACGCAGGTCTGCGCCGTGAGGGTCGGTGCGAGCACGGTAGATTCGCTTTCGCTGACAGGCGCGGAGCGCAGTGCCGCGATGGTGGCATGACGGATGGCATCCGACCAGACAGTAGCGCCGGAAACGGCGTCTACGTTGTGGGCATCGTCATCCGGTACGGTCTGCATGTTCAGTACATCGGACAGCGACTTGCCGCGCAGCTTGGCGGGCATACCGTCGGATTTCATTACGCCGTAACCGGACCAGAACGCATCGTCGGAATCATCGTCAATGCTGCCCTCGGTGCCGTTGTCCTGCACGCGGGTGATCTTGCCGTTGGTAGTTGTTACGCGCACACTGACCTGATACGGGTCGCCGGACACACCGCCGTCCGTCACTGTGCCGATGTAGGTGCGCGTGCCGGAGGTCAGACTGGGAATCGCGACAAACTGCACGGTCTTTTCGGTGACATCGGAAGCCTTGCCGTCCTTGACGGCGATGGCCTTGACGGTAACGGTGCTGTCTGCGCTGCTGTTCGGCTGAATGGTCAGCGTTGTGCCTTCAAGGGTTTTTGCAGTGTTCCCGTCTACACTCGGAGTTCTGCCGTCGGTGGTATACCGGACGATACAGCCATCCCCGGCCGAAACATGAAGTTCCGCCGGGGATGTTGCTGCATACAGCAGCTGTGTCCGAGCGTCTGCCGCTTTCAGGGCTGGCGCAGAGGGCAACTGCTCGCTTTCCTAGTTGTTGAGGTTGTCAAAAGCATTAAGAACAGCGTTCTGAACAGCCTTGGAGGAATAGGTTGCACCGGAAACAGCATCAACATTATCGGTGCCGGTATTGTATGTCCCACCGGTCGGATTGATTTTCAGTGCTTCTACGCCACTCTTATTCAAGCCTTCAAACTGCTGCCAGAAGTTCTTCGTATCATAGGTCATTCCATTAAGTTTGCTCCAGATAGTATCATTACCATTTGTATTGGTATCGTTATCTACAACAGATGCTACTGTACCATCGGAATTAAAGACGACGGTTACCTGTGCGGTATAATTGAAATTGTTTACTTTAGCAGAACCGGTTTTAGTTGTCACATTGCCCTTTAATTCATCCCGAACGGTCTGAATCATGCCCGGCAGCTCGTTAATCAGTTCGGTTGCATGATCCGAGGTTGCAGCTTCATTTTCCAGTAGTGCAACGGCTTCATCATAATGCGATTTCAAAAGTTTCAGAGCAGGGGAAGCGGTATCCTCGTTGTAATCGGTCAGCAATGCACCGGCTTGCTCTTTCAGCTGCGTCAGCTGCGTTCTCTGAGCGTCAGTCATGGGGAATGTTACTGTAATATCGGCATAATTGCTGCTGGAAATAGTCACGCTGTAAGTACCGTTGGAGGTATCCTTCGGCCAATCTGTCGGCTTGGTCAAATTAACCGCAGTGCCTACTTCCGATACATCACCGCTATACAGCTGGTAAACATACGAACCGCGACCATTCGGTTTCGGAACCGAAAATGCAACCGTCATCTGCGCATTTTCCAGACCTTCCGGTGCCTTGTTCAAAGTAAAGGTAGTGTGGTCTGCGTCAAAAGAGCCGGTCACGGCATCTGTGTAGGCAGGCTTGATATAAATACCATCCGCAAAGGTGTATTCATATACATTTTCCGGAACGATATAAGAAATCTTATTGATGGTTGCACCAACCAGTTCAGGGATTTCATCTGCATCAAAGGCGAATTCGTAAACCTGAACCCAAATGTTCTTCATATGGCGCAGACCAACCCGAATGGTTTGACCATCCTTAGTTGCCTCTACTACGATGCCCTGAATGTTTGCACTAACCGGCCAAGTACCTTGTCTGCCGTTTCGGAGGTAACCATTAGGGTCAGTTACGAGCACCATATAATCACCCCAGTGTGCATTAGTCTGGAGTACTGCAGTAGCATTGGAAACCTGTACCGGGTTGGAAGCCGTGATAGTGCCATAAGTGCCGTCAGCATTCAGAGTTTTGTACCAACTGGGAGCGGTAGTAGCGTTTTCGTTCAGCGTCAGATTAGCAGCGGTCGCATAAGCGCCGGAAACAGAAGCACCAGCCGTTTTCAGGATGAATGCCTTTACATACTGCTCGCCCACAACCTGAACGGACACATTCGTGACACCGTTAATCTTGTAACCCTGATTGTCGCCCTCGGAAACCAGCTTAGATTTGTCAGTGTTCTCAAACATTTTGTATTTGCCGGTAGTAGCAGAGGAAACGGCATCTACCTTAGCAGCACCGGTATCAGCCTTGTAGAAATCAGTGTAAGACAGAGCCGTAGTACCATACAGACTTTCTGGCAGATTAGATGCTGTATAGTAATATACGTTGGTATCATCAATCTGAGTAGCTTCTACCGCAGTGCCATTTGCAGTAAAGTTTGCAACAAACTTCTTGGTAGTCGGATCGTAAACAGCAGTACCGTACCAGTAAGTGTTACCAGCAATTTCGATGGAAGTCATAGCGATGCTTTCAGGTACATCCTGCACCGGTGTAGTACGCGCAATGTCACTGAAAGTCAAGTCGATAGCACCATCAACCGATGCAATCGGAGTACCAACATAGCCTGCCGGATAGTAACGGCCCAGGATGACATTCATAGCAGTCATATCATTCTCGCTGTCGGTTTTGTTGGAGTAGGTATTGTCGGCAAGAACAGCGTCTACATTGGAGTAAATCTGCTTGTCTTTCTTACCGGCAGAAACGCCATCGAAAATGTAAATATCATCAGCACCGGTAGCAGCTTCATTGCCTTCAAAAGTACAACCGGTTACAGAAAGGTCAACGTTGCCGTCTGCGGCAATCGCACCGCCGTAAGCGGCCTTGTTATTCTTGAAGGTAGAGTCCTTCACGGTCAGCTTCATAACAGCGGTATCTTCGGTAACAGGATTGCGATTGCCGTGGTTTGCATAGATTGCACCGCCGCGACCGGTTGCGCCTGCTGCACCGACGTAGTTGTCCTCAAAGGTGCAACCGGTTACGGTAACATTAGGCATACCGCTGCCGTGCTTGTTCAGGCAGATTGCACCACCGCCATTGAAAGCACCGGTGTTGCCAGCGTTGCAGTTTTTGAAAGTCACACCGTCAAATACCACATTGCCGGATTCTACAAAGAATGCACCGCCAACCTTTTTGCTGAACTTGCCGCCGTCTACCGTCAGATTCTTAACTGTGGTAGTACCGGTGCTGTCGCCGGTATTGATCAGGAAGCAATAAGTGCTGTTCGATGCAGCAGTAATGATATGACCGTTGCCGTCCAAAGTAAATGCCTTACCTGCGGTAGCGCTTTCCATCGGCAGAGTTGCCGAAGAAACGCCATCGATAGCAGCTGTATTGGTATTACCTGCGTCGGAAATATCCGTTGCCAGCTGAATGGTACCGCCATCCTCTACGCGCTGAACAGCAGCTCGCAATTCAGACCAGCTGCTGACACGGATAACACTGCTGGACGAGCTCGAACCGCCGCCCGACGAGCCGCCGCTCGAAGTCGAAGCGGTACCAACAGTTTCAGTCTTGCCGGCCTCTACCGTCTTGTCGCCTGCCTTGACGCCGGAAACGCCGCTGCCGGCTGTTACCTTGGTACCCTTGCTGGTGACGGTAACATTGTTCGCGTTGGCCTGTACGTTCGTTACCTTGCCGTCGCCCGTTACCTTGGAGCCTGCCGCAGATACGGTGACAGTGCCGACGGATGCGTTCTTTTCGACGGTCAGGGTAGCCTTATCGGTAACAGCAACATTGCTTACCGAGCCGGACAGGGACAGATCGGACTTCGCGGTCACAGTGCCGACGCTGCCGCCCGATACCGAGATCGCCGCCGCGCCGTTCGGGCTGCTGACCAGCACGCCCTTTCCGGCCGTGGTATCCTTGATGCTGACCGCGTCCGCACCGCCGCGGATGACGATGCGGCCGGTAACTTTGACGTTATCCAGCGACGCCTTGTCCGCGCTATCCGCGATGATGAGGTCGCCGTTGATGGTCATGCCGGAGAGCGACGCGCCACTCTCGCGGACGATCACGTTGCCCTCGACTGTCTTGCCGGAGACGCCCTCTGCGCCGACATAGGATGCCGCCATGCCGGTGATGACCTTGGCGAATTCCGCGCGAGTGATGTTGTTCTTCAGGTTCAGCATTCCGTTCGCGCCGTTGACATAGCCGCCTGCGACCAGCGCCGCAACGCTCTCGGACGCCCACGAGGATACCGTGCCGCCGTCAACAAAGTCCTTCAGCGTGGCGCTGCCGCCGCCCTCGAGCGCAAAGGCGCGCGCCAGAACGGTGAACGCCTCCTCGCGGGTGATCGGTGCATCCGGGTTCAGCAGGCCATTCGCGCCCTGGAACGCGCCCATCTTGACTGCCTTGCCCATATCGCTGTAATACCATGCGCTCGGCAGTACGTCTCTGTAGTCGTCCAAAGACGCCGTCTTAGCCGCGCCGAAGGCACGGGAGACGATCGCCGCCATCTGTGCGCGGGTCAGCAGACCCTTCGCGTCGATCATACCGTTCGAGCCGTTCAGCAGGCCATCGTCGATCGCCTGCTCGAGCGACTTCGCGGACCAGTCGTTCGGGAAATCCTTGTACTGGCTCAGGTCGGCAGCAAAGGCATTGCTCGGCAGGAGCATCGCGCCTGCCAGCACCATTGCAATGGTGTTTTTACACTTCACTTTTCGGTTCCTCCTTTTTGTTAGACAAAGCTAACCATCACGTCGAAAAATAACATTTTTCCTCGCGCGTTTTTGCTGCCTGAGAAAAAATGCTATGGTTAGCTTTTGCTAACATTATAAGCTGACCTTAGTCTACACCAGCGCTTTTTATTTGTCAACCGCACTTTTTCGTGAGATGAACCGCGGTTTATCAAGATTTCGCAGCTTGACAAGTCTTTTTTGCCGTGATATGCTATTTTATAGTAAGCAAACGCTAACTTTCGGAGGATATTTGTTTATGAAGAAAAAAATCAAGGCGCTGCTGCTGCTCGGGCTTGTTTTTCTGGGCGGTTGCGGACAGACTTCCGCCCCCTCGGTCTCGTCCGCCGGCACAGACTCCCAGTCGATCGACCTGTTCGCGATGGACACGGCCATGACGCTGACCGCCTACGGAGACCATGCCGGAGAGGCGCTCGACGCGGCGAAGAGCGAGATCGAGCGTCTGGATGCGCTGTTCTCGATCAGCAGCGAGAGCGGCGACATTTACGCGCTCAACCGCGACCACACCGCCGCGCTGCACGAGGACACCCGCGCGCTGCTTTCCCGTGCGCTCGAGGTCTCGGCCTCGACTGGCGGCATTTTCGACTGCACCATCGAGCCGGTCATGCAGGCGTGGGGCTTCACGACGCAGCAGTACCGCGTGCCCGACCCAGCGGAGCTGTCCACCCTGCTCGCGCACGTCGATTACACACAGGTGCAGCTCGACGGCAGCAATGCGGCCATTCCGGATGATGTGCAGGTTGACCTCGGCGGCATCGCAAAGGGCTATACCTCCGACCGGATGATGCAGGTATTCAGCGAAAACGGCGTCACGAGCGGCATCATCTCGCTCGGCGGCAACGTGCAGGCGCTCGGCCTCAAGCCGGACGGCAGCCGCTGGCGCGTCGCGGTGCAAGACCCAGAGAACAGCGAGGAAAACTTCGCCGTCATTGAGATCGAGGACGAGGCCGTCATCACCTCGGGCGGCTATCAGCGTTATTTTGAGGAGGACGGCGCGACCTATCACCACATCATCGATCCACGCACCGGCTATCCGGCCGACAGCGGCGTCATCTCCTCGACCATCATCAGCCATGACGGCACACTCGCGGACGGTCTCTCGACCTCGCTGTTCATCATGGGTGTGGACGATGCGCTGGATTACTGGCGCGCGCATTCGGACGAGTTTGATGCGATTTTGATGGACGAAAACGGGACGGTGTATGTGACGGACGGCATCGCAGACCGCTGCTCGCTGCTTGAGGACCGCAAAATGCAGGTTGTTCACTAAATCGCAATTATAATATTAGCCAAGGCTTATCTCATGTACCGGGATAAGCCTTTCGCTATTATTATATATCATGTTATTCCTGTGAAATTATAATTTGATTACGCTCTCAACAATGGAATAAAGGCAGTTCAGATGAAATTTCTAAATTTCAGTTTTGAACGAAAATTCTATGTTCAGGAGTGAAAATTATGACAAACAAACAAGAAAAGATGATATGCAATAGCTTTGGTATATCGAAGCTGAAAGCGTTTCAGAAGGATGTAATTACAGACTTACTCAATGGTAAAGATGTTCTTGGATTAGCACGGACTTCGGAAGGCAAGTCGATCTGCTTTCTCTCGATGATTGCTATGCACCCAAACGATCTGCTGATTGGCATTCTCCCGACGGTTGCATTGATGCGGGACTTAGTGCAGCGCTGCGAGGACAGCGAAATCCGAGCGGGCTGCCTGTACAGCGGCAATGCGGAGAATACCAATATTATTGAAAGATTGAAGCATGGTAAACTCCAGGCGCTCTTTGTTGCACCGGAACGGCTGAATGATCCGCATCTTTGGAAGGCAATTCAGGAAAATAAAGTACACACGGTTGTCGTGGATGAAGTGCATTGTCTGACGGAATGGGGGAATGAATTTCGTCCAATGTATCGCAATATCGGTAAATTTATCAAGGATTTGCCCTCGTCCCCTGTTGTTGCTGCGTTCAGCGCAACCGTTATGCAGGAGGATATTCCATATATCACGAAAAGTCTGCGTATGAAAAATCCGGCGGTACATATCGGCAAGCTCAAGCGATCTAACCTTTCTCTGAGGAAAGTTTTCGTGAAAACGGAGGCAATTCGTTATGGGAAAGTCAAGAAAGCAATTCTAAAATATGCTGACAAGGGCAAAATCGTTATCTACTGCACCCGTGTCTGTGATGTGGAAGAGATGCGCGATTACTTAATTGAAGATTGTGATATCGAGGCTGATGAGATTGCCATCTGCCACAGCAAATTATCCAACCGAGCGAAGCAGGAGCAGCGCTTTCGTTCCGGCAAGGCGCGTATTATGATTGCAACTTCTGCGTTCGGTATGGGCGTAAATATCCCGGATATTCGTCTGATTATCGTCTCTCAGCTTCCCTTCAGCGCAGCGTCGTTCTATCAGATGGCAGGCCGGGCCGGGCGCGACGGCAACCGTACAAAGGCGCTGCTGCTCTGGAATGACGCCGATTTTCAGATGAACCTTGACATCATCTCCAATACAGATGAACGCGCGATTGATGCCGTAAATGAACTGTATGCAATCTGCGAGTCATCGGACGGTTTGCACGATGCAGTCATCGAGTGCTTTGCGAAGGACGGTGAGTGAAATGGACTTTCGATATGGTATCCATACGATTGAATTATTTCACAGAGTGTCTAAGAAGGACTTCAACAAGGTGTTTCAGCATCTGAAAAGTATGAATTCCGGCAGTCTTTATCCAGACACGACATATCATTCAGACAAGGGCATGACGAAGCATATCTGCACCTCTTACTGCAATCAGGGCGTGGTGCTTTATCTATACCAGCAGGTACGCAGCAAGAACAAAACAAAGAAAAATCTCGCCTCTTTTATTCAGTTTCGTCTCAATCCGCACACTTTGCTGCACGGAGAATATTCGCCCAAGAAGGTATTCCACGCGGAAGATAAACAGTTGAAATCGCTCGACAAGGAAATGACCAAGCTGCTGCATAAAATCGGTCTGAACTGCGATTTTGAGCAGCTGACACTTTCGCGCATTGACTGCTGTCTGGACTACTTTCCCGATTCGCAGGACTGGGTTGACGAGGCGCTGCGCGTCGTTCGCCGCAGTCCATATATGAAGAAATACGAGCTGTGTACATTCGATAAAACTTTCTCCAATCATAAGAAAAAGAATGCACATTCGTGGCGGATTTGCTGCAAAACGACCACATTGACGGTCTATGACAAGACATTTCAGCTGATGGAGGAGGATTTGCTCGAGGACTATGATGCGCCAATGCTGCGATTCGAGGTCTCCCGCTCGGGCGCAAAGTTCAAGCGCGGACTGTCCGATGAAGTCAAGGGCAGCAACAAGAAAATCCTGAAAACTGTCATGGATGAGTCCGAGGACACCATCCGTTCTTATATGGAAATGCTGCACGCAGACCTGCCGTTTGTGCGATATTCGGACTGTATGGCGAAGATTGAGACCGTGAAGCATGCTTCAACTCGCAAAAATATGCGTCTGCTTGTCAAAAAGCTGTCCGACTGCAAATGTTATGCACAGGCTGTGAAAAACAGCGAGCTGTCCGAAAGTCAGCTGCGCACCGTGCGCAAGCAGTTTGAAAAACTCGGCATTCAGCCGATTACATTGAAGGATAAATCAGAAATCGAAGAATTGAATTTTGTTCTGTAAATTGCGAAACCCATGCCTTTTCAATGGAATTGGCATGGGTTTTGATTATCTTTTTTGAAACGAAATCACTAACATAAATATAAGATGGCATGAATTGCGGTGAACTGTGATCTGTGCTGTCAAATCTTATATGTAAAAGGATGATTTTTATGAAGTATCTGGATTATCGCGGGATGAAGGAGTTTTACACCATCGACGAGGTCTGCCGACAGTTTGAAATCAGCAAGCAGGAGCTCCGCCACTACGCGGAAAAATACGGCATCCAGCCGCAGGAGGACCAGTACGGAAACTGGGGATTCCGCAAGGTTCTGGTGCGAAAGCTGCACAATTTCATCTACAAGGAGCAGTATAATCAGCCTCGTACTTCGTCGCAGTCCAATTCGAGGAAGGACCCGTGGGCATGAGGAACGACGAAATTCTGACCGTCAAGGAAACGGCTGCCCTGCTCAAGACAACACGCCAGCAGGTCCGCAAGATGATTGCAAACGAAGAACTCCCTGCCGTGAAAGTCGGCAGGGAGTGGAGAGTGCTCAGAGCGGGAATTATGGAGTTTTTTGAGGAAAATCTGTGAAGCTCCTTATCGTATCATGCAGCCATATATTTTCCGCATCAACACATCCAGATAAAGTCTTTCTTTTGCGCTGTAGAACATGATTTGATCCTGTGGAAGATGAAAAATCTGACTGATATATTTTCGCTGATGTTCCAGATTGGCAATCTGAGCTGCCGTCAGAGATGCGCTGTGTCGCGAGATTGGCGCTGCTTTATCGGCGCAGTTAATCGCAATAATCAAGCGAGAACGATACGGCGACAGCTTTGACTGAAACAATGCTAGATCATTAGCATAATCTCTTTGATCAGCGCGCAGCACATATACAATACAGAAGCAATGATACAATACGTTTTCATACAGAGAAAGATATTCTTCCTCTGTGTTTTTGGACTCCGCAATACCGGGCAGGTCACAAAAGGATAAATATTGTGTTTTCTGTTCGTTTAATGCATATTCTACCGTAAAGGCAGCTTTGGTGCAGGCTTCCACATCGCTTGTTATCATCGCATTCTGACCGATCAAAGCATTGATGGTAGAGGACTTGCCATATCCGCTTTTGCCCATAAACAATACCTGATAATCCTCTGTTTTGCGGTCATCACGGTTAAATATGCGACCCGAATGACGGCGCAACTCCTCCGGAAGGTATTCTAAAAAGGGAAAACGAGCAGACAGCTTATCAAAATGATATTCGCGCGTTATTGTGATCTGCATCAATCAGAACCACCAGAACAAATCACGAATAAAGTCTTTTGCGGTATCGATAACATCGATTACCTTTCCGATTACTTCCGCGCCCTTATCTACAGCATTTTCAATAATTTCGCCCACAGTTTCAAAGAAGCCTTTCTTGGCGTCTTCCTGCGCCTGAGCAGAAACATTTTCACGAGCAGCGCTGTTGACAATGGTAATTTTCTTGTCCTTCGGCATTGCAAATACCATTTCATCAATCAAGCGGACAAGATTGTACTTCTCACAGGCAGAAACCGGTATAATCTTGGATTCCGGAACAGAAAAACGAGTCGCTACATCGGTAACCTTACGCTGAATGTTCTGAAGCTGCTTTGGACCGGGTTCATGACCGCTTTCATTCCACTCACGGAACGGCTCGATTTTATCGCACTGATTGATTACGAAGAAAAATACCTTGCCCTGCTCAACGTGCGGTTTAACGATTTGCTTGAAAAAGGCCTCATCAGAAGACATGGCGCGGTCATCCGCCTTGATGACCCACAGCGCTACATCAAGTTCCGGAAGGATTTTGCTGTACAGCTGTGCGTATTCGCGATCACGGTCTTCGTTCTCGCCAACACCCGGGATATCCACCAGAGTAATTTTTTTGCCGCCCATCTGCAGCAGAACCTCCTGTGGATTGCGCGTACAAGACTTTACATCGCTAATCTCACATACATCCCGACCGAACAGAGCGTTGCACAAGCTCGACTTACCAACACCGGTTTTACCAAATACACCAACTTTAGGTTCATAGTTCAGCACTTCATTGATGCGTCGGTTGATATTTTTGCGCTGTTCTTCCGTCGTCTGAATACCTTCCCTGGACAGGTTTTCAAACAAATCCTGATTGTTCATAATCGTTTCCTTCCCTTCGTGATTTCTATGAGCAGCAGGTTAATCTGTCTATAGGTATCATTATACAATATCTATAGTATTTTGCGCAATACTAATTGTCAAGATAACCTAGTATCAAAGGGCAGGTGACGATGATGTATTGCGAAGTCAATGTAGGCGAGCGAATCCGATATTTCCGAAATTTACGCGGCTGGAGCCAGGAAACACTGGCCTTGCAGGCAGAGATCAACCCGGCTTTTCTCGGGCATCTGGAGCGCGGACTCAAAAGTCCGACCATCAAGACGCTGGAGAAAATCGTGCGGGCGCTCGACATTTCACTGGCGGAGCTATTCGCCGATCCACAACCTGTGGATAATGCGAAAGATGCCGTCATCGCACAGGTGTGCGACCAGATCCGTGACCTCCCGCTCGAAAGCATCGAGCGGATCAACGTGATCGTGCGGAATGTTCTGGCGATTGAAAAGTAATTTACAGGTATATTATAGCAAATAAGGTGGACAGAGATTGTCCACCTATGTTATTTCACAAAAGCACCGCAGCTTCATATGGACTTTCCTGTCATTTTAGTCGAAACGTACAATATATAAACTTGCACAGAATTAGCGCATATGCTCACGAAACGTACGAATAAAAACGGCGATATTCATCATATTGCTGCATATCATATCATTTTTATGGCACGAATTGTATAGCTGTCCCGTTGCACACCTATACAGCTTATGGTACAATAATTAAGAATTCAGGCACAGTGCCTGAGAAATAGGCAAACCCGTCGAAAGATGGGGACGCAAAGCCAGAAGGGTCTAAAGCGGCGAAAGCTGCAATGACAGCCGGTTGCAAGCATCAACGAGGACGCTGTTAACCTCTTCTGCGTTTTATTTGGCAGAAGGAGGTGTACACCGTGAAAAAGAACTTGACAGACCGATTCGCGGTGCAATACACTGCTCACAGCACAGAGCAAGTAAAACTCTACCCTTTTGTGCTGTTCCAAAAAGATATGAAAACGCTTTTAAATCATGGGTAGCCATGTCTTGAAAGCGTTTTTTTATATTGATGCCGTTAAGGCTGATAAAATAAGGAGGAAAAGTTATGAAAAAACGATTGTTATCGGCAATATTGTCATTTTGCATGCTGTTGACAATAGCGCCGACGGTCGCATTTGCGGCAGATGGGGATGATGAAGCCGCTAACACCATATCGTTAGCCGATGCGACTGAAACATCCGGCACTTGCGGCGCAGAGGGTGATAATGTCACGTGGAATTTGACGCAAAACAATGAGGGCAGTGAAAATCCTACATATACCCTGACCATCAGCGGCAATGGCGCTATGGCGGATTATGCCGTTGGCAAAGCGCCTTGGCATGTGGCGCTCAGTGAGGCAGCAAATCGCAAACAGATCAACCAAATTGAGCTTTCGAGTGGGTTAACGCACATCGGTGATAATGCGTTTTTACAGGCAAGTGTTACTGATGTTGAAATCCCCGATACGGTCATTTCCATTGGTACAAACGCATTCTGGAATTGTAATACCATTCAGACAACGATTCCGGCCAGCGTGCAGGAGCTTGGCGCAACTGCTTTTTATGGTACATTTGTTGTCAACATTGACGCAAACAGCCCGTATTTTTGCAGCGAGGAAGATGGCAAAATCCTTTACAACAAGGACAAGACCACACTCTATCAGGTGTCGCAGGACCGCACTGGTAATTTTACCATTCCGAGCACGGTCACGACTATCAATGACTTCGCGATGAATGGCTGTGCTAAAGTCACCGGCGAATTAGTGATTCCGGATAGTGTGCAGACCATTGGGCGGTCTGCATTTGAGGGAACCGGTTTCACTTCGCTGAACCTTGGAAACAGTGTAAAAGAGATTGGTGTATCTGCTTTTTATAATTGCGCTACAATGACGGGCAATCTTGTTATTCCTGCGTCTGTAACGACGATTGGCGAGAATGCCTTTGCAAAAACGGGCTTTAATGGGAAACTGGACTTCCAAGCGCAGATCGAGGAGTTCCCGGCTGCTATATTCAAGGAACTGAACTTTACTTCTGTTTCTTTTTCAGACAGTGTGAAGACAATCGGCGACCACGCATTTGAGAATTGCAAGCTGTTGACAACCGTGACTTTTGGACAAGGCTTGGAAACAATCGGTAGTTTCGCTTTTGAAGGGTCAGGCATCAGCGGTAAGCTAATATTCCCGGATTCTCTGAAGAGAATTAAAGATTATGCATTTTCAAACTGTTTAGGCATCACGGAGATTGATTTTCCTGAAGGAAATGCAACGATCGAATACGCAGCGTTCACTGGAGATACCGGTGTCCAGAAGATTAAAATTCCTCTTTCCGAGATTCAGTTTGACAAACTGAATAATGGAGGATATTGGATCTTTACACAGTATAAGGAGAACAAGCTGGAAACGATCGTGGTAGGTACAGCCCCCAAGGAAAACAGCATGAGCTTGTTTGCAAATTCCTTAGCCGGGCTGAAAACGATTGTGATCGGTACTGGCGTTTCCGAAATCAATAACTACGCATTCCAAAACTCCACTTCACTTGAAAGTGCACTGTATCCGAGTGATCTTGTTATTGATAATGAAGAGAAGAGTAATCAAAAACTCATAGATGTGGGTACAAAATATACAGTGGCGGCGAATGGAAGCATGGGACAGAACACTGAACAAGCCATGCTGACATTCGAAACGCCGGAAGGTAAGACCTGCCCGGCTGTCACCTATCTCAGTACCAATGAGAGCGCCGTTACGGTCGATGCGAACGGTAAGATCAAAGCAGTTGGCTCCGTTGGACAGAAAGCAACGATCAAGGCCCAGTATGATGGCACAACATTTGCAAAAGTCGATGTGACCATTGGCACATCGGCTGGCGAAGATTTCTATTCGATTGATCCTGTTATCGCCGACCAGACCTATACCGGTACTGAATTGAAGCCTGCTGTTAAGGTCACCAAGAACGGCGAAGTAATTGAAACGGGATATTCTGTCGAATACAGTGCCAACACCAACGTCGGTACGGCTACCGCTACCGTTAAGGTTGGCGATACGGTCATCGGCACAGCCACCTTTAATATCGTCAAGGCCAAGCCCACCGTCAAGATCACCGCCGACCAGACCTCCCTCGTCGGCTCCGGCACCGTGAAGCTGACCGTCACCCCCAATGGCGTTCCCACTGAGGGCAAAATTGAGGTGACCTGCGACAACGGCATCACCGTCACCAAGAACGAAGACGGTACATTCTCCGCAGCGCTCCCCAACGAGACCAAGACCTATACCTTTACGGCCAGCTACGATGGTGACGCGAACCACGAAAAGGCTTCGGACACCTGCGTCGTTTCCGTAACCTACAAGGGCAGCTCTCACCATTCTTCCAGCACCTCCAACACCGTTTCTGCATCCACTGCATCGAACGGCAAGGTTTCTCTGGACAAGAGCACGGCGAAAAAGGGCGATACGGTTACCGTAACCGTCACCCCGGATGCAGGCTATCAGCTCGACAAGCTGACCGTTACCGACGCAAAGGGCAAAACCGTTGACGTGACGGACAAGGGCGACGGCAAGTACACCTTCACCATGCCGGACAGCAAGGTAACGATCACGCCGACCTTCAGCAAAATTGAGGACGTCAAGCCCTCGAAGAACGGCTTTGATGACGTTGCTTCCTCCGATTGGTTCGCTGACGCTGTTAAGTATGTTGCCGACAAGGGTCTGATGAACGGTACCGACGATAACCAGTTCATCAGA